>ERZ1066122.2316-NODE-2316-length-12796-cov-7.540774_pt1 | contig 12796 bp, 17 predicted proteins | sample MGYA00382769_ERZ1066122 | MGnify/ENA primary metagenome ERZ1066122 (study PRJEB33369, sample SAMEA5778352) | biofilm metagenome | biome: Industrial cooling water; feature: Water cooling tower basin; material: Biofilm | place: United Arab Emirates | collected...
ACTGATCTGACCGTCGCCCCAGCCCAGCCGTCGCAGCGCGAGAATTTCTTGCGGCGCAATCTCGCCATCAGCGGCGACCGCACGGGCCAGGTCGGGAAAATGAAGGGTCATGATGCGCGTATCCTGTGCTTTCGCGGCTCAGGTTAGGCGGAGCAGGGTTAAGTCGGGGTTAGCGCCGCAGCAGCGCCTTGACGCAGGCCACCCGGTCGACGTCGAGCCCGTCCGAGGCGCGACGTGCCTCGACATAGGTCGCGCTCGGCTCCGCCCCCGGAGAGAGCGGGTAGAGCCACACATCGAGCACGCACGGCTCGCCGCTGAATTGCAGCTTGCGGGCATCGCCTTCGCGCACGTCGAGCCGGGGGGTGCCAAGCTGGCGGGTGAGCGCGGCTGCATTGGCGCCGATCAGCCCCTCGATCCCCGGCAGGCTCATCACCTTGGGTGCGCGGAACGCGCTGGTGGTGGTGCCGGTGACCGGCGGGGCCGGGCGCGTCGGCGGGGTCACCGCCGGACGGCTCTGCCCCGTGGCGGGCGGCGGGGCGCTGACCGGCGCGGCGGTATTGGCTGCACCGCAGGCGGCCAGCAGCGGGAGCAGGGCGAACGCGGCTATTCTAGGCATGCAATTGTATCCGGTTTCGGCGATGGACAAGGTGAGTCGCGGCCGCCGCACCCAGGACCGGGATCAGCAGGTTGACCACCGGCACCGCCATCAGGGCAGCAACGAAGCCGCCGAGGGCAAAACGCTCGAACCCGCCGACCGGTCGGGCCTCGTCGCGCGCGGCGCGGTGGCGCAACCACACCATGTCGGTGAGTTCGCGCCCGAGCAGAACGGCGTTGACGAACCAGAACAGCAGCGCGGTCCCGACCCCGGTCACCAGCAGAACCAGCGCGAACGGCAGGACCGCCAGGTTGACCAGCAGCGCCCGGACGAGGCTGTGTAGCCCGTCACGGACGTTCTCGGCCAGCGGGCGGTGGCGCAGCGTCTGGCGGGCGTCGGGATAGTGGCGCGCCTCGACCGCGGCGACAATGTCTTCGGCGAAGAATTGCAGCACCAGCAGGGCCACCAGGCGGAACAGCAGCCAGCCACCGATCACCGTCAGCACCACTGCGATCAGCCCGCCCAGTTCCGCGGCGGTCCCCTCATCCCATGAAGCGAGCAGCCGGGTGAGGCCATACCAGCCACCAAGGCCCAGCAGCGCGAACAGCACCAGCGTGACCAGCACCGACTTGGCCAGCACGCGCAGCACCGCGCCCTCGGCCAGCTGGGGCAATGCGCGTATCAGGGCGACAAGGGCGGCGTGCATTGCCCGTCCTGTGGCGCGGGCGGGCGTCTGGCGTCAATTCCTATCGCCACAGAAAGCCTTGGCCCGAGGCGTGCGAGCGGCTAGGCGCGCGGCGAATATGCTCACCCTGTTATACTGGACGGAATTTTCATGACTGAACCGCGTTACGACATCATCGCCATCGGCAATGCAGTGGTCGATGTGATCGCTTCCTGCGGGGAGGATCTGATCGAGGAGCTGGAGCTCAATCGCGGCGGGATGACGCTGATCGATGAAGCGCGCGCCGCTGAACTTTACGCCGCCATGCCGCCCGCCCGCGAGGTATCCGGTGGTTCAGCCGCCAACACGCTGGCCGGTGCCTCGATGCTGGGGCTGCAATGCGCCTTCATCGGCCAGGTCGCCGACGATCAGCTTGGCCAGGTCTTTCGCCACGATATGCGCGCGACCGGCATTGATTTCGATACGCCGGCCCGTCAGGGTGAACCAGCCACCGGCCGGGTGCTGATCTTCGTCACGCCCGATGGCGAGCGGACCATGAACACCTTCCTCGGCGCGGGGCAATTCCTGCCGGCGAGCGCGCTGGACGAGGCGCTGATCGCATCGGCGGCGATCCTCTATCTCGAAGGGTACCTGTGGGATCCGGAAGAGCCGCGCAAGGCCATGCGCCGCGCGATCGAGGTTGCCCGCGCCGCCGGTCGCAAGGTCGCCTTCACCGCCAGCGAAAGCTTCGTCATCGACCGCCACGGCGACGATTTCCGCGCCATGATCGCAGACGGCGTGATCGACATCCTGTTCGTCAACGAGCACGAGCTGGCAACGCTGACCGGCGAGAAAGGCTTCGAGGCCGGAGTGGCTGCGGTCGCGGGCAAGGTCCCCGTGCTGGTCGCCACCCGCAGCGAAAAGGGCGCGATTGCGATCGCCCATGGCGAGCGGGCCGAAGTCGCCGCCGAGCCGATCGACCGGGTGGTCGACAGCACCGGAGCGGGCGACCAGTTCGCCGCCGGGTTCCTGTCAGGCTATGCGCGCGGCGAAGACCTGCGGCGCTGCCTCAAGCGCGGGTCGATCGCCGCGGCGGAAGTGATCAGCCACTACGGCCCGCGTCCCGAGGCGGACATGCAGGCGCTGATGGCGGCGAAGCTCGGGTAAGGGGCTAGTCCCGCAGGGTCAGCATGTATTCCGCCAGCGCATTGGCCTGCTGGCGGGTCAGCTCGAAGTCCATGGCCTCGGGATAGTTGTGTGCATCGCGCAGATACGCCGACAGGGTCCTGGCGGTCACGCCGGGCTTGCTGGCGATTTCCGCGAAGGTCGGCGAGGCCGGATTGGGCGACAGACCCGGCTCCTCGACTGCATGGCACCCGCCGCACGACGCCTGCGCAAAGGCCAGATCGGTCATGTTGAACCGCGCCGGGGCCAGATCAGCGGTCTGGCATCCGGCCAGTGCCAGCAGAACGACGATCAGCAAAGGGCGGCAGGTCATGGTTCGGTCACTCCGGTCAGGGAGGCAGCCTACCCGGGATAAAGGGCGCAAACAATGCGCTCAATGGCCGCTTTCGCGCGCCACTTCGCGCCAGCCAATATCGCGGCGGCAGAAGCCTGTCGGGAAGGTGATCGCATCCACGGCGGCATAGGCGGCGGCCTGCGCCCCGGTCACGCTTTCGCCCAGCGCGGTGACATTGAGCACCCGCCCGCCATTGGCCACCAGCGTGCCGCCGTCGAGCGCCGTGCCCGCGTGGAACACTTTCGCCCCGTGCGCCTCCGCCCCGCCCAAATCGATCACGCCGCCTTTTTTCGGCGTGCCGGGATAGCCATTGGCCGCCATCACCACGGTCAGCGCCGCCTGCCGCGAACGCTTTACCGGGGGCTGGCTTGCGAGGGCACTGGTGGCGCAGGCATAGAGCAGTTCACCCAGATCGCTCTCCAGCCGCATCATCAGCACCTGGCATTCAGGATCGCCGAAGCGGCAGTTGTATTCGATCAGCTTCGGCCCGTCCGCCGTGAGCATCAGCCCGGCGAACAGCACGCCAGAATAGGGATGCCCCTCCTCCGCCATGGCGCGAACCGTGGGCATCACGATCCGGTCGAGCACTTCGCGGTGCAGCGCCGGGGTCAGCACGGGGGCGGGGCTATAGGCACCCATGCCCCCGGTGTTGGGGCCAATATCGCCATCGCCCACCCGTTTGTGGTCCTGGGCGGTGCCGAACGAGAGCACGCTTGCCCCGTCGGTCAGGGCGAAGAAGCTCGCTTCCTCGCCTTCCATGAATTCCTCGATCACCACTTCCGCGCCCGCCGCGCCAAACTGGCCGCCGAACATGTCCGCCAGCGCAGCTTCGGCCTCGGCGCGGGTTGCGGCAATGACCACACCCTTGCCCGCTGCCAGTCCGTCGGCCTTGAGCACAAAGGGTGCGGCAAAGGTGTCGAGCGCACGTAGAGCCTGGTCGAGCGACGCGGTGCGGACATAACCGGCGGTCGGAATACCGGCGCGCTGGCACAAGTCCTTGGTGAAGCCCTTGCTGCCTTCGAGCTGCGCTGCCGCCTGCGATGGGCCGAACACCGCGAACCCTTCGCCACGCAGCGAATCGGCGAGGCCGTCGACCAGCGGCGCCTCCGGCCCGACCACCACCAGGCCGATGCGGTGCGCATCGCAAAACGCGATCACGGCGGCGTGGTCGGTCACATCGAGCGTGACGCATTCCGCATGGTCTGCAATGCCGGGGTTGCCCGGGGCGGCATAGAGCTTATCCTCAGCCCCTGCGAGCAGGCGGGATTGCGCCAGCTTCCACGCCAGCGCATGTTCGCGCCCGCCCGAGCCCAGCAGAAGGATGTTCATGGCCGCTTCCGATCCTGATCGCGTCGATGGTGGCGGGCTGGTAGCGCGCGCAAGGCAAGGGGACAATGCCGCGCCGCTGACGATCACCGAGCTATCGCAGCAGTTGAAGCGCACCGTGGAGGACCGGTTCGGCTTCGTCCGCCTCCGCGGCGAGCTCTCCGGCGTGAAACGCGCGGCCTCTGGCCACCTCTATTGCGCACTGAAAGACGAGAACGCGGTGCTCGACGGGGTGATGTGGCGCGGCAATGCCCAGCGCCTGTCGTTCCTGCCCGAAGACGGGATCGAAGTGGTCGTGAGCGGCAAGCTGACCACCTATCCGGGCCGCTCGAAGTACCAGATCGTGATAGACCAGATGGAGATCGCGGGCGAAGGTGCGCTGCTGGCGCTGCTGGAGAAAACCCGCCAGCGGCTCGCAGCCGAGGGCCTGTTCGACGAGAGCCGCAAGCGCGCGCTGCCGTTCCTCCCGCGCGTGATCGGGGTTGTCACCAGCCCGACCGGGGCAGTCATCCGCGATATCCTCCACCGCCTCGCCGACCGGTTCCCCAGCCATGTGCTGGTCTGGCCGGTGCTGGTCCAGGGTCAGGGAGCAGCGGAACAGGTCGCAGCGGCGGTGCGCGGGTTCGGCGCGATCGCGCCGGGCGGACCGGTGCCTCGGCCGGACCTGCTGATCGTCGCGCGCGGCGGCGGCTCGATCGAGGACCTGTGGAGCTTCAACGAAGAAGCGGTGGTCCGCGCCGTCGCCACTTCACCGATCCCGGTGATCAGCGCTGTCGGGCACGAAACTGACACCACCTTGTGCGATTTCGCGGCTGACCGCCGTGCACCCACCCCGACCGCCGCTGCCGAGATGGCCGTGCCGGTCCGGGCCGAGCTGGCGGCAACGCTGGCCGATTTCCGGGCGCGCCAGCAGCGCGCGATCCTGCGACCGGTGCAACTGGGTCGCGAACGTCTCGAAGCCAGGGCGCAGCGCCTGCCCCCGCCGCAAGCCCTGCTCCAGCCGCAGGCCCAGCGGCTCGATGACCTCGGAGAGCGCCTGCGCCGTGCACTGAGCGATCGCGCGGCCCGCGGGCGCGAGCTCCTCGCCAAGCAGCGCTTGTCACCGGCGGCGCTGGAACGTGCAGAACGCGATGCCCGGGCGGCACTGGCGCGGGCGCGGCTTGCGCCTGCGTTGCTGACGAGCCGGGCCAGGGTCGAGCAGGATCGGCTCGCCTCGCTGGGCCGCCTGCTCGCCTCGCTCGACCCCACCGCCCCGCTCGCGCGCGGGTTTGCGCTGGTGCGGGATCAGGATGGCGCGCTGGTGAAGTCCAGTGCAGCGGCGGCACGTGCGCAGCGGCTGGCGCTGCAATTCGCCGATGGCACGCTCGACACCGCGCCCGCCGGTTCAGCCCCGGGCAAACCGGCCCCTGCCAAGGTTGCGCGCAAGCCATCGCCCTCGCCTGCGCGGCAAGACGATTTGTTCGGCTGAGGCGGCTCTGCTAGAGGACCGGTCATGTTGATGAACCGAGGAAATGTCGAAGCAAAGCTCCACTACGGGCCGAGCGCGTTTCGTGTACTGCGCCACGGCCAGCATGTGACCTGTGCGGTGAGCGGCACGGTGATCCCGCTGGAAGAACTGCGCTACTGGTCGGTCGACCGGCAGGAACCCTACGCCAGCGCCGAGATCGCCACCCGCCGCTTTCTGGAAGGATGATGCGGAGCAAGGCTTCTCCCATCCTGCTGGCTATCGCCGCGCTGTTCGGGTGCGGCAGCGCCAATGGCGAGACTGCTGCGCCCGACGATGCCGGGAGCAGCCTGGCAGTGGCCAATGCCGCTTCGGTTCGCGCGAGCGACCGGTTCGCCGCGCTTGGCGGAGAGCGCACGCAAGGGGGCTGGCTGCGCGGTGTCGCCCCGGCAGGCGCGATCAGCGTGGCGCTCGACGGACGCACCCTGCCGGTCTCCGCGGACGGCGCGTTCTTCGCCGCCTTCGATCGCGATTCCGGCGGGCAGGCACAACTCGTCGCACGGCTTGCCGACGGGCGCACGGTCAGCGATAGCCTGACGATCTCGCCCCGCGCCTGGCAGATCGAGCACGTCAACGTTGCCCGTCGCCCCGGCGGCGCGAGCGAGGCGTTCATGGAACGCCGCCGCCCCGAGCTCGCCCGGATCAACGCCGCGCGCAGCGTCGACCACCCGGTCGACGGCTGGCGGCAGACCTTCATCTGGCCGGTCAAGGGGCGGATTTCCGGCCGGTTCGGCTCGCAGCGCGTGTATCGGGGCGAGCCTGCCAGCTACCATTCGGGGATCGACATCGCCACCGGCACCAGCGGGACACCCTTCGTTGCCCCGGCCGACGGGGTGGTCGTGCTGGCGGCGGAGACCCCTTTCAGCCTTGAAGGCCACTTGCTGATGATCGACCACGGCAACGGCCTCAACAGCGCCTTCCTCCACTGCTCCAGGCTGGCGGTGCGCGAGGGCGATGTGGTGCGGCAGGGCCAGTATATCGGCAATATCGGCGCTACCGGCCGCGCTACCGGGCCGCATCTGCACTGGAGCATGAAGTGGCGCGACGCGCGGCTCGACCCCTTGCTGTTCACTGGCCCGATGAACTGACCGACGCGATGCGGCGAACGATCCGGCTGGCCTTGCTCAGCATGGTGGCGCTCGGTCTCGCGCCCGGACTCTGGCTGCGTGGCCCCGGCCCGACGGACAACCAGCGCCCCATTCTCGGAAGCGAACCCCTACCGGTAATCAAGCGCCGTTCGGGGGAAGTCGTGATCGAAGGCGTGTGGCACCTGACCAGCCCCAACAGCCACTTTGGCAGCTATTCAGGACTGACTGCCATGCCTGACGGCACCCTGCTGTCGATCAGCGACAAGGGCCGCTGGCTGCGCTTCACCCCGCCGGGCCGCACGGGGCCGCCGCCGCGCTTCGGCGTCATTGGTGGCGAAGTGGATTTCGACAAGCGGGCCGTCGATGCCGAGGCTTTGACGGTGTCGCCGGATGGCCAGACACTGTGGGTGGCCTACGAAGGTGCCAACACGATCGACCGGCACGGGCCCGATATCATCGCAGCCGAACGGGCAGAGCCGGCGCAGATGGCGCGCTGGTCAGGCAATCGCGGGCCTGAGGCAATGGCGAGGCTGGCCGACGGGCGTTTTATCGTTCTCGGTGAAGGATCGCCGGACTGGCTGGGGGAGGGCTATCCGGGGCTGCTGTTCCCCGGCGATCCGGTCGCGGAATCAGAAGCACTCGCGTTCGGGTTTGTGCCGCCCAAGCCCTACCGCGCGACCGACATGGCGACGCTGCCGGATGGGCGGGTGCTGATCCTGCTGCGGTCCATCGAAGGGGTGATCCCGCCACGCTTCTCGGCAAAACTGGTGGTGGCCGATCCGGCCGCCATCCGCGCCGGCGAGGCTTGGCGCGGTACCGAGATCGCCACCTTCGACCTGACTTTCCCGACCGACAATTTCGAAGGTGTGGCAGTGGAGCCGGGCGAGGGCGGGGCGCTCACCTTGTGGATGATCTCGGACGACAACGGCGCGGCCCTGCAACGCACGCTGCTTTACCGTCTGCGCTGGACCCCGGATCAGTGGAAGGCGGACACACAAAAGGCGCGCCCGGCAAGCCCGGCGCGCCTTTCAGAGCCAAAAGCCCGGTGAATCAGGCGGCAGCAGCCGCCTTCTTCAGTTCGCGCTTCACCTTGAGCGCGCTGGCCGAGAGCTTCTCGTCACTGGTCTTGAGCAGCCAGTTGTCGAGCCCGCCGTTGTGCTCGACCGAGCGCAGGCCATGGGTCGACACGCGGAACTTGAAGCTGCGGCCCAACTTCTCGCTCAGCAGCGTGACGTTCTGCAGGTTGGGCAGAAACACGCGCTTGGTCTTGTTGTTGGCGTGGCTCACGTTGTGGCCAACCTGGCGACCCTTGCCGGTCAGTTCGCAGATGCGCGACATGTCAGTCTCTCGTTCGTTCGCAATGGGGGGCCGCCAACGCCTGTCGATGGCCCGCAAATGGATCGGGTTATCCCGGAAAGCGGCGCGCATAGCCACGGGTTGGCGAATCGTCAAGCAAGTTGCGTGAGGAGACCACGCTCGCTAGCGCGGGATCATGACCCGCTGGCCACTCCCGCACCCGATGCAGCGCGCGCTGGAGCTGGCGCGGGAGGCTGCGGCGGCAGACGAAGTGCCGGTCGGCGCGGTCGTGGTCAAGCACGGCAAGATCATCGGTGAGGGCTGCAACGCACCGCGTGGCCTGCACGATCCCACCGCCCATGCCGAAATCATGGCAATCCGCGCCGCCGCACTGGCGCTCGGCAACGAGCGGCTGGAAGGATGCGAGCTGTGGGTCACGCTGGAACCCTGCGCAATGTGCGCGGGCGCCATTGCCCATGCCCGAATCGCCGCGCTTTACTACGCCGCGAGCGATCCCAAGGGCGGCGCGGTCGAACACGGCGCCCGGGTGTTCGACCAGCCGCAGACCTTGCACAGACCGCAAGTCTATTCCGGCATGGGCGAGGCCGAGGCGGCAGACCTGCTGCGCGGATTCTTCAGGGAACGGCGGCACAACACATAGCACCGGACATTGGCCAGGCCGATTGTCCGGCGAGGCGGCGGGTTTCCGTCAGGCGCGCCGCGACCAGTGCATGTTCGCGTGCGAGCCCCACGGGCGGGTCGCCGCGGGCGTCGAGCCACCGACAGAAGCGGTCGGTCTCGATCAGGAAATTGACATGGGTTTCCGGCTCGTCCGCCCAGAAGGCGCTGAGTAGCCCTTCCAGCGCCTCGCCGAGCTGCTCGAGAGTGTCTGGGCAATTGAGCGCCAGCGGGGCGAGGCGGTTGGCACGGTAGAGCATGCAGTTGGCCTCCATCCCGCGGCTCCCGGCAATCTCCGCCAGCCGCTGCCGCTCCACCGGCGATAGGGCCGGCTCCCGCTCGAGCAGCGCCGGGTCGGACCGCACTGCCGCTACGAAGTCCGGTTGCGCCGTCATTCGCGCGAGCATGGTCTGGAACCCGACCAGGCTCATCGCACAGACTCCGATTCGACGCAGCGCGCGGCCACCGAATGCATCCATTCGAACTCCTCGGCCAAGCCCGCGATGCCAATGCGCGGGTGGTAGCTTTCGTGATACTCGAATGTAATCGCCTCCAGCCGGGGGAAGCGCGGTGCCCAGCGTTCCAGCAGCGTTCTGACCTCAGGTGGTGAGCGGTTGGAATGGCTGTCGGTATAGTGGCCGTGAAGCCAGTCGCCCCCGGCGATATGGATCTCGGTCACGGTCCATGGGTCGAGTTCGGTCAGCCATTCCTCCGCGTCCCACCCCAGATTCACGCAGTTGGCGTGGAGGTTGTGCAGGTCGAGCAGGGTATTGGCTCCGCACAGATCATGCAGGCGGTTGAGGAACGCCGGCTCACTCATCGGCGGCTGCGGCATCGCGGTGAAGATGGTGCCGTTTTCCATTGCGATGGGGATGCCCATCTGGTCGCGCAGCACGCGCACTTTCTCCACAACGATGGCGAGCGTCTCCTCGTCGTGCAGCACCGGCAGGCCGATCCCGGCCTGCGCATTCGGCACGCTCGCCCCCGGGACGAGAAACATTGAAAGATGTTCGGAGAATGCTTCAAACCGCAACCAGTGCGCTGCGGCGACCATCTGGTCGAGCACGTCCGGGTCGAGCGGCATGGCCGACGGCAACGACAGGCCGATGCCATGGCCGCGGATGGGCCGGTCGAGCGCGCGCAGCATTTCGATCATCGCGCTGGCATGGAAGAAGCGCGGCTCGACTCCGGTGCCGAAATCGTACCACAGCCGGTCGGGCACGACTTCGACGAAGTCGACGAAGTGCCCGAGCTCGGCCATCACTTCCGGGCCAGCCGGGTTCCACAGGAACCCGACCTTTGGCCGCGACACGATCAACCCCGGATCTGGGCGCCGACGCGTTCGAGATCGACCCGGATGACGTGATCGAAATCGCGTTCCCAGATGACGTCGATCGTCCCGGACAGGCACGAGCAGCCCGTCAGGTCGAAAATGACCTTGTCCACCAGATGCTTGTTGATCGAAGCCACGTCCTTGGCAGTCAGGCGGCCGGGGTGGAACACGCGGACGGCGCGGGCATCGCCCTTGTTGTCGAACCGGATCCGGGCCTGGCGCACGGCTTTTGCTACAGATTCTTCTGCCATTAATACTCTCCTTGCCATCAAGTGACGACCCGGAAGCGCCCGGGAATACCGAGTCGTTTTGGTCCGCGCCTATTGAAGCGCAGAACAAAAATCTCTGCCTTTCTGCCGCAATTGCAAGAAAGATTCGATGAGTCGTGCTTTTAATAAAACGAGCTTCGTCGGGAGGATCCCGATTCTATCGCATCTTTATGGATTCATTGCGGTTTTTTATTTCTGTAGGTAAACATAGAAGTAAGTAAAACGCGCGGTAAACCAACCGCGATATCGGCTGGGGCTGGGGGGTTCGCCGAGCTGGGTCGCTGCATTGGCGGCGCGCTAGAGGCCGCGCCAGATCCGGGTGGGTGACGCGTTCGCAGCGCCAATGCGGCCCGTGTCGCAGCGGGTCGGCATGAAGTTCTTGCCGTAGCAGAGGCGCAGTTCCTCCAGCCACCCGCGCTGGTTGAGCTTCACGCCGATCATGTCCGGCTTCCAGCTCGGGTTTGCGACGACGAAGGCCTCGCGCACGCGCCCGGCGGTAAGGCCGTCTTCGCGCGAGAGGCGGTCGAGATCGGGCACGCGCAAGCTGTTCCACAGGATCCGGGTCGCCTTGAAATAGCGCTCCGGCGTGCGCGCCATACAGCTGCCGTGCTTGGCCCACTGCCGCGCGATCAGATTGGTCGAGGGCATCATGCACAGGTTCTGGCGCGCCTCGGCGGGGCTGACGCTGCGCGGGGTGCGGCACCATTGTGGCCAGGTGCTGCGCCCGTCCGGCCACAGCCCGTGGACCACCAGCCCGAACCGCCCGTTGTTGCCCGAACACTGCATCGCGTGGCGCGGCTGGCCCTCGCGCGGCTTGCAGAACTCGGGCGCCCAGCTCAGCGCGAGGGTGTAGCCGGTGACAGGCACGCGACGCTCGCTGGCTTCCGGTGTGATCCGGGGGACGCTGACCCGCTCGGGCATCCTGCACTGATGGGCCTGCGCGTGCAGCGGCGCCGCGAGCAAGAAAACGACAGCCGTCAGCGCGCGTCTCAGATCAGCTGAACACCGCAACCCGATCCTCCCCCTTCGTCCTGAACCAGTCCCGCGAAGCGGGCGTGAACAGCAGCGACACCGCAATCAGACTCAGCACCAGCGCCGCTGTCCATGCCGGATCGAGCGCGGAGCCGTCGCGGACCAGGGCGATGGCTCCCGGCACGTTGACGAGTTTGCCCAGCGCCATGATCGTAACCAGCCATCGCGCGAACCGGCTGGCGAGGAACCAGACGAGCGCGACCGGAATCAGCGCGCTCGACAACCGGGCCGACAGCAGCACGACAAGGGCATCCCAGGTCCATGCCATTTCCGGGACATGGACCTGCATCAAGAGCGCGAGTTTCTGCCAATCGCGCAGCCCGTCGACAAAGGCGATCAGGGCAGACAACAGGAAGAAGGCAGCAAACAGCCGGATCGACCAGGGGCGCCTGCGCAGCCGCCTCACAGCGCGGTGAAATCCAGCCCGATATCGGCGGCCGGGGCGCTCTGGGTCAGGCGGCCGACCGAGACGTAATTCACGCCGGTCGCCGCCTTGGCCTTGATCGTGGCAAGGTTGATCCCGCCGCTGGCTTCGGTCGGCACCCGCCCGGCGACCAGGGCGACCGCCTCGCGCAGGGTGTCGGGCTCCATGTTGTCGAGCAGCAGGCGGGTTGCGCCCGCCACCAGCGCGGGTTCGATCTGGTCGAGCCGGTCGACCTCGCAAATGATCTCCTTGACCCCCGCCTCGACCGCGCGGCGCACCGCCTCACCGACACTCCCGGCGACCAGCACATGGTTGTCCTTGATCATCGCCGCATCCCACAGGCCCATTCGGTGGTTGCTGCCGCCACCCATGCGCACGGCGTATTTCTCCAGGTGGCGCAGGCCGGGAATAGTCTTGCGCGTGTCGAGCAGCGTGCACGCCGGGTTGTCCATTGCGCGGACGTACGCCCGCGTCAGCGTGGCGATACCGGAGAGGTGCTGGACCGTGTTGAGCGCGCTACGCTCGGCGGTGAGCATGGCGCGGGCATTGCCTTCGAGCCGCATCAGGTCAGTCCCGCCATGCACCTCGGTGCTTTCCTCGACCAGCAGCTCGATCGCCATGGCCGGATCAAGCGCGCGGAAAAACGCCTCGGCAATCGGCAGCCCGGCGACGATGATCGGATCGCGGCTGTCCATCACCCCGGAGAAGCGCGCATCCGCCGGGATCACGCTGGCCGAAGTAACGTCGCGCCCGCCGCCGGGCAGCCCTTCGCCGAGATCCTCTGCGAGGGTCTCGCGGACAAAGCGGTCAAGGTCGAAGCCGGGCAGGGTGAAATTGCTCATGGCGCCCCATAACCGGGCCGAGGGAGGCCCGGCAAGGTCGACCGGCCACCCGCAGGTGCCCCACCGGAGGGAGGATCAGCACCGAGGACGAAGCCGCGAAGGCGGCTTAGCATCAATCAATGCACGAAGCGGGCCACCACATCGCGATAGGAGCGACTGACCTTCACCTCTGCCCCGCTCTCCAGCACCAGGAAGCATTCGCCGTTGGTGTGCGGGCGGACCTGGC
>ERZ1066122.2318-NODE-2318-length-12783-cov-27.480751_pt1 | contig 12783 bp, 13 predicted proteins | sample MGYA00382769_ERZ1066122 | MGnify/ENA primary metagenome ERZ1066122 (study PRJEB33369, sample SAMEA5778352) | biofilm metagenome | biome: Industrial cooling water; feature: Water cooling tower basin; material: Biofilm | place: United Arab Emirates | collected...
ATGGGGCGCAACGGGACCGTCTTCACCCCGGACGGCAAGGTGCACGTGAAGCGGGGCGACTTCCGCCTCGACCGGCGCCCGCTCGTCGAGGGGTGCCGCTGCCCCGCCTGCACCGACTACGACCGGGCCTACCTGCGCCACCTGCACGTGAGCGAGGAGCTGCTGGGGCTCCGCCTGCTCTCCCTGCACAACGTATCTTTCCTGCTCGACCTGATGCGTGACGCGCGCGCCGCGCTCCGCGCCGGGTCGTTCGACGCGTGGCGCCGCGACTGGCTCGCCCGCTACCACTCCCGGCCTTCCACGAGCTGAGTCATGACGCTTCCCGTGCTCCTCCTCCTGCAGGGCGCCGCCCCCGGCGGCGGCCTCGGCGCCATCGCGCCGCTGCTGATGTACGCGGCGATCTTCGCGATCTTCTACTTCCTGCTCATCCGCCCGCAGCAGAAGCAGCGCAAGGCGCACGAGCAGATGGTGATGCAGCTCAAGAAGGGCGACCGCATCGTCACGGCGGGCGGGCTGGTGGGCGAGGTGCTCGCGATCAAGACGGGCGCCACCGCGTCGGCCGACGACGAGATCACGGTGCGGAGCGGCGAGTCGCGGCTCGTCGTCGAGCGCGGGCGGATCAGCAAGATCGCGAGCGTCTCGGGCGCGACGTCGAGCGCCGACAAGGTCGCCTGACGTGGCGCTGCTCGACATCACCGTCCTCGGCCACCCGATGCTGCGGCGCGAGACGCAGCTCGTGACGCACGTGACGCCCGAGCTGCGGCGCCTCGTCGACGACATGTTCGACACGATGTACGCCGCGCGCGGCATCGGCCTCGCCGCGCCGCAGGTGAACCGCGGCGAGCGCGTCGCGGTCGTCGACGTCGAGAAGCGGCCGATCGTGCTGATCAACCCGCGGATCGTCGCACGGCAGGGGAAGGTGAGCGGCGAGGAGGGGTGCCTGAGCATCCCCGAGGTGTACGCCGAGGTGCAGCGGGCGGCGACGGTGACCGTCGAGGCGCTCGACCTCGAGCTCGAGCCGTTCACGCTCGAGGCGACGGGGCTGCTGGGGCGCTGCCTGCAGCACGAGATCGACCACCTGCACGGGAAGCTCTTCCTCGACCACCTCTCCCTGCTCAAGCGGCGCGCGGCGCTGCGCGACTGGGACGAGGAGCGCGACCGGTACCCCGAGCTGCTGCGGAAGCTGACGCCCGAGGTGCTGGCGGAGCTGCAGGCGGAGGACGAGACGGGGGAGGCGGGGCCGGAGGTGGCGGTGCCTGAGCAGGGGCCGGCGCGGCCGGCGTAAGCGTCCGACGGCGACCGGAGGCGGGGACAGCGATAGCGTGATGCCGTGGTGCGCGGCGTCATCCTTTTGCACGTGGGGTCTGGCACCTCTGGCACCGGCCGGTGCCAGAGGTGCCAGACCCCACGTGCAAAAGGATGACGCCGCGCACCGCCCGCGCACCGCCCGCGCACCGCCCGCGCACCGCCCGCGCACCGCCCGCGCACCGGCCTCGCCCCCGCACCGGCCTCGCTCCGCATCATCCCCCGACCGCACGCGGTACCATTCCCCCACCGGTGCCACTCGCGACTGGCACCTCCGGCACCCGCCGGTGCCGGAGGTGCCTGACCCCTCGTAGCGTTCGTCCGCATGCGCGTCCTCTTCTGGGGCACCCCCGACTTTGCCGTCCCCGCCCTCGAAGCCCTCCTCGGCGAGGGCTTCGACGTCGTCGGCGTCGTCACCCAGCCCGACCGCCCCGTCGGCCGCGCGCGCACCCTCACGCCGCCCCCGGTCAAGGACGTCGCCCTCCGCGAAGGGCTCCCCGTCCTCCAGCCCGAGAAGCCCCGCGGCGACGCCTTCCTCGCCGAGCTCACCGCCCTCGGCGCCGACATCAACGTCGTCGTCGCCTACGGCCACATCCTCCCGCGCGCCGTCATCGAGCAGCCCCCGCGCGGCACGCTCAACATCCACGCCTCGCTCCTCCCGCTCCTCCGCGGCGCCGCCCCCATCGAGGCCGCCATCCGCCAGGGCTTCACCGAGACCGGCGTGACCATCATGCGCATGGTCCCCGCCCTCGACGCCGGCCCCGTCCTCCTCGCGCGCCGCATCCCCATCCTCGACGACGAGACCGGCGGCGAGCTCCGCGTCCGCCTCTCCGAGCTCGGCGCGCAGGCGATCGTCGAGGCGCTCGTCATGCTCGACGCCGGCGCCATCGAGGAGCGGCCGCAGGACGACGCCCTCGCCACCTACGCGCCCAAGATCGAGCGCGACGACGCGCAGGTCGACTGGACGCGCCCCGCACGCGCCGTCGCCGACACGATCCGCGCCTTCGACCCCCGCCCCGGCGCCTTCACCCTCCTCGGCGACGTCGCCGTGAAGCTCTTCGGCGTGCGCGCCGCCACCATGGCGCACGCCGTCGACCGCCCCGGCACCGTCCTCGCCGTCGACGACGACGGCCTCCTCGTCGCCTGCGGCGAGGGGACCGTGCGCGTGCGCGAGGTGCACCCCGCCGGCAGGCGCCGCCTCGCCGCGCGCGAGTGGCACGCGGGACGCGGCGTCGCCCCCGGCGACGTCTTCGCGCCGCACGCCCCCGCGGCGGACGACGCCGCGTGAGCGCCGCGCCGGCGTCGCGCGCGCGCGTGCCGGTCCTGCACGCGATCACCAACGACGTCGTCCTCGCCGATCCCGGCTTCCTCCTCGCCGCCCGCGGCGTCATGGAGGCCGGCGGCTCGCGCGTCGCCGTGCACCTGCGCGCGTCGCAGCACACGGCCCGCGCGCTCCTCGAACGCGCGCTCGAGCTCCGCGTCGTCGCCGAGGCCACCGGGAGCGTCGTCCTCGTCAACGACCGCCTCGACGTCGCCATGGCCGCCGGCGTCGACGGCGCGCAGCTCACCTCGCGTTCGCTCGTCGTCGGCGACGCGCGCCGCATCGCCCCCGCGCTCCTCCTCGGCGCGAGCGTGCACGAGCCGGCCGAGGCGTGGCTGGCCGCCGGCGCGGGCGCCGACTTCGTCGTCGCGGGGCACGTCTGGCCGACCGACTCGCATCCGGGCGCCCCCGGTCGCGGCGAGGCGTTCCTGCGCGCGCTCGTGCAGGCGGCCGAGGGGTGCCCCGTGATCGCCATCGGGGGGATCACTCCCGACAAGGCCACCGCCGTCGCCGCGGCCGGCGCGCACGGCGTCGCGGCGATCCGCGGCATCTGGTTCGGCGACGCGCCGGCGGCGGTCCGCCGATATCTTTCGGCGCATGACCTCGCAGCTCTCGGCTGAGGCCGCGCTCGCGCTCGTCGTCAACGGCGAGCCGCGCACCGTCGCCCCCGGCACGACCGTCGGCGCCCTCCTCGCGTCGCTCGCGCTCGACCCGCGCCTCGTCGTCGTCGAGCGCAACCGCGAGATCCTGCGCGACCGCGACGCGCTCGGCCGCATCGCGCTCGAGCCCGGCGACGTGCTCGAGATCGTGCACTTCGTCGGCGGGGGCTGAGCGATGACCGCCACGCACGTCGGTCCGGCCGCGCCGCACGCCGTCGCCGCCGACGACCCGCTCGTCATCGGCGGGCGCCGCTTCGCCTCGCGCCTCATGGTCGGCACGGGGAAGTACCGCTCGAACGACGAGATGGTCGCCGCGATCGGCGTCTCGGGCGCCGAGGTGGTGACGGTCGCCGTGCGCCGCGTCGACCTCGATCGCACGAAGGACGAGGGGGTGCTGTACCACCTCGACCCGTCGCGCTTCTTCCTCCTCGCCAACACGGCGGGGTGCTACACCGTCGACGACACCCTGCGCTACGCGCGGCTCGCGCGCGCCGCGGGCTTCAACGAGTGGGTGAAGCTCGAGGTGATCGGCGACCAGGAGTCGCTCCTCCCCGACGCGCACGGGACGATCGAGGCGACGCGCATCCTCGCCGCCGAGGGGTTCAAGGTCATGGCGTACACCAACGACGACCTGATCGCCGCGCTCCGCCTCGAGGACGCCGGCGCCATCGCCGTCATGCCGCTCGCCTCGCCCATCGGCTCGGGGCTCGGCCTCCTCAACCCGTACGCGATCCGCACGATCAAGCACCGGCTCTCGGTGCCGATCGTCGTCGACGCGGGCGTCGGCACGGCGAGCGACGCCTGCCTCGTGATGGAGCAGGGCGTCGACGGGATCCTCATGAACACCGCGCTCGCGCAGGCGCAGGACCCGGTGCGCATGGCGCGCGCGATGCGCCTCGCCGTCGACGCCGGGCGCGACGCGTACCTCGCGGGGCGGATGCCGCGGCGCGAGGTCGCCGTCCCGAGCTCGCCGACCACCGGCCTCCTCGGGTGACGGTGGCCGGCACGCCTCCCCGCGCCGGCGACCGCGGCGCGGCGCGCGGCGCTCCGTCGGTCACGCCGGCGCGCGTCGCCGCCGCCGAGATCATGGCATCGACGCGCGGCGGCGCGCTCCTCGACGTCGCCTTCGAGCGCTTCGCCGGCCCGCTCGACCCGCGCGACCGCCGCTGGGTACAGGAGCTCGTCTGGGGGACGCTGCGCACGCGCGCGCGCCACGACGCGATCCTCGCCGCGCGCATCACCGGCGGCCTCGCCCGCCTCGACGCCGACCTCGCCGACCTGCTCCGCCTCGGCAGCCACCAGCTCCTCCTGATGGGGAGCGTCCCGGCCTACGCGGCGATCGCGCAGACGGTCGAGCTGGCGAAGCGGCGCCACGGCGTCGGCGCGAGCAAGCTCGCCAACGCGGTGCTGCGCCGCATCGACCGCGAGCGCTACGAGCCCGCCGTCGCCACGGCCGAGGGGGCCGCGCGCGCGCTCGGCCCCGAGTTCGACGCGATGGACCGCCTGGCGGTGCGCACCTCGCACCCGCGCTGGCTCCTCGAGCGGTGGCGCACGCGCTGGGGCGCCGCCGACGTCGACGCGCTCTGCGCCTACGACAACAGCGAGGCGCCGGTGATCGTGCGCCCGTTCGGCATCACGCGCGACGAGCTGCACGACGCCCTCGCCGCGCGCGACGTGCACGCGACGCCGGCGCCGCTCGCGGCCGACGCGCTCGTCCTCCCGGCCGGCGTGCCCCTCACCGCGCTCGGCCCCTTCCAGCGCGGGCAGTGCTGGGTGCAGGATCCCGGGAGCGCGCTCGTCGTGCGGTACGCCGCGCTCCCGCCCCGCGCGCGCGTCGCCGACCTCTGCGCCGCGCCCGGCGGCAAGACGCTCGCGCTCCTCGCCGCGGGGTGCGACGTGCTCGCCGCCGATCGCAGCGACGCGCGCCTCGAGCGGCTGCGCGCCAACCTCGCGCGCGTGCAGCGCGGCGACGTCGAGGTGCGCGTGCTCGACGCGACGGCGCCGGGGCTCGAGGGGTTCGACGCGGTGCTCGTCGACGTGCCGTGCACCGGCACCGGGACGCTCCGCCGCCACCCCGACGCCCGGTGGCGCCTGCGCGCGAGCGACCTCGCGATGCTCCCGCTCACCCAGCGCGACATCCTCGCCGGCGCGGCGTCGTGCGTGCGCCCGGGCGGCCTCGTGACGTACAGCACCTGCTCGCTCGAGCCCGAGGAGAACGACGACGTCGTCGCCGCCTTCCTCGCGCGGCACCCGGGCTTCGCGCTCGAGGCGCCGCCGGCGGGGACGGTCCCCGACGCGGTGGTCGACGCACTCGCGCCGACGCCCGGGCTCCCGCACGCCGCGGGCGCGGGGGGCCCGGTGCTGCGCGTCCTCCCGCAGCGGCACGGCGTCGACGGCGCCTTCGCGGCGCGCCTGCGCCGGGTGGGCTGACGCGCATGGCCCGCGCGCCGCGCTTCGCACGACTCCGCGCGTGGTACGCGGGGCACCCGTTCCTCACCGTCGCCGCCGTCGCCTTCGTCGCCGGGGCGCTCGTCGTCGGCGGCTGGCTCCTCCCCGACACCTTCCGCACCGTCGAGGCGAAGGTGCCGAACGTCGTCGGGCTGCAGTTCGCCGACGCGCGGCGGCGGCTCGAGGCGGCGGGCTTCGACGCGACCGAGGGCGAGAACCAGACGCATCCCACGGCGCCCAAGGGCTCCGTGCTCGGCCAGCTCCCGGGTCCGGGCTCGCTCGAGGCGCGCGGGACGACGGTCATCCTCGACGTCTCGCTCGGTGCGAAGCGGGGCACCGTCCCCGACCTCGCCGGGCTGACGCGCCGCGAGGCCGAGCAGGCGCTGGCGGCCGCCGGCTTCGACCTGGGCGACGTGAGCGAGCGGATCGACGCCCGCCCCCGCGGCGAGGTGATCGCCACCGTCCCGCGCACCGGGATGTCGGTGCTGCAGCCGGCGGCGGTGTCGATCGTGCTGAGCGCGGGCCCCGACGCGGTGACCGTCCCCGACATGGCCGGGATGCCGGTCGAGGAGGCGCTGCTCCTCATCGAGCAGCTCGGCCTCGCCGCCGGGCCGATGAAGGCCGACTCGGCGAGCACGCAGCCCGAGGGGACGGTGGCGGCGCAGCAGCCGCGCGCCGGCGCGCTCCTCTCGCGCGGGGCCGCGGTGACGCTCACGATCGCGCGCCCGAGCCCCTCGCTCGAGTTCGAGCCGACGCCGTAGCGACACGGTCCCCGCCTCCCGGGGCGGGGTATCTTTCGGCATGCCGCCGATCCGCATCGCCCCCTCGCTCCTGAGCGCCGACTTCGCCCGCCTCGCCGACGACATTGCCATGGTCGAGGCGGGCGGCGCCGACTGGCTCCACGTCGACGTGATGGACGGCGTCTTCGTCCCCAACCTCACCTTCGGCGCGAAGGTCATCGAGACGGTGAAGCGCTGCACGCGGCTCCCGCTCGACGTGCACCTCATGGTGGTCGAGCCCGAGAACTACTTCGAGAGCTTCGTGCAGGCGGGGGCCGACGTCCTCACGATCCACGTCGAGGCGGCGCCGCACCTGCATCGGCAGGTGATGCGCATCCGCGAGCTCGGCGCGCGGGCCGGCGTGACGCTCAACCCGGCGACCTCGCTCGAGACGGTGCGCGAGGTGCTCCCCGAGGTCGACCTGCTGCTGATCATGAGCGTGAACCCCGGCTTCGGCGGGCAGAAGTTCATCCCCGGCGCGGTGGACCGGATCCGCCGTGCGCGGCGGATGCTCGACGAGGCGGGAAGCCGCGCCGCGCTCGAGGTCGACGGCGGGATCGCGCGCGACACGATCCGCGCCTGCACCGAGGCCGGGGCCGACACCTTCGTCGCCGGCAACGCGATCTTCGCCGCCGCCGACCCGCGCGCCGAGATCGCCGCGCTCCGCGACGCCGCGACGCTGGTGGCCGCGTGACGTCGCGCCAGCAGTGGGGGCTCGTCGCCGCCGTCGTCGCGATCCTCGGCGGCGTCCTCTGGTTCGCCTCGACGCACCTCGAGGACGAGCTCGTGGGGGTGACGGTCGGCTCGCCCGCCCCCGACTTCGCCGGCGCGACGCTCGTCGCCCCCGAGCGCGCGAAGACGCTCGCCGACTACCGCGGCGAGGTCGTGGTGCTCAACGTCTGGGCGACCTGGTGCCTCCCGTGCCGCACCGAGATGCCGAGCATCCAGCGGCTGCACGAGGCCTACGGCCCCAGGGGGCTGAGGATCGTCGCGGTGAGCATCGACGACCCGGGGAAGAAGGACGAGATCCGGAAGTTCCTCGCGGAGTACCGGCTCACCTTCGAGGTGCTGCACGACTCGCTGCAGGCGGTGCAGCAGGCCTACCAGACGACGGGCGTCCCCGAGACCTTCGTCATCGGGCGCGACGGGATCATCCGCAAGAAGGTGATCGCCGCCGCCGACTGGAACTCGCCGGCCAACCGCGCGCTCATCGACCAGCTGCTCAAGGACCGCGCGGAGTGACCGCGTCCGGTCGATGACGCGCATCCTCGGCATCGAGACGAGCTGCGACGAGACCTCCGCCGCGGTGCTCGCCGGCACCGGCGACGCCGTGACGCTCGAGTCGCTCGTGATCCTCTCGCAGGACGTGCACCGCGTCTTCGGCGGCGTCGTTCCCGAGATCGCGAGCCGGCAGCACCTCGTCGCCCTCGGGCCGGTGATCGACCGCGCGCTCGCCGACGCCGGCGCGACGCTCGCCACCGTCGACGCGATCGCGGTGACGCACGCGCCGGGGCTCGTCGGCGCGCTCCTCGTCGGCGTCGCGGCGGCCAAGGGGCTCGCGATGGCGCGCGGGCTCCCGCTCGTCGGCGTGCACCACATGGAGGGGCACCTCTTCGCCACGTCGCTCGAGCACGCGGCGGCGGTGCCGCCCTTCACCGCGCTCCTCGTGAGCGGCGGCCACACGCTCCTCCTCGACGTCCCCGCGTGGGGCGAGTACGTGCACCTTGGCGCCACGCGCGACGACGCCGCCGGCGAGGCGTTCGACAAGGCCGCCAAGCTCCTCGGCCTCCCCTACCCCGGCGGCCGCCACGTCGAGGCGCTCGCCCGCGACGGCGACCCCGCGCGCCACCGCTTCACCCGCCCGATGCTCCGCCGCGACCAGCGCCCGGGCGACGACGACTACTACGACGTGAGCTTCAGCGGGCTCAAGACCGCCGTCCTCGGCGCCGTGCGCGCCGCCGGCGACGCGCTCGAGGGCGAGAAGGCGCACATCGCCCGCGGCTTCCAGGACGCCCTCGTCGAGACGCTCGCCGCCAAGGTCGCCCGCGCCGCCACCGCGCACGGTCGCACGCGCGTCGTTCTCGGCGGCGGCGTCGCCTGCAACCGCGCCCTCGTCGCCGCGATCGAGCGCGCGTGCGGCGACGACGTCACCGTCTTCGCGCCCACGCCCCGCATCGCTACCGACAACGCCGCCATGATCGCCCGCGCCGGCCTCTGGCGCTTCGAGCGCGGCGAGCGCGCGGGGCTCGACCTCGCGTGCGCCTCCGCGCTGCCGATTCCCGGGTCGCGTCCGGGGTGAGTCCGTGCCCCATGTCGGCATCGTGAAACCGCGTCAACGCGGAGACACGGAGGACGGCCGGAGGCGCCGAGCGAACGGCGGAACACGAAGGACACGAAGAAGGCCGAAAGAGAATCGTTCTTCCTTTCGTTCTCTTTGCGTCCTTCGTGTTTCGCCGTTCGCTCGGCGCCTCCGGCCGTCCTCCGTGCCTCCGCGTTGACGCGGTTCCGCAGTGCCGCGGTGCCGACGCGGCACGGTACGGCGCGGCCGCACCGGTCAGCGCCGCGTCGTCCCCGTGGTGTCCGTGAGCGCGCGGATGAAGGCGTGCAGCGCGCGCCGGTCGGCGGCGGTGAGGTGGATGCGGTCGCCCGGGAGCGTCTGGTTCTCGACGCGGAGGCCGAGGCCGGTGCCGCCGCCGCGGGCGTAGAACTCGGTCACCTCGTCGAGCGTGCGGTAGACGCCGTTGTGCATGTAGGGGGCGGTGAGCGCTGCGTTGCGCACCGTGGGCGTCTTGAACGCGTGCTCGTAGGGCTCGGCGGCGAAGATCGCGGCGCGGCCGCGGTCGGGGTCGAGCCGCACGCCGCGCCAACCGCGCGTGGCCGGGGTGCCGAGCACCTCCAGCTCCGACTTGCGGTAGTCGGGCGGCACGGTGCCGTTGAAGAGCGGCGCGAAGTGGCAGGTGCCGCAGCGCCCCTTCCCCATGAAGACGTCGTAGCCGCGCCGCGCCTCGCGGTCGAGCGCGGTCGAGTCGCCGCGGACGTAGCGGTCGAACGGCGCCTCGAGCGCGACGAGCGAGCGCTCGTAGGCGCCGAGCGCGATCGCGACGCGGAGCGCGGTCACGGTGCTGTCGCCGCGCTCACCGAACGCCTCGCGGAAGCGCGCGCGCATCGCCGGGTCGCGCCGGTAGGCCGCGGCCGCCGCGTCGATGCGCCCCGCCAGCTCGTGCACGTTCTCGACGACGTCGGCCACCTGGTCCTCGAGGAAGGCGGCGCGCGCGTCGGCGAACTGGGCGCGCTGGAGCGCGGCGTTCAGGAGCGTCGGCGCGTTGCGGAGCTGCACGCCCGCCGTGCGGGCGACGCTCCGCGCGCGCGGCTCGGCGAACGCCCGCTCGGGGAGGTGGCAGCTCGCGCAGCTGCGCGTCCCGTCGCCGCTCAGCCGCGCGTCGTGGAAGAGCGTGCGCCCGAGGCGCACCGCCGCGGGCGTCGCCCCCTCGCGCGCCCACGCGGGGCCGAACTGCCACGGGTCGAAGGCGTCGCGGTCGAAGACGCTCGCCGCCTGCGCGCGCCACGGGCGCGGGTCGGGGGGGAGCGCCACGCCCATCGCCTCGCGCAGCCGCCACCAGGCGTGCGCGAGCGGGACGAGGTGCGCGCGCGTGAGTTCCAGCCGGTCGCCGTCGTCGATGTCGCGCACGGCGCGGAGGGCGCGCACCGTGCCGTCCAGGCGCGTGCGCCACTCGCCCCACTCGCGCGGGGCGACGCGCGCCGCGCGCGGGGCGATGGGGCCGAGCAGCGTGTCGAGCGCGGCGAGCGAGAGCGCCCCCTCGTGCAGCCCGCGGCGCGCGAGCGGCGAGTCGAAGTCGGCGAGGGCGAGGACGCTCACGCGCGCGACCTGCGTCCGCACCGCGTCGAAGAGGTTCGGCTCGTTGATCGAGCTCGCCTTCGCGTAGGTGCGGGCGCGCACGACGAGCCCCTGCATCACGATGATCGCGTTCCGGAGCTCGGTGCTGTCGGCGGCGCGGGCCGCCGGGTACAGGAGCTCCTCGACGACCTGGAAGCCGTCGGCCGGGATCGGCGTCGCGACCCCCTCCTCCTCCTCGACCTCGGGGAGGGGCGGGCCGTTGAGCTCCGCGGCGGTCGTCGGCGACTCGAACTCGAGAAGCGCCTCCGACCGCTTGTACGCGTCGCGCGCCGCCTCGAAGGCGACGCGGACGGAGTCGCCCCACCCCGCCCCGCGCGCGGGACGGCGCGCGGCGGCGAGGAGGGCGTCGACGCGGTCACGCAGCAGGTCGAGCGACGCCGCGAACCGCAGGTGCACCGCATGGCTCTCCGCGCTCGGCGCGGGGACGCCCATCACCGTCGTGGCGGCGCCGGTCGCGGCGGCCGCCCCGGCCTCGGGGGTCCCGGGCGTGCAGCCGGCGACCGCGAGCGGGAGCAGCCACCACGACCGTCGCGCCACGTGCCGCATCAGCGGGGGAGCCCCGTGACGAGGATCGCCTGGCTCCCCTGCCGCTCGTTCGGGAGCGCCGTGTGCGGCCCCGCGACGTTGCGGAAGCGGTCCTCGAGCCAGGTGTGCGGCTGGAGCTGGATGATGAACGCGTCGGCGATCCCCGTCTCCTTCGAGACGTCGATCATCGCGCCGTACTCCCACGAGCCGAAGCGCGAGTTGCCGCCGAGGATCGGGTCGCCCGAGCGACGGTGGTCGAGCTCCATCACGACGCGCATCTGGCCCGTGCGGATGTCGTACTGGTAGATGTACGAGTCGTGCGTCTCGTCCCCGTAGCCGTTCGGGTCCTCCTGCACGTACACGTAGTTCTGGCCGACGTAGATGTTGTCGGGGTTCTGGAACTGGCGCGCCGGCCCGCTGCGGTCGTCGCCGTCGAGCATCACCTGCAGCGTGCCGCGGAGCGGGTTGGTCGCGTCGAGCACGAGGCGGTAGACGCGGCCGTACTTGGTGCGCTGGTAGCCGGCGTTGACGCCCGTGTTGTTCTGGCCCGTCACGTTGAACCAGATCTCGCGGTTGTTCGCGGCCGAGCCCTTGCGGTAGTCGAGGTCCTCGACGCGGCCGAACTGCAGCATGTTCTGCGCGACGCCGGCGGCCTCGATCTGCGCGCCGGTCGTCCCCGGGGCGTTCGGCACCTGCACGAACTCGACCGGGTAGCTCTGGCCGACGACGATGTCGCGCTCGCGGATGTTGTTGTCCACGCGCTTCATCACGTACAGGCTGCCGCCGCGCAGGTCGCCGCGGTTGCCGACGTACATCGCGACCTGGCCGCCGTTCGTCCCCGAGTCGTCGTCGCCGATGACGACGACGGTGCGGTTGGCGTAGGCCTCCTTCGTGAGCGGGAGCGCGTTCTCGCTGTTCCAGCGGCCGAAGGCCGGGATGAGCGTCGCGTCGTCGGGCCCGGTCACCGCCGCCTGCGTCGGCGTGACGCCGTGGATCATGCTCTCGATGCCGCTCTCGCCGACGGTGAAGTACATCGGGCCGAAGCCGTGCTCCTCGGGCGTCGCGAGCGTGGCCGAGCAGAGGCGCCAGCGGCCGGCGGACGAGCTGAGGACGTAGTCCATCCGCACCGGCTGGAAGGTGCGGTCGAGCTGGAGGCGGCTGACGGCGAAGTTGTCCTCGTGGTTCGTGAGGAGCGTGAAGGTGCCGTCGGGATTGCGGATCAGCCCCGAGCCGTCGGCCGAGCCGCCCCAGCGCGGGCTGTTCGGGAGCGAGTCGCTCGAGCTGATGATGCTGTAGGCCTGCACGCCGGCCGGCAGCCCCTTCACGAGCGCGGTCAGGGCGGAGGTGTTGCGCGGCGTGATCGCCGGGACGACGCCGGCCTGCGGATCGTCGTCGCTGCAGGCGGCGAGGCCGACCGCGCCGATCCCGGCGAGGGCGAGCGCGCGGAGGGTGGACTTCGACATGGCGGGGTGCTCCGTGGTGGGTCTGCTGGCATCCGGCCCGGCTCCCCCGGGCGCGCGGATCCACGCCAACTCAAGCCACCCGTCACGACCCGCGTGGTCACGCGCGCGTTACGATCCGTCCTCGATTCCGCGATCCACTGCATTCGTCACGCGCCGCGCGTCGTCCGTTGCACGCGCGTGATCGGAGCGTGACCGCGTCACCGGTGCGTGACCGATGCATCGTCGAACCGCTCGGTGGGGCAGGAGACGGCAGGAACAGCACGAAACGGCAGGAACCCCGTGGCGTCCGCCGGGCGTGCCGACGACGCGCAAGGTGGTCCTGCCGTCCCCTGCTCTTCCTGCCGTCACCTGCCCCACCGAGCGGTTC
>ERZ1066122.2320-NODE-2320-length-12771-cov-5.956669_pt1 | contig 12771 bp, 13 predicted proteins | sample MGYA00382769_ERZ1066122 | MGnify/ENA primary metagenome ERZ1066122 (study PRJEB33369, sample SAMEA5778352) | biofilm metagenome | biome: Industrial cooling water; feature: Water cooling tower basin; material: Biofilm | place: United Arab Emirates | collected...
CGGCGCTGCTGACCCCGCTGGCGTGGTTCATGTTCGACGGTCCGTCCCCGTTCGTGCTGATCGACGCGAACGCGGCGGGGGCCGGGAAGGGGCTGCTCGCGAACGCCGCGGCGACGATCCTGCTCGGGCACGAGTTCGCGACCGCGGCGTACACGCACGACCCCGTTGAACTGGAGAAGGTCATCACGACGGTCGTCCGGGGCGGCGACCGGTTCTGCCTGTTCGACAACCTTGCCGGCAGCGTGGGCAACCCGACGTTCGACCTGGCGCTGACGTCCCGCCGCTGGCGGGGTCGGATCCTCGGCGAGTCCCGGCACTACGAGGGGCCGATGCACACCCTGTTCCTCGGGACGGGGAACAACGTCGAGTTGCGGGGCGATACCGGGCGGCGGACCCTGCACGTCCGGATGGACTGCCCGGTCGAGAACCCCGAGGAGCGGACGGGCTGGCGTCACCCCGACCTCATCGCCCACCTGCGGGAGAACCGGGGCGTCTACCTGTCCGCGGCCCTGACGGTGTTGAAGGCGTGGGCGCTGGCCGGCCGGCCGACGGCGAAGCTGCCCGACTGGGGGTCGTTCGAGGGGTGGTCGTCGGTCGTCCGGCAGGCGCTGGTCTGGGCCGGCGAGCGCGACCCGGCGGAGACGCGGTCCAACCTCCGGGAGCGGAGCGACCGCGGCCGGGGGGCCTTCGCCGCGATGCTGGCGGCGATCCGCCGCGTGGACCCGAAGGGCGAGGGAATCACCTCGGCGGACCTGGTCGGGCGGGCCACGGCCCCGGCGGGTCTGTACGGCGACGGGGCCGACAAGGAACTCGCGGAGGCGATCTCCGCCTTCTGCAACGGCAAGCTGAACTCCGGTTCGCTCGGCAACAAGCTCCGCGGCAAACTCAACTCGATCTCAGACGGATACTTCCTTGACTCCGTCCCGGCCAGGACGGGGACCGCCGCGTGGATTGCGCGTCCGATCAGTGAATTTCGCGTCTCGCATGAAGTAGACGAGCGGTCACAGGCCGAAAGTGCAGGGTCTGCGGGGTCTGAAGGGTCTTGCTACCCTCCACGCGAGAGAACAACATTTTCACCAAATAAACACGACCTAGTTACTGATGAACAAGAAGACAGTTTAGAACACTGGCGCAATGGTGAACAGACCCTTCAGACCCCGCAGACCCTGCACACCGATTCCGCCGCCGACGCCGGGGAGGAACCGTTCTGATGAACCTCTCCCAGGCACTTCGGCTGATCCGGGCCAGCGGCGTCGAACTCGTCCAAAAGGGCGACGGGTTCGCCGTCCGGGGTGGCGCTGCCGAGCGCGAATCGGTAAAGCCTGCCATCCTCGAACACCGTGCCGAGATCGTGACGCGCATCCGGGCCGGAACGCTCGCCTGCAAGTCGTGCAAGCGGGTCGTCGACGAACGGTTCGTCTGCTGGACCTGCCAGAACCGGCCCTGCGAGTCCTGCGGCCGGCCCACCGGCAGCCCGTTCATCGCCAACTGCGACCCCTGCGCCCTCGGAGTCAACTGATGCGACCGCCCCTCGAACGCGACATCCAGCGGGTCTGCCTCGACTGGATGAGGCTCGTCGGCATCTTCCCCGTGCGGGTCAACAGCGGGGCGTTCGGCTTCGGCGGGGACACCGGCAAGAAGCGGTTCATGCGGTTCAACAGCGAACCCGGATGCTCCGACTGCCTCGCCGTTCTTCCAGGAGGCCGCTTCCTCGCCGTCGAGTTCAAGCGGCCCGGCAACAAGCCCACCCCGCACCAGTCGAGCTTCCTCGAAGCCGTCAAAGCCCGCGGGGGGCTCGCCCTGGTCGTGACCGGCCTCGACGACCTCCGCAAGCAACTTCACGATGCAGGAGTTCAGGTGGTACAATGAACACCAACCACGAAATCCGGAACTTTTAGTTGTGTCATCATCGAAATGACGCGGGTCCTTCCGAGGGTCCGCACGCTCAGCACCCCGACGGGAACACCGGGCATTTTTCACACTGTTTGTTTATTCTTGAGAGCCCAACAAATGCCCTTCAAATCCAAGGAAGACACGGCCGCGTGGAGGCGGTTGAATGCCGCCAGGAATGCGGCGTACACAGCGGCATGGAAGGCCCGAAACGCGGATCGAGTTGCCGCCATGAAGGAACGGCAGAAGGCGAAACTGGCGGCTGCAAGGCCACTCGTCGGCTGTGCCCAGTGCGGCGTCTCGTTCGTGCGGTCGCAGCGCAACAAGAAGTTCTGCAGCGAGCCGTGCCGGACTCGCCCAAAGGCTCAAGCCCCGACCCGCGAGGTCGATTGCAAGATTTGTGGGATACGCTTCGCGACCTCGCGCTACAACAAGGCGACGTGCAGCGATGCTTGTCACGCCGAGAACGAACGGCAACACAATGTCCGCGCCGCCGCCAAGGCGACGAAAGCGAATGCGGCCCGCCTGAACGCGGAACGACGTGCAAAGTACAAGTCCGACATCGCCTACCGAGAGAAGAAGATCGAGCAGCAAAAGCAGCGGTGGGCGAACGACCCGGACTACCGCGAGGCGGAATCCGAACGGCAAAAGAGCCCAGAGGTCCGAGCAAGGAAGCGAGCCGCTGACAACAGCCGGAAGTCCGAGAAGGCGATTAACTCCTTTTTTCAAACTGTTGGCAAAACCCTCACGGAGAAGTTGAATGCTAGCAACCTTAGAAGCACCTGCCCCGATCGGCTATGACCTGGCCAAGCTCGCAGACATGACCGTCGAGCAACTTCGCGGCGAGCTTGCGGCGGCGATCGCCGTCACGTCGCGGCATCTGTTGTACCTTGCGGCGGTGTGGTCCGAACTGGAACGACGTGGTGAAGACCTGACCGAGATCCGGTCCGGCATCGCGGTATATCTCCCACTCATCGCCGCGGGCACTGTCGTCCCGGAAGTCATCATCCGCTTCGCGGGAATGCAGGAGACATTGCGGGCGGTGACGGGGTTGCCGCCCGACGTGCAGCGGAAGATTGCCAACGGCGATCCGGTGCAGTTGGTCGTCCGCGAAGGGACCGGGTACACGCACCGCCTGCTGCCCGTCCACTCTTTGGGCGTCGGGCAGCTCCGCCAGGTCTTCGCGGACCATCACATTCGCAGCGAGGCCGAGCAGATTGCTATCCTCAGCCGCGCCGCCCCGGTCGCGAAGGAAGGCCGCGCGCCGGCCCGCGGCAAGGCACGGGCGAACAAGGCGAAGGGGGTCGTTCAGGTCGGACACCGGGCCGTCGAGCCCGCCGACCTGCTCGCGGCCCTGGCCGATCTGCGTTCCGGGAACGACCGGGCACCCGAGGCCGGCGACCCGAGCGTGTCCGCCCGCCTCACCCCCGAGGAGCACGAGACGCTGAAGCGACGCGCGGCGGCGGGGAACACGACCGTCGCCAGCCTCATCCGGTCGGCCCTCCAAGCCACGGGGATGATCTGATGGCGAGCAAGGGCGGGGCCGACGACCACAACGAGCAGATGGCCGAGGCGTCCCGCCTCCGGTCGGCGGCTCGTCGCGACATCGGCCCTTGCCCGCCGATCAAGAACCCCCGCCGGCGCGGTCGCTGCCGGGACTCCCTGCGGCGGTTCTGCGAGACGTACAACCCGGCCGCGTTCTACTACGGGTGGAGCGCCGACCACCTGGCCGTCATCGCCCGGATCGAGGAGGCCCTGACCCGCGGGGCGCTGTTCGCCTTCGCGATGCCGCGGGGGTCCGGGAAGACGGCCCTCTGCCGGATGGCGGCACTCTGGGCCGCGAGCTACCGGCACTGCCGCTACCCGTTCCTGATCGGTGCGACGGACGACAAGGCCCGCGAGGCGCTGCTCACGCTGAAGACGCTGATCCGCTACCTGCCCGAGTACGCGGCCGACTTCCCGGAGGTCAGCTTCCCGGCCCAGAAGCTGGCCGGCATCGCCCACCGCGCCGCCGGCCAGACCTCGAACGGCGAGTCCACGCTGATCGAGTGGGCGGCGGACCAGGTGATGTTCCCGACGATCAACCCGCCGGAGAGGTGGCCGAAGTCGTGGCCGCTGCGCGAGGACGGAAAGGTTCCGACCAGCGGCGTCATCATCAGCGCCTCGGGCCTGACGGGTGAGGGAATCCGGGGGTCGTTGAAGACCTTGACCACGGGCGAGATGGTTCGGCCCGACCTGGTGCTGCTCGACGACCCGCAGACCCCGGAGAGCGCGAAGTCGCGGACCCAGAACGAGGACCGGTTGTCGCTCATCACCGCGGACGTGCTCGGCATGGCCGGTCCGGGACAGGCGATCGCCGGCGTGATGCCCTGCACCGTCATCCGCGTCGGCGACATGGTCGACCAGGTCCTCGACCGGAAGAAGCACCCGCTCTGGCGGGGCGAGCGGTCGGGCATCTTGACGGGGCTGCCGAAGAACATGCACCTGTGGGAAGAGTACTTCGAGGTCTACGCCCGGTGCGCCCTGCTCGAACCGCCGAACTTCACCGAGTCGAACGAGCACTACAGGCGGAACCAAGTCCTGCTCGAAGAGGGGACCGAGGCGAGTTGGACCGACCGCAAGGAGGACTGGGAGGTCTCGGCCGTCCAGTCCGCGATGCACCTGTACTACTCGCGGGGTCCGGCGGCGTGGTGGGCCGAGTACATGAACCGGCCGCTGCCGACCGAGGCGGAGAAGGCCGCGTCCGTGTCGCTGTCCCCGGACCTGATCGCCGACCGCACGGGGGCGACCCCGCGGTTCGTTTGCCCGCGGGAGACGACCCGGATCGCGGCGATGATCGACATCCACACCGCGGTTCACTGGTACGCGGTCGTGGCCTGGGACGAGGGCTTCGGCGGGCGCGTCATCGACTACGGCGGGTGGCCGCGTCAGTCGCGACCGTACTACACGAACGAGAACGTGAAGCCGTCGCTCCGCGACGCTTACCCCGGACTCACCGAGCCGCAGCGGGTGTACGCCGGGCTGCGCGACTTGACCGCCGACATCCTCGGTCGAGGCTACTTGCGAGACGGGATCGGCGACACCCTCCACGTCGAGCGGTGCCTGGTCGACTCCGGCTGGCTCCCGGACACGGTCCACCAGCTGGTCCGCGAGTCGCCGTTCGCCGCGGTCCTTCTTCCGTCGAAGGGCCACGCCGCCGGGTCGACCGGCGGCCGACCGATCCGCGAGTGGAAGGTCCTGCCGGGCCAGAAGGCCGGCCGCGACTGGCGGATCTCGCTGCCGGAGAAGGGCCGCGGCCGGGTCGCCCTGTTCGACCCCGACTCGTGGAAGTCCTTTGTTGCGGACCGCCTCACGTCCGCCGCCGGCGGCCGGGGCGTACTCACGCTTCACGCCGCGCCGGCAGGGCAGCACCGCCTGATCGCCGACCACTGCAGCGCGGAGTACGCGACCCGCGAAAACGCGAAGGGCCGGCAGTTCGACCAGTGGCGAAAGCGGCCCGGCGACCCGGACAACCACCTGTTCGACGCGGTCGTCGGCTGCGCGGTCGCAGCCTCGATCCAGGGACTTCAGTGGACCGACGACGTACGAACGCCAACGGCATCGGAAGCCAAGCCGACGGGACAGCCGAAGGAGAGGTGGTCGGACATCCAGGCCCGGAAACTGGCCGCAGCGGGGGTTCGATGATGAGCAAGCCGAAGAAGGGCTTCCGTTGCACCAAGTGCCGAACGCCTCTGGGTGTGACCCACACGCGGAACCGTGCGAACGGTATCGTGTCCCGCCGCCGCCGGTGTCCGTCGTGCGGCCTCGTCGTCCAGACGGAGGAGCGGCCGAAGCAATCCGCCGGCCATTAGCGGCCCCCCGGCCACATATGGCACCGATCATTTCTGCCCGAGCACTTCACCCATCCCGTCCGGAACTTCTTCCCCTCACAATTCACGCATCGACAGTGCGTGCGTTGTGAGGCGGTCAACTTGTCCCGGTCCACCGCGAAGCCCGAATCGGCCGGCCCACTGTGCCCCTCTTGTGCGATCCCGATGGGGGTTCGCAAGACCCGGCACAAGCCCAACCGCACCGAGCGGGTTCGCGAGTGCTCCTGTTGCGGCAAGCGGGTCAAGACCGTCGAAACGGCCGTCGCCACCCCGAGCGTGAAGTGATGCCCGACGCCAGCGACATCGCCGAGACCATCGCCGAGATCGCGGCCGACGGCATCCAGTCGGCGACGCAGGACGGCCGCACGGCCGTGGCAAAGCCGATCGGCGAACTCGACGCGGCGAGAAAGATCGTCGCCGCGGAATCGGCCGTCTCCGGCCCGAACGTCAACGGCGGCAGCCGGTCCCTCTGGGGTTCGCTCCGGCCCGCCCGCGTCGTGCCGCCGGGGGGTGTCTGATGCCCCGGGAAGCCCCGCCCGTCATCCTCGACCAGTACGGTCGGCCCTACCGCCGCGAGGCGGAGCCCGCCCGCCGGTCCGGGTACGACGTCGCGAAGACGACGCCCGAGAACAAGAAGCACTGGGCGGAGGCTGACGGCCTCGCCCCCGTCAGCCAGTTGACGCCGAGCGTGCGGCGGACGCTGCGGAACCGGTGCCGGTACGAGGTCCTCAACAACTGCTACCTCGCCGGGATGGTGCGGACGCTGGTCGCCGACACGGTCGGGACCGGTGCCCGGCTGGAGATGGACACCGGCGACGCCAAGCTCGACGCGAACGTCGAATCGCTGTGGCGAGTCTGGGCCGCGGCAACCGACTGGCCGCTCAACAGTCGCATCCTGTGCGGAGTCCGCTACGTCGCCGGGGAGTGCTTCGGCCTGTTCCGGGACTCGGAGCGGCTCGACCGGCTCGGGCTGCCCGTGACGCTCGACGTCCGGCTGATCGAGCCCGACCAGGTGACGGACGGCTGGGCCGGGGTGATGAACCCGACCGGGGACGACGGCATCGTCTGCGACGACGAGGGCGAAGTCACGGCCTACAAGGTCTTGCGGCGGCATCCCGGCGACAACCGGGCGTTCTCCGCCAGCCTTCAGCCCGACACGATCGACGCCCGCAACGTGGTCCACTGGTTCGTCCCGGAGCGGCCGGCCCAGCTCCGCGGCGTCACGCCGCTGGCCGCCTGCCTGCCGATCGCGGCCCAGTTGCGGCGATTCACGCAGGCGGTGCTGGCCGCCGCCGAGTTCGCTGCCTCGATCGCCGGCGTCCTCGAATCGGACATGGCGGCGGACGCGGCGGCACCGGCCGTGACCGAGGACCGCTACTACGACGTGATCGAGGTCGTCCGCGGGATGCTGCTGACGCTGCCCGCGGGCGTGAAGGCCAACCCGTTCAAGAGCGAGCAGCCGACGACCAACTACGAGATGTTCCTGACGAACAAGCTCCGCGAGTTGGGCCGGCCGATCAACATGCCGTTCGGGAAGGTGGCCGGGGATCACTCGCGCTACAACTACTCGTCCGGCAAGATGGACGACGCGCCGTACTGGGACGAACGCGACGTGGAGCGCCAGGGCCTCGAAGCGAAGTTCTTCGACCCCGTCCTCTACAAGTGGTTCGACTTCGCCAAGCTCGTGATCCCCGCACTGATCCCCTACGAGGGGCAGTGGTGGAAGCTCCGGCACCGCTGGCACTACCGCGCCCGTCCGGTGTTCGACCCCGTGAAGGACGCATCGGGCGACGAACTCAACCTGACCAACGGCAGCGACACCCTCACTGCGATCGCCGAGCGGGACGGGACGACGCTGGAGGTGCTGCTCGACCAGCGGGCTCGCGAGCGCGACATGTTCGTCGCCCGCAACCTCCCGCTCCCGCCGTGGCTCGCCGGTGCGGTCGCGCCGAACCGGACCGCCGAGGGTCAGCCCACGCCGCAGGAGGCCACCAATGCCCCGGCCTGAACTGTCGGCCCTGGAGAGCTTGGCTGTGCCCACTTTCCCCCACGCTGGGGAGATTGCGGGCGTGTGGGCCATCGAACCGCACGCGGGGTCGGCACTGTGGCAGCAGGTCCGCGGCATTGACCTTCACCGGCACATGGCGGAGTCGCCGAAGCCGAAGGTCGCGACGGAGTACCTGACGGTCACGGCCCCGAGCGGCGGGCGAGTTGCCCAGGTGAACCTGACCGGCACCCTGATGAAGGCCGCGTCCTCGATGTCGTCCGCGACGTCGACGGTCGCCGCGCGGCGGGCAATCCGCAAGGCCGCGGCCGACCCGGAGGTCGATGCCATCCTGATCGCGATCGACTCCCCCGGCGGCACCGTCAGCGGCACGGCGGACCTCGGTTCCGAGATCGCGGCCGCGGCTAAGCGGAAGCCGGTGTGGAGCTACATCGACGACCTCGGCGCGTCGGCGGCGTACTGGGCTGCGAGTCAGGCGGAGCGGGTCGTCGCGAACAACAACACCGCCCTCGTCGGGTCGATCGGAACCCTGCTCGTCGTGTACGACCTGAGCGGGGCCGCGGACAAGGAAGGGATCAAGACGCACGTCTTCGGCACCGGCCCGATCAAGGGGGCCGGAACGCCAGGCAGCGTCGTGAGCGACGAGCAGCAGGCGTACTTCCGCGGCATCGTCAACGACGCCCAGGTCGAGTTCGACGCAGCCGTTCGGAAAGGACGATCGCTCACCGCGAAAGAACTGGCGAACGTGAAAACCGGCGGAGTCTTCGGCGCAACCGAGGCTCTCGACCGGAAGTTGATCGACGCGATCCAGAGTTACGACCAGACCGTCGCCGAACTCGCAATCGAGGCGAAACGGCGGGGCCGCATCAACAAGACCACCCGGGCCGACGGCCCTGTCCCCGTGAGGAGTGCGACCGTGATTAAGACCACCGATGAGAACACGGACACGGTCGCGACCAACGAGCCGGCGTCCGCCGAAGCGGTCATCCAGCAGCAGCGGGCGACCTTCGCGGCCGAGAGCCGTCGCGTCGCCGGAATCAACAAGGTCTGCGCGAAGCACCCCGAGATCGCGGCCGAGGCCGTCGAAAAAGGCTGGAGCGTCGAGAAGGCCGAGAACGCCGCCCTGAAGGCGGACCTCGCGGACCCGAAGATCCGGGCCGTCAACGCCGACGGCGGGCCGTCGTTCGCCTTCGGGGTCGGTCGGTTCCAAAAGGGCAACGGGACGCTCGCCGACGGCGTCACCGTCAACGTCGCCCTCGAAGCCGCGATCCGGATGGCGCTCGGCTCGAAGGTCGAGAAAGACTACGCCCCGGCCGCGCTGCAGGCGGCGGACGAGAACTTCCGTGGCTTCGGCCTCCAACAGCTTCTGTTGCTCGCGGCGATGGAGGGCGGCTACCACGCCCGGCCCGGCGAGCGGGTCGGCACCGGGAACCTGAAGCCGATCCTCCGGGCCGCATTCGCGGAGGGCGAGCGGTCCGCCGGCGTCAGCACGGTCTCGCTCCCCGGCATCCTCGGCAACGTCGCGAACAAGGAGATCCTCGCCGGGTACATGGAGGACGACCAGACCTGGCGGCAGATCTCGCGAGTCCGCCCGGTCCAGAACTTCCAGACCCACACGTCGTACCGCCTGCTCGACGACATGGAGTACGAGCTGGTCGGCCCGGCCGGAAAGATCAAGCACGGCTCCGTCGGCGAAGAGTCGTACACGCGGGCGGCGAACACCTACGCCAAGATGTTCACGCTGACCCGGCGGGACATCATCAACGACGACCTCGGGGCGTTCCAGGACGTGCGGACCCGGCTGGGCCGCGGCTCGTCCAAGAAGTTCAACAAGGTGTTCTGGGCAGAGTGGCTTGCCGACAACGCGACGTTCTACACCGCAGCCCGGACCAACTACATTTCCGGCTCGACGACCAACCTCGGGACCGACGGCGTCGGCCTGGGGCTCGGCGTCAAGGCGTTCCGACAGATGCGGTCGCCGACGGCGGACGGCTCGAAGGCGATCAACGCAGACACGCAGAACCCCGTCGGTGGCGCTCCCGGCGGCCGGCCCGAGATCCTGCTCGTCCCGCCCGAGTTGGAGTCCATCGCCGAAGTCCTTTACCGCAACCTCAACCTCGGTGCGGTCAAGAACTCGGACGCGAACATCTACGCCGGGAAGTACAAGCCCGTCGTCGCGTGGCAACTCAGCGACTCGGCGTACGCCGGGTACTCGTCCACCGCCTGGTGGCTGCTGAACAACCCCGCGTACCTCGCGGCCGTGGTCGTCTCGTGCCTCAACGGCAACGAGTCCCCGACCGTCGAATCCGCCGACGCCGACTTCGACACGCTGGGCGTCCAGTTCCGCGGCTACCACGACTTCGGCGTCGACCAGGCCGAGTACCTCGCCGGGGTGAAGTCGAAGGGCGCGGCATGAGGCGAGCCGGGCTTTCTGCCCGGCCGACCGTCACCATCCAAGGGAACCGAACGATGTCCGCACAAACCGCCGACCCCATGTTCACGCCGGACGGACGCACGCTGCCCGGCACGCCCGCGGCCCGGATCGAGACGGCCGTCGGCGAGGGGTTCAACGGGTCCAGCGAGGTCCACGCCGGCGAGGTCGTCGACCTCTGCCGCGGCCTCGACCCCAAGGAAAAGCCGGTCGCCTCGCTCGTCGCGCTGGTGGCCAACGCCGAGAAGCCCGGCGACAAGGTTCGGGCCAAGCAAGAAGACCTCCGGGCCGCGCTCGCGCTGGCCCGCAAGAAAGCCGCAGCGTAACCCGCTCGCCCCTCTTGGGTGAGACCACCGCGACCACCGACCGGGAGTGCGAGCCGTGCCAGAAGCCATCAAGTACCAGGACTGCCCCCACGCGATCGACCACACGCCGAGTGCGGCCGCGTCGGGCGGCGAAGTCGTCCAGCTCGGCGACGGCCGGGCCGCGGTCCTGCCGGTCGACCTCGCGTCCGGCGGCCTCGGTGCCGCCTGCGCCGCCGGCATCTGGACCGTCGCGAAGCGGTCGGCCGAGGTCTGGCTCAAGGGCGATCCGATTTTCTGGGATCATTCCGCGAACGAGGCGACGTGCGTCCCGCGAATGGGTGCGGGCGACCGCGACTTCTTCCTCGGAACCGCCTGCGCCGACGTCGCCACCGGCGTCGCGACCGGGAAGGTGAACCTCAACGTCGAGCCGCGTTGGGCCATCGACCTGGCCCGCGACCCGTTCGCCACCGTGGTCGTGAAAACCGTCGTCGGGTCCACCACGGTCGAGGTTCCCCACGTCGAGCCCCGCGGCGGCGGCACGACGATGATCCTCGGCACCACGGCCGAAGCCCAGAAGGTGGACCTGCTGTCCGAGCGGTCGTTCGCTGTCGCCTCGAACTGGATCGCGGAAGGCGAAGTCAACATCGTCACCAACGGCGATGCCTCCGCCCTGGACTTCAACATCGGCGTCGCGTCCGGCACCCATGCCACCGACTTCGACGCCATCGCCGAGTTCGTGTCCCTCCAGGTGGACGGCAACTCGGCCAACATCAACGCCCAGAGCGACGACGGTACGACGGACGTGGCCCCGGTGGACACGACGCTCGACTTCACCGCCGGCACGCCGTTCAGCTTCAAGATCGACGGGCGAGATCCGAGCAGCGTGAAGGTCTACATCGACGGCGTCCGGGTGAACTCCGCGACGACGTTCACCCTCGCCGCGGCAGCCGGCCCGCTGAAGCTGATCGCCCACGTCGAGAAGACCTCGGACGACTCGCCGGGCACGTTCCAGATCAACCGGCTCCGCGTCCGGACGATGCAAGAGGATTGACCTTCGTGGTAGACGGGCAGGGCACCCGCTCGGCCCTCACAAGGCTGAACAGCTTGGTTCGAGTCCAAGGTCTGCCAATCAGCGACATCGCGGCGTCAGCGGCGAACCGAGACCACCAGCGGAGTCTGCCCGTGAACCGGAAATTCAAAGTCGTCCGCGAGTGGTCCTGGAAGGAGCACGCCTTCGCGGTCGGAACCGAGGTCACCGAGGCCGAGTTGCTGGCCAAGGTCACGGCGCAGGTCGCGGCCGGGGTGCTGGCCAACGGAGCCCTCGTCGAGGTGTCCGACTGATGGGCCTGCTCTCCCGCGGGAACTCGTTCCTGGCTCGCGCGGTCGGCACCAAGAACGGCGTCACCGTGACGTACACCCGCGGGGCGACGAGCGTCGCCGTGACCGACGCGGTTCCGGGCAACTCGTTCGCGGCGGCGGTGCAGCCCCAGCAGGTGCCCGCCCGCGTGGAAGTGCAGGACCGGGACTACCTCATCCCGGCCGCGGCGATCGCCGCCATCGGCGAGCCGGCGGTGGGGGACCGGATCGCCGAGCCGGGCGTCGGGACGTTCGAAGTGGTTCGCAGGGCCGGGGAACCCGCGTGGCGGTGGAGCGACGCGGAGCGGACCCTGTATCGGATTCGGACCAAACCGGTGGGGTGATGGGTGCCCGCGCGATCGAGCTCCGGGACGCGATCGCCGACCGGCTGCGGTCGGTGTGGGGCGAGCCCGCCCCGGCGACGGTGAAGGTCGGGTGGCGGATCGACGTGCCCGAAGACGGGCCGAGCGGCCGGGTGGTGTTCGTGGCCCCGGCGAGTTACCGCAGCGAAGGCCCGGTGACGCGGGCGACTGACCTCAACGATTACCGGTACGCGGTCCTGGTCGTCGAGCGGTACGCGGACGCGGGCGACCCGCCGGACGAATGGCTCTCGGAGCGGGCGGCGTTCGTGCAGGAGCAGGTGTACGACGCGCTGCAGAACGTCGGGCTGGACCGGGCCGAGAGCACGCCGCCCCTGCTGAACTCGTTCTGGTGCGAGACGGCCGAAGTGACTGTCGTGTACGACCTCCAGGCCCTGACGGAACACAAGCTGTTCTGGTCCGAGATCGAGTTCACCTTCCGCGAGGAGGCCTGACATGCGGCTCGGGATCAACTGCAAGCTGTACCGCAACACGGGCACCTACGGCTCGCCGACGTGGACCGTCATCGACGAAGTGTCCGACCTGACCGCTGTCT
>ERZ1066122.2321-NODE-2321-length-12765-cov-10.608497_pt1 | contig 12765 bp, 12 predicted proteins | sample MGYA00382769_ERZ1066122 | MGnify/ENA primary metagenome ERZ1066122 (study PRJEB33369, sample SAMEA5778352) | biofilm metagenome | biome: Industrial cooling water; feature: Water cooling tower basin; material: Biofilm | place: United Arab Emirates | collected...
ATGACCGTCGTGGCGGAGGTGGATGTCGCACTGGCGGGGCTGGCGGCCTGGACCTGGCGGGCGACCTTGATCCGGCGCTCGCCGTCCTGGACTTCAATCTCGGTGAGCTGCGTCTGATCGAGCAGTTCGGCGAGCTGGCGAACGAGATCGGTGTCGACCTCCATCGCTCCCTGTTTCATTTCCGTCATGGTCGCGCCCTTAGCGCTGTCCCCGGCCGGTCACAAGCGAGCCGCGGCGTCCAGCGCGAGTAGGTAGGACATCGCACCGAAGCCGGAGATGGTTCCGCGTGCCGCTTTCGCGACATAGCTGCGGTGGCGGAACGCCTCCCGGGCATGGGGGTTGGACAGGTGCACTTCGATCACCGGCACGGTCACCGCTCGAATGGCGTCATGCAGCGCGATCGAACTGTGGGTGAAGCCGCCTGCGTTCAGCAGCACTGCCTTGGCCGGCAGCGCATTCGCTTCGTGGATCCAGTCGATCAGATGGCCTTCATGGTTGGACTGGCGCATGTCGATTTCGAGCCCCAGGCCGCGGGCGCGGTCCTCGAGCATGCCGGCAATGTCGTCGAGCGTGTCGGCGCCGTAGATGTCCGGTTCGCGCAGGCCAAGCAGGTTCAGGTTCGGGCCGTTCAGGACGAAGACGCGCATCCAATCCCCCAGAGGTTGCGAGCACGGGGCGAACCCCATATCTCGCGCGCTCTCTAGCCCAAGGAATCCCGCATGCACAGCGACGGCACCATCACCATCCGCGTGAACGGAGAGCACCGGCGGGTCGCCGCCGGCCTGACGCTTGCCGCGCTCGCCCGGGAACTTGGCCTCGCCCCCGAGAAGGTCGCGGTCGAACGCAATCTCGAAGTGGTGCCGCGGGCGACTCTTGGCGACGTCCGCGTCGAGGATGGCGACGAGCTGGAGATCGTCCACTTCGTCGGCGGCGGCGATCATGGCCGGCCGCTCGCCGAGGACTGCTGGACCGTCGCGGGCCGCAGCTTCCGCTCCCGCCTGATCATCGGAACGGGCAAATACAAGAGCTTCGAGGAGAATGCGGCGGCGGCCGAAGCCTCGGGCGCCGAGATCGTGACGGTCGCCGTGCGGCGCGTGAACGTTGCCGATCCGAGCCAGCCGATGCTGACCGACTATCTCGATCCCAAGCGCTTCACCTATCTGCCCAACACCGCGGGCTGCTTCACCGCGGAAGACGCGATCCGGACGCTGCGCCTGGCGCGCGAAGCGGGTGGCTGGGATCTGGTCAAGCTGGAGGTGCTGGGCGAGGCGAAGACGCTGTATCCGGACATGGTCGAGACGCTGCGCGCGACGGAGATCCTCGCCAGGGAGGGATTCCTGCCGATGGTCTATTGCGTCGACGATCCGATCGCGGCGAAGCGGCTCGAGGATGCCGGTGCGGTCGCGATCATGCCGCTCGGCGCGCCGATCGGATCCGGGCTTGGCATCCAGAACGAAGTGACGATCCGGCTGATCGTCGAGGGCGCCAAGGTGCCGGTGCTGGTCGATGCCGGCGTCGGGACCGCGTCGGACGCGTCGCGGGCGATGGAGCTCGGCTGCGACGGCGTCCTGATGAACACCGCGATCGCCGAAGCGAAGGAGCCGGTGCTGATGGCGCGGGCAATGAAGCTGGCCGTCGAAAGCGGCCGTCTCGCCTATCAGGCCGGCCGCATGGGGAAGCGGCGCTACGCCGATCCGTCGAGCCCGCTCGCCGGGCTGATCTGAGGCGCTACGCCCCCGATTCGTCCCGCACCCACGCTGCATAGGCCGGGTGCGCCGCCGCCACGTCCCAGGCAACCGCCGCGGGCACGTCGTAGCTGTGCAGCGCCGCGATCCGGGCGATCAGCGCGTCCGGCCGGACGGTCTTGAACAGGGCCGGCACTTCGGCCGCCGTTTCGACCGCGCCCTGCCAGCGATAGATCGAACGGCAAGGCGCGAGGATGTTGGCGCAGGCCGCGAGCCGTTCCTCGACGACCAGGCGGGCGATCCGCTCGGCCTCCGCCTGGTCGGCGAAGACCGCGTAGACGGTGTTCACGCCCGCCGGCCGGCGGCGTGCGCGCCCCAGGCGGCGCTCGCCACCACCAGCGCACCCACGGCCTGGTGCAGCACGGCGAGCACGATGTTGACGCCGGTCATCACCGTCGCGATGCCGAGCAGGATCTGCACGCCAAAGGCGGTGTGGATGGCGATGCTGGCGCGCCGGTCACCGGCGCCGCGCGCCATCCGGGCGAGCAGAACCAGGGCCAGCACCGCCACCCAGGCCCACCAGCGATGCACCCAGTGGATCAGGAACGGATCGTTGGCCAGTGCCGCCAGCGGGTCGGCGCCGACGTCCGGCAGCAGCCGACCGTTCATCAGCGGCCAGTCCCTGGCGGCCAGGCCGGCGTTGAGGCCCGCCGTCCAGGCACCGAACAGGATCTGGACGGCAAGCACCGCCAGCAGCCCGGCGACCGGCAGGCGCAGCCGCGCCGGGGACGCGCCCGGACGGGCCGCGAGGCGGCGCAGATCGAGCGCGGTCCAGACCAGGCCGCCGAGAATGAACAGCGCCGTCATCAGGTGCACCGCCAGTCGGAAATGGCTGACATCGGTGCGCTCCGACAGTCCGGAGACGACCATCCACCAGCCGACGGCGCCTTGCAGCCCGCCGAGCGCGAGCAGGGCAATCAGCCGCGGGCCATAGCCCGCCGGAATCTGCTTCCGCACCGCGAACCACAGAAGCGGCAGGGCGAAGGCGAGGCCGATCACCCGGCCGAGCAGCCGGTGCACCCATTCCCAGAAGAAGATGAACTTGAACTCGGCCAGGGACATGCCGCGGTTGATCTGCTGATATTCGGGCGTTGCCTGGTACAGCAGGAACGCCTCTTCCCAGTCGGCGCGCGTCAGTGGCGGCAGCGTGCCGCTGATCGGTTTCCACTCGGTGATGGACAGCCCGGACTCGGTGAGGCGGGTGATCCCCCCCACCACGACCATCAGGAAGACGAGCGCGGCGACTGCGAACAGCCAGTTCGCGATCGCCAGCGGCCGCGGCTGCGATGGCAGCTGCAGCTTGCGCGGTGCGCCGAGTGCGGAGCGGGAAACCATGATCATCGCCGATGTTATATTGTCACAGACCGCGGTTGATGCCATATGGAGGCGAGGAGTCGTTAGTTGATCCTGAGAGTGCCAGCAACAGCAACGCTTGACCGGATGGCCATCGGCCTTTCCGGCCTTTGTCTCGTGCATTGCGTCTCGAGCGTGCTGATGCTGAGCTTCCTCGCGTCGGCAGGGGGCGCGCTGTTCAGCCACACATTTCATGAGGTCGGCCTGGGCATCGCGATCCTGATCGGACTGGTCGCGCTCGTCCGCGGCTCAATCGAACATGGTTACACCCTGCCGGCGGCGATCGGCGGCGTCGGGCTCGGCGTCATGGCGGGCGCGCTGACCATGGGGCATGCGACGGACGAGATCCTGTTCACCTTGTTCGGCGTCGCCATCCTGGCGCTCGGCCACGATCTGAACCGCCGCGCCGCGAACTGACCGCAGCACGGCCGTTCCCTCGGCCGAGGGCGTCTCTTCCGGGTCGCGCCCCGCCGCGGGCGCTGCCGCCGGTCGCCACGCGGGCGGCTCGGCTGGCGCCGCCGGCTCGGGCACATAGATGTCCTGATAGTCGAACGTCGCGGCGAACTCGGCCTGCGCCTTTGCGGCGGCGGCCGCCAGCCGCGCCTCTTCCGCCATCTGGGCGCGGCAGACGGCCGCGAAATCCGGCGTGATCCGCGGGCAGTCGCGCAGGCCGACGTCGAAGGCCTGGCGCGCCCAGCGCCGCGCCGGCTCGTCGGTCAAGGAAGCGGACTCGGCGATCGCGGCCGCCCCGTCGTCGAACATCGGGGCCGGTGCCGCGTTCGGTGGCGGCACGATCTGGCGCATCCGCGTCGTCGTGCCGGCGCTCGCCAATGCGCCCAGCCACGCCCCGAGCCCGGCGAGCGCCGCGAACCGGCCGAGTCGCCCGAGCGCCCGTTGCAGCCGGTGGCGCGGGCGAGCGGGCAGGCGAGAGGACAGGCGCGGCTCCACGCCGGCGACAATTCCCCGGCGCCGGTTCCGTTCCCGACGCTTGCCGTTCCGGCCGCGCTCGCCTACCTTTGGGGCATGGGCGCGCATGATCACCACGAGCCGCGCACGAGCGCCGATCTGGTCGTCGCCGCGCGTCAGGCGCTGGAACGCTCCGGCGAGCAGTGGACGGCGATGCGGGCGAGCGTGTTCGAAGCCCTGGCCAGCTTCACCCGGCCTGCCTCCGCCTACGACATCGCCGATGCGGTCTCGAAGCGCGAAGGCCGGCGCGTCGCCGCGAACAGCGTCTACCGGATTCTCGACCTCTTCGTCGGCGCGAACCTGGTCCGGCGGGTCGAAAGCGCCAATGCCTATGTGGCGAACGCGCATCCCGACTGTCTGCACGATTGCATCTTCCTCGTCTGCGACAGCTGCGGGCAGACGACGCACCTCGACGATGACGGCGTCGCGTCCGGCGTCCGCAATGCGGCCGCGCGCACCGGCTTTGCCCCGGTTCGTCCCGTCATCGAGGTGCATGGCCGCTGCGCCGATTGCGAACGGGCCTGAGCGCGTTCGGCGTGCCAAAAACGCCGCCTTGCCTTCCGATTCCCTCAGCGTAGAAGGATTGCATGTCCACCACGCCTGACACGCCTCTTCTCGACACCGTGCCCACCCCGACCGAGCTGCGCCGGCTGGCACCGGCTCAGCTCCCCCAGCTCGCCGACGAGCTCCGGACGGAGATGATCTCCGCGGTGTCGGTGACGGGCGGCCATCTCGGCGCCGGCCTCGGCGTCGTCGAGCTCACCGTGGCGCTACACTATGTGTTCGACACGCCCCGGGACCGGCTGATCTGGGATGTCGGCCACCAGGCCTATCCGCACAAGATCCTGACGGGCCGGCGTGATCGCATCCGCACCCTGCGCCAAGGCGGCGGCCTGTCCGGCTTCACCAAGCGCTCCGAAAGCGAGTATGATCCGTTCGGGGCGGCGCACAGCTCGACCTCGATCTCGGCCGCTCTCGGCTTTGCGGTCGCCAACAAGCTGGCCGACCAGCCGGGCAAGGCGATTGCGGTGATCGGCGACGGCGCGATGTCCGCCGGCATGGCCTATGAGGCGATGAACAACGCCAAGCAGGCGGGCAACCGCCTCGTCGTGATCCTGAACGACAACGACATGTCGATCGCGCCGCCAGTCGGCGGCCTGTCCGCCTATCTGGCGCGGCTGATCTCGTCCCACGAATATATGGGCTTCCGCAATCTCGCGAAGAAAGTGACGCGGCGCCTGTCACGGCGGGTTCACGATGCGGCGCAGCGGGCGGAGGAATATGCCCGCGGCATGGCGACCGGCGGCACGCTGTTCGAGGAATTGGGCTTCTACTATGTCGGCCCGATCGACGGCCACAATCTCGACCATCTGATCCCGGTGCTCGAAAATGTCCGCGACGCCGAGGAAGGGCCGATCCTGGTGCATGTCGTCACCAAGAAGGGCAAGGGCTATGCCCCGGCCGAGGCGTCGGCCGACAAATATCATGGCGTCCAGAAGTTCGATGTCGTCTCCGGCAAGCAGGCCAGCGCGCCGGCCGGCCCGCCCAGCTACACGAACGTTTTCGCCAAGGCGCTGATCGCCGAGGCCGAGCGCGACCGGACCGTCTGCGCGATCACGGCGGCGATGCCGTCGGGCACCGGCCTCGACAAATTCGAAGCGCGTTTCCCCGACCGCACCTTCGACGTCGGCATCGCCGAACAGCATGCCGTGACGTTCGCGGCCGGCCTGGCCGCGCAGGGCATGCGCCCGTTCTGCGCGATCTATTCGACGTTCCTGCAGCGCGCCTATGACCAGGTGGTGCACGATGTCGCGATCCAGAACCTGCCGGTCCGCTTCGCGATCGACCGCGCGGGGCTGGTCGGTGCCGATGGCGCCACCCATGCCGGCAGCTTCGACGTCACCTATCTGGCGACGCTGCCGAACATGGTCGTGATGGCGGCGGCCGACGAAGCGGAGCTGGTCCATATGGTCCACACCGCCGCGATGCACGACAGCGGGCCCATCGCCGTCCGCTATCCCCGCGGCAACGGCACCGGCGTGCCGCTTCCGGCGCAGCCGCAGCGGCTGGAGATCGGGAAAGGCCGCATCGTCCGCCAGGGCAAGACGGTCGCCATCTTCTCGCTCGGCACCCGTCTCGAGGAAGCGCTGAAGGCGGCCGACCGGCTGGAGGCCCAGGGCCTGTCGACGACGGTCGCCGATCTGCGCTTCGCAAAGCCGCTCGACGAAGAGCTGATCCGCAAGCTCGTCACGACCCACGAAGTCGCAGTCACGGTTGAGGAAGGCGCGGTCGGAGGGCTCGGCGCGCATGTGCTGACCCTGGCCAGCGACCTCGGGCTGATCGACGCCGGGCTGAAGCTGCGGACGATGCGCCTGCCGGACATCTTCCAGGACCACGACAAGCCGGAGCTTCAGTACAAGGAAGCCGGCCTTGATGCCGACGCGATCGTCGACACGGTGCTCAAGGCGCTCCGCAAGAACAGCGTCGGCGTGGTCGAAGGCGCGCGCGCCTGAGCCGCGCCCGCGGCCGGCGGTCATGCCGGTCGGCCCGGCGACGGAACGATTGACGGTTCGTGCCGTTCGGAGAGCTGCAGCAGCAGGAGGAGAGATGATGCGCAAGATCCTGATCGCGGCCGCGATGCCCCTCGCGCTCGCCGCCGCCAGCGGCGCGGCGGCCGCTCCCGGCGCCGCGCGGGCAACGCTGAGCGGCGGGGCGGAAGTGCCCGGGCCCGGCGACGCCGATGGCGGCGGCACCGCCGAAGTGACGGTGGCAGAGGGCGCCAACACGGTCTGCTACACCCTTCGGGTCGAGAAGATCGCGACGCCGACCGCGGCGCACATCCATCGCGGCGCGGCGGGCGTTGCCGGGCCGCCGGTCGTGACGCTCGCGCCCCCGACGGCGGGCACCAGCGACGGCTGCGCCTCCGCCCCGGCCGAGGTCGCGACCGCCATCCGGCAGACGCCCGAGGCGTTCTACGTCAACGTCCACAATGCCGAGCATCCGGCCGGCGCAATTCGCGGGCAGCTGGGCCGCTGACCAGGCGCGGCCCGCCCGCTTGGGTTCGGCCGCTCCCGTTCCTATCTTGCCGCGTGACCGTGACCAGCAACCGGATCCTCGCGGCGATCGCGCCTGTTTTCCTGCTGCTGGCCGGCGGGTGCGGCGAACGTCCCGCCGGCCCGCCGGAGATCAGCGCGGCGGACCGGGAGACCGGCGCCCGCCAGCACCGGGCCCTGCTTGCCGAATTCGGCGGACCCTATGAAGGGCCGCAGGCCCGCTATGTGGCCGGGGTTGGCGAGCGCGTGGCGGACGCCGCGGGCCTGGCCGGGCAGTGCACCTTCACGCTGGTCAACAGCGATGTCGTGAACGCCTTCGCGGTGCCCGGCTGCTACATCTATCTGACCCGCGGCCTGATGGGGCTGGTGACGAGCGAAGCGGAACTCGCTTCCGTCCTCGCCCATGAGATCGGCCATATCGCGGCCCGCCACACCCGTCGCCGGGAGCAGCGATCGCTGCTGAACGCGCTGGGCGTCTTCGCCGTCAGCCTCACCGGATCGGAGCAGCTGACCCGGCTTGCCGGCCGCGCGGCCCAGTATTTCGGCTATCGCTACTCGCGCAGCCAGGAATATGAATCGGACGATCTCGGCATCCGCTATCTGGCCGATGCCGGCTACGATCCGCATGCGGCCGCGGACATGCTGGCGGCGCTCGCGCGGCACGAGCGGTTCATGAGCGGAGAGGCCGCGCGGGATGCGGCCCAGGCGATTCCGGAGTGGGCCCGCACTCATCCGCTCACCGAGCGCCGGATCGCGCGGGCGGCCGAGGAGGCGGAAGCGACGGGGCTTGCCGACGATGCCCAGCCGGAGAATGCGGCGGCGTTCCTCGCGGCCGTCGACGGCCTGCTGTATGGCGACGATCCGGAACAGGGCTTTGTCCGCGGCCGGACCTTTGCGCATCCAACGATGCGGATCGCGTTCGAGGCGCCCCCCGGCTTCACCCTGACGAACAGCCCGCAGGCGATCGGCCTCAGCGGGCCCGCCGGCACCAGCGGCGAGTTCGGCGGTGCCCGCAATCCGGCCGGGTCGCTCGAGGCGTATCCGGTCTGGCTTGCCCGGCACATCGCCGGGGGCGCAGCCGTGACGGTCGACCGGCTGGAGCGCCAGCAGGTCGGCGGCGTGGCCGCGGTGTTTGCGTGGATGCGCCTGACGACGCCGCGCGGAGACGTGCCGCTTGCAGTCGCCGCCTATGACGGTCCGGGCGATCTGGCCTATCACTTCCTGCTGGCCGCGCCGCCCGGCGGCGGTGACGCGGCTGCCATCCGGACCTTGTTCCGATCCTTCCGCGTGCTGACGGACGCCGAGGCGGCGGCGCTGGTGCCGCGAGTGATCCGGGTGGTTCGGGCATCGCCGGGCGCGTCGATTCCGAGTCTCGCGGCGGGCATGGCGGCCGAGCGGCCGGCGGCCTTATTCGCGACATTGAACGGGCTGGCGCCGGGAGACCGCCTGGCGCCGGGTCAACCCGTCAAGCTGGTGGTCGCGGCGAACCGCCGGCCCTGAGCGCGCGCCGCGCTCATCCCCCGACGCCGAAGCGATAGCGGATGCGGTTTCGGTAGACGGCGCCCGGGGCCAGCCGCAGCGATCCGAAGTCCGGGCGGTTCGCGGTGTCCGGAAATTGCTGTGGTTCAAGCACGATGGCATCGCCCTGGCGGTAGCTGCGGCCGGACTTGCCGCAACGGCGCCCGTCCAGTCCATTGCCGGAGTAGAATTGCAGCCCGGGCTGATCGGACAGGATCTCGAGCGTCCGGCCCGAACCCGGATCGTCCAGCCGGGCAACGAGGCGCGGCTCGGCCGCCACGCGATCGGCAATGACCCAATTATGGTCGAAGCCGCGGCCGGCGCGGATCTGCGGGTCCCGCGCCTCCCGGACCCGCGCGTCCGGCGGCGTGGGGCGACGGAAATCGAACACTGTCCCGGAGACCGGCGCGTGCGCCCCGAGGGGGATCAGCCGATCGTCGACCGGCGTGAACCGATCCGCGACGATGGTCAGTCGCTGGCCGAGCGCGCCGCCGCGTGCCCCTTCGCCGGCCAGGTTCCAATAGCCGTGGTGGGACAGGTTGACGATGGTCGGCCGGTCGGTCGTCGCTTCGTAGGTCAGCGCCAGGGTGTCGCCTGCGAGCACCAGATGCGCCGTCGCGACCAGCGTTCCGGGAAAGCCCTGATCGCCATCGCCGCTGACATGACGGAGAAGCACGAACGGATCCGGTGCCGCGCCGTGCGCCACGGGCTCCCAGAGGGCTCTGTCGAAACCGGACGGGCCGCCGTGAAGCGCGTGCGGGCCTTCATTGGGCGGGATGTGATAGGTGCGGCCGTCCAGCGTGAAGCGACCGCCGGCAATCCGGTTGGCGACGCGCCCGACCGTCGCCCCCATATAGTCGTGGCTGTCGAGATAGCTGTCGACATCGGCATAGCCGAGGGTGATGTCGGCAAGGCGACCGTCCCGGTCCGGGGTGCGCAATGCCTGCAGCGTGGCGCCGAGCGTCAGGATCACCGCTTCGCAACCGGCATCGCTCACCAGAGTGAAGGCAGTGACACGCTGCCCGTCCGGCATGTGCCCGAAGCACCGCGATTCGATCGTGCCGCCTGCCACATCCGCCTCTTCGGCACCGAACCGTCGGCCGGCGCTGCGGTTCCGTGCCGGCGGGCCGTGATCCGGCCTGCCGCTTCAGGTGACGGGCCTAGCGCCGGTCGCCCGGCCGCGGCGCGGCAGCGGACCGCCACGTCCCGCATTCCCATTCCAGCGCCTGGAGCTCATATTCCTCGGCCATGCCCGTCAGCAGCGCAACGTCGCGCGGATTGCTGAGGCCGGTCGCGAGCTGGCGGCAGCGCCGGGCCTCGGCGCGAAGGCTGTCTGCCCGGTCGAGCCGCACCATCACGCCCATCGCCTTGCGCCTCCGCCGCTTGCCGGGGCCTGGCTGGCACCGGTTCCGGCCGTCACTTTAGCAAGGGCGCATGGAACAGAGAGATATTGGGAAAACCCGTAAGCAAATCCCGCAAGCCGGCGCCGGCCTGCCGGCCCTGCCTCCGTCAGACCACGCGCTCGAACACCGCGGCAATGCCCTGGCCGCCGCCGATGCACATCGTCTCGAGGCCATAGCGGACCTGGCGGCGATCCAGTTCGCGCAGCAGCGTGGCAAGAATGCGCCCGCCAGTCGCGCCGACCGGATGCCCGAGCGAAATGCCCGATCCGTTGACGTTCAGCCGCTGGAAATCGTCCGCGCCCAATCCCCAGACCCGGGTGCAGGCAAGCACCTGCGCCGCAAAGGCTTCGTTCAGTTCGATCAGATCCATGTCGGCAAGCCGCAGGCCCGCGCGGTCGAGCGCCTTTGCCGACGCCGGCACCGGCCCGATCCCCATGTGCGACGGCGCGACGCCCGCCACCGACCAGGCGACCAGCCGGGCAAGGGGGCGCAGGCCGAGCGCGTCGGCCCGCGCCCGCGTGGTCACGATCGCCGCCGAAGCGCCGTCATTCTGCCCGCTCGCGTTGCCCGCGGTCACGGTCGCCTCCGGATCCTCGCGCAGGCGCAGCGGCGACAGCGCGGCGAGCGTCTCGACGGTGGTCTCGGGCCGGGGATGCTCGTCCCGGTCGACCAGCTCCTCGCCCTTGCGCACGCGCACCGGGACCGGGATGATCTCTTCGGCAAAGATGCCGCTGGCCTGCGCCCGGACGGCCCGGGCGTGGCTTTCCGCGGCGAGGCGGTCCTGCGCGTCACGCGGGATCTGATGGTCGCGCCGCAGATTCTCCGCCGTCTCGATCATGCCGCCGGGCACCGGGTGGTTGCGCCCGCCGGCCGTCACCCGCCCGCGCACCAGCCCGTCCTGGAACGTCAGCGTCGGCCCCTTGACCCCCCAGCGGGCTTCAGTGGTGTAGAAAGGCGCATTGCTCATCGATTCCGCGCCGCCGGCGATCACCACTTCCGAGGCGCCGGTGGCGACCTGCATCACGGCATTGACCACCGCCTGGAGGCCGGAGCCGCAGCGGCGATCGAGCTGCATGCCGCCGCAGTCGACGGAAAGCCCGGCATCGAGCGCGACGACGCGACCGATCGCCGGGGCGTCCATCGTCGGATAGCATTGCGCGAAGATCACATCGTCCACGGCGTCGCGCGGCAGGCCGGTCCGGGCAATCAGGCCTTCGACGACGACGGCGCCGAGCTGGTGCGCCTGCACGCTCTTGAGCGCCCCGCCGAACCGCCCGACCGGCGTCCGCACCGGCTCGCAAATCACCACGTCCCGCATCCGATCCCTCTTCCTGTGGCTGCCAAGGATGGCGGCTGCTTAGGCGTCCCATGGCGGCGGGGCCAGCCCAAATGGTCGCAGATGCAATCAATCGCTCATTCGAGCCGCAGCGTCTGGGTGTCTGCCGTCGCCGCCACCAGTTCGGCATGGGCGGTCAGCTGGCGGAACGCCGCGTCCAGCCGCCTCACCTCGGCGTCGGCCGCCGCTTCCTCGCGCAGGTTGACCACAAAGAAGTCGGTCGCTCCCATCTCGAAGCGCCGGCGCTCGGCCACGGCCATGGTGCGGGCGCGGTCGGCTTCCTCGCTCGCCAGCCGGGCGATCCGGGTGGCGGCATCGATGGTGATGCCGATCGCGTCGATCTGCGCGACGATCTGCTCGCTGAGCGTCTGCCCGCGCCGGCGGAACGCATCGATCTCCGCTTCCGTCTGTGCCAGCCGGCCCCGCGCCGCCCGGTTCTGCAGCGGGAAGCGGAAGGTCAGGCCGAGCTTCGATTCCGTCCCCTCGCGCGAAATGCCGCCAAGGCCGATGTCGCCGAAGTCGCGCGAGACCTCGACCGCCACATCGAGGCGCGGCAGCAGCTGATTGCGATCCAGCGCGAGCCGCTGCCGGGCAAGGTCCAGCCGCACTTCGATCATTCGAAGGTCGGGGCGCTGCAGCAGTCCCGAGCGCGGATCGATCGGCAGCGGCAGCGGCGTCGGCAGGTCCGGCGGCAGCTGGGCGATGTCCGGCAACAGCGGCCGGCCGTCCGCGTCCCGCCAGAAGAGCGACAGATTGTTGGCGGCGACGGCGAGCGCCTGCTCCGCCTGGGCGACGAAGCTCTGCCGGCGCAGGATGTTCTGCTCGTTCTCCGTCAGGATGATGCGGGGGCGCAGGCCGGTGGCGACCGCCCGCTCGAAGGCGCGCTGCCGCTCCAGCGACAGTGCGAGCAGGTCGCGGAACACCCGGACCCGCTGGCCGGCGACCACCCATGCATTATAGGCCTCGACCGCGCGCGCCTGGACGCCGATCGCGATCATCAGCCGCTCGGCATCGGCAAGCGCGATGTCGCCGTCCGCAAGCGTCCGGTTGAACCGCCGTTCGTCGATGATCCGATCGCGCAGCAGGGCAAAGACCGCGCCCGCCTTCAGCTCGCCCAGCTGGTTCGTGAACTTCTCGTCCTCATAGATCGGAAAATCACCGCCGGAGATCCGGTAGCCGCCATAGACGCTGCCGCCGTTGCTCTGGAGCGGTTGCGAGACCACCGATTCCACGTAGCGGCCGTCATAATAGCCGGAGAGACGGGTGTCGGCCTTGGCCGAAAACAGCGTGTCGAACGCGCCTTCGACCGAAAGCCGCCGCCCTTCGGCGACGCGCACCCGCGCCAGCGCTTCCAGGATCTGCGGCTGGAATTCGCGCGAGCGCAGCAGCAC
>ERZ1066122.2322-NODE-2322-length-12762-cov-8.507752_pt1 | contig 12762 bp, 11 predicted proteins | sample MGYA00382769_ERZ1066122 | MGnify/ENA primary metagenome ERZ1066122 (study PRJEB33369, sample SAMEA5778352) | biofilm metagenome | biome: Industrial cooling water; feature: Water cooling tower basin; material: Biofilm | place: United Arab Emirates | collected...
GGTGCGGGTTTCTTGAATCATCGCCCGAAACTACCCCTCGTCACGCAATCTGCTATACGACCCGCGCCCTAATCCGCAACTTGGGTTAATTAAGCGGTCAGCCAAAAGTTTTGCGGGTTTCGATTGATTGCAAGTGTCTCAAAATCGCATTGTTAGCTTGCGGCTTGCAGCTTGAAACTTGTGGCTGGATGCTTATTGATTCCTCATTCCTCATTCCTCATTCTAAACCCCCGCACCAGTTCAGCCACTGGCAGGCGTTTTTTGCCCTCCAACTGCGCGTCGAGCACCCGCAAAGCGCCGTCAGTGGTGCGGAAGGCAAGGGTACTGGCTTTCGGGTCGAGCAGCAGGGCGCCGGGGGCTTCGGGGCCGTCATGCGGCACGGCTTCGGCGCGGAATATTTTGAGCAGGCGGCCATCGGTCAGCGCCGCGAACGCCGTGGGGGTGGGAGAGAGGCCGCGCACCCAGTTCACCAGCTCGGCGGCGGGCTTGCTGAAATCGAGGCGACCCGTTTCCTTCGAGAGCCTCGGGGCGGGGCGGAGCCGGTCAGGCGCGAGGGTAGGCTGCGGCTGGGGCTGAATCGTGCCGGCGGCCAGTCCGCGCACGGTCTGCACGGCCAGCGCGGCGCCGCGCACGCGGAGCTTTTCGTAGAGCGTCCCGAAATCGTCGTCCGGCGTAATCGCCACGGTTTCGCGCAGCAGAATATCGCCCGTGTCGATGGCGTGCTGGAGGCGGAAGGTGGTAACGCCCGTCTCCACCTCACCCCGGATGATAGCCCAGTTGATGGGCGCTGCACCCCGGTACTGCGGCAAGAGCGAAGCGTGGACGTTGAGCGTACCCAGCGGCGGCATCGCCCATACGGCTTCCGGCAGCATTCGGAAGGCTACTACCACCTGCAAATCGGCCCCAAACGCCCGCAATTCAGCCTGAAACGCGGGGTCTTTGAGGTTGGTGGGTTGCAGCACGGGCAGGCCGTGGGCTTCGGCGGCGCGTTTTATAGGCGAAGCCACTAAAGTTTGGCCGCGCCCGGCGGGCTTGTCGGGGGCCGTCACGACGGCTGCTACGTGCTGGCCGTCGGCGAGGAGCGCGTCGAGCGTGGAAACGGCGAAATCAGGAGTTCCGAAAAAAATCAGGCGCATTGCAAAGGGAGAGAGCGCAAATTTCGACGGAAACTGCGGCGATTCACGGCTTGGTATGCTTGCATACCAAAAAATCGCGTAACTTGGCAGCCACAATCCCCCGTGGCTTGTTCCGGTAGCCAATGAAGCCCGAAGATACCCTCGACTACAACATCAAAGTGGCGTGGCACGCCATCGCGCGGATGTACGGCCAGCAGGCCGCGCGCGTTGATATCACGACCAGCATCGGGTTCGTGTTGCTCAACATCGACCCCGCCCAGGGCACGCCCACGACCAAGATTGCGCCCCTGCTCGGCCTCGAAGCGCGCTCGCTCACGCGGCTGCTGAAATCAATGGAGGCAAAAGGCCTCATCTACCGCCAGCCCGACCCCAACGACCGCCGCTCCGTCCGCATCTGCCTGACCGATCTGGGGTTGGAGCGCCGCGAAACGTCGCGACTCTCCGTGCGCCACTTCAACCACGTAATGCAGGATGAGATCGCGCCGCAAGACCTCATCACGTTCTTCAAAGTAGTCAGAATGATTACGGAGAAGATTGAGCGAAAAGAAATATTCCCTCCTGATTACGACCCCGTGAAGGGTGGCAGGTAGGGTATTTTTTTATCACGAATTACACAGATTTTTCACTAATTGACACAGATTCAAATTCGTGAAAATCTGTGTTTAAATCTGTGAAATTCGTGGTCAAAATCCGCGCTCTCCCAGCTTCAACATCAAAATCAAACTCTCGCTAATGAATCGGAACATCAAACGCGTCGCGGTACTCGGCTCCGGCGTAATGGGCTCGCGTATTGCGCTGCATTTCGCCAACATCGGTGTGCCGGTGCTGCTGCTCGACATCGTGCCGCGCGAGCTGCTGCCGGAGGAAGAGAAAAAAGGCCTCACGCTTGACTCGCCGGCCGTGCGCAACCGCCTCGTCAATGCGGCGTTGCAGGCGGCCGTCACGAGCAACCCCTCGCCTGTGTACCGCAAGACGGACGCGAAGCGCGTGACGACGGGCAACTTCGACGATAACCTGAAAGATATCGCGCAGTGCGATTGGGTGATTGAGGTCGTCGTGGAGCGCCTCGACATCAAGCGCGCGCTGTACGAAAAGGTCGAGAAAGTGCGCCGCCCCGGCTCGCTCATCACGTCCAACACGTCGGGGATTCCGATTCATCTGCTGGCCGAGGGGCGGAGCGAGGATTTCAAGAAGCACTTCGCGGGGACGCACTTCTTCAACCCGCCGCGTTATCTGAAACTGCTCGAAATCATCCCCACGCCCGACACGGCGCCTGAGGTGGTGGATTTCCTGCTCGATTACGGCGACCGCTTCCTCGGCAAAACCACCGTGCGCGCCAAGGATACGCCCGCCTTCATCGGCAACCGCGTCGGCGTGTTCGCCATCCTCGACGTGCTGCGGCGGATGCAGGATTTGAGTTTGACGGTGGAAGAAATCGACCGCCTGACCGGCCCCGTCATCGGCCACCCCAAATCGGCTACGTTCCGCACCGCCGATGTGGTGGGCCTCGATACGCTCATCAACGTGGCGAACGGCTTGGCGCAAGGGCTGCCGAACGATGAGGCCAAAGCCACCTTCGCGCTGCCCGAGTTTCTGGCGAAAATGGCCGAAAACAAGTGGCTTGGCGACAAAACCGGCCAGGGGTTCTACAAGAAAATCAAGGGCGCGGGCGGTAAGTCGGAGATTCAGGCGCTCAACCTAGCCACGCTGGAATACGGCGCCTCGACACGCCCCAAATTCGCCACGCTCGAAACCACCAAAACCATCGACTCGCTCAGTCAGCGGCTGCCGATTTTGGTCGGTGGCAAGGATAAGGCAGGCGAGTTTTACCGGCTGATGTTCGGCTCGCTGTTCGCCTATGCGAGCAACCGGCTGCCGGAGATTGCCGACCATCTCTACCAAATCGACGATGCGCTGCGCGCCGGGTTTGGGTGGGAGCAGGGGCCGTTTGAGTCGTGGGACGCTATCGGGATTCAGAAGGGCATCGAGCTGGCCACCGCTGCCGGGGCCACCGTGGCGCCGTGGGTGACGGAGATGGTCGCGGCCGGCCACTCCAAATTCTACCGCTCCGAAAACGGCCAGCGGCAGTACTACGACGCGGCTTCCAAGGCGTACCAGCCGATGCCGGGCGGCGAGTCGTTCATCATCCTCGATGCGCTGCGGGCCACGCGCAAGCTGTGGGGCAACGCGGGCGCCTCGATCTTCGACCTCGGCGACGGGGTGCTCGGGCTGGAGTTTCATTCGAAGATGAACACCATCGGCGGCGACACCATTACGGCGATTCACCGCGCCATCGAACTGGCGGAGAAGAGCTACCGTGGTCTCGTGATCGGCAACAACGCGCCGAATTTTTCGGCCGGCGCCAACCTCGCGCTGCTTTATATGCAGGCCATCGAGCAGGAGTACGACGAGGTGAATTTGATGATTCGCACGTTCCAGCAGGCGATGATGCGCGTGCGCTACTCGGCGGTGCCCGTCGTGACGGTGCCGCACGGCCTGAGCCTGGGCGGCGGCTGCGAAATCTGCCTCCACGCCGACCGCGTAGTGGCCGCCGCCGAGACCTATATGGGCCTCGTCGAGTTCGGCGTCGGGGTGATTCCGGCCGGCGGCGGCACGAAGGAAATGGTGCTCCGCACGGCGCTGGCCGCCGAAGAAGGTGACATCGAGCTGAACTCGCTCCGTAACGCTTTCACCAATATTGCCACGGCGAAAGTCTCGACCTCGGCCGCCGAAGCCTGGGATATGAACTACCTGCGGCGCGGCGACGAAACCATCGTCAACGGCGACCGGGCGCTCGCCGAAGCCAAGCGCGCGGTGCTGGAGCTGGCCGACGCGGGCTACGTGCAGCCCGTGAAGCGCACCAACATCAAGGTGCAGGGCCGTGGGGCGCTCGGGATGTTCATCACGGGCGTGTACGCAATGCAGGAAGGCCGCTACATCAGCGACCACGACCGCAAAATCGCCGAAAAACTCGCTTACGTGATGTGCGGCGGTGACCTTTCCGCGCCCACCGAGGTTTCCGAAGACTACCTCCTCGACCTGGAGCGCGAAGCGTTCCTTTCGCTAACCGGCGAGCGCAAAACGCTGGAGCGAATCCAAAGCATTTTGACGTCCGGCAAACCCCTCCGCAATTAAAAAACACTGCAAGACACTGCGTCTATCACTCTGCGAACACTGCGTGAAACCGCATTTTTCACGCAGTGTTCGCCGTGTTGAGCGCAGTGTCTCGCAGTGCCAAACGCTCGAAATTCACAATGAACGCTTACATCGTCGCCGGCTACCGTACGGCAGTTGGCAAAGCGCCTCGCGGCGTATTCCGCTTTACCCGCCCCGACGACCTCGCGGCGGACGTCATCAAGCACCTGCTCGCCAGCGTGCCGCAGCTCGACCCGGCGCGCGTCGATGACCTCATCGTCGGCAACGCCGTGCCCGAGGCCGAGCAAGGCCTGCAGATGGGCCGCATCATCTCGCTGTTGAGCTTGCCCGATTCGGTGTCGGGGATGATCGTGAACCGCTACTGCGGCTCCGGCGTCGAGACCATCGCACTCGCGGCGGGCAAGATTGCCGCCGGAATGGCCGACTGCATCATCGCGGGCGGCACCGAGAGTATGAGCCTCGTGCCCACCGTAGGCTGGAAAACGGTGCCCAACTATAATCTGGCGAAGAAGCGCCCCGAGGCCTACCTCAGTATGGGCCTCACCGCCGAAGCCGTGGCGCAGCAATACAAGGTGAGCCGCGAAGACCAGGACGCCTTCGCGTACCGCTCGCATCAGCGCGCCATCGCGGCCATAAAGGAAGGCAAGTTCAAGTCGAGCATCGTGCCCATCACGGTCGAAGAAACCTACCTCGACCCCGCGACCGGCAAGAAGAAAACCCGCACCTCCGTAGTGGACACCGACGAAGGCCCGCGCGCCGACACCTCCGTGGAAGCCCTGGCGCGGCTCAAACCCGTCTTCGCGGCGGGCGGCTCCGTGACGGCGGGTAACTCCTCTCAAACCTCCGACGGCGCGGCGTTCGTACTCGTGATGTCGGAAAAGATGGTCAATGAGCTGAATCTGAAACCCGTCGCCCGGATGCTCGCCTACGCCACGGCCGGCGTCGATCCGCGGATTATGGGCATCGGGCCGGTGGCGGCCATTCCGAAGGCGCTCGCGCAAGCCGGCCTCAGCAAAGACGACCTCGACCTGATTGAGCTCAACGAAGCCTTCGCCTCGCAAAGCCTCGCCGTAGTGCGCGAGCTCGACCTCGACCCGGAGAAAATCAACGTCAATGGCGGCGCCATTGCGCTGGGCCACCCGCTGGGCTGCTCCGGCGCGAAGCTCTCGGTGCAGCTCTTCGATGAGCTGCGCGCCCGGCAGAAAAAGTACGGGATGGTGAGCGCGTGCGTGGGCGGCGGGCAGGGCATTGCGGGGATTTATGAGCTGCTGAATTAGCGGACGGTGAAAGTCCGGGAGTTACAGAAACTAATTCTAGCCGACGGGTGGTATCTGGTTCGACAACGCGGCAGCCATCAACAGTACCATCATCCGATGAAGAAAGGGACGGTGACGCTTTCGGGTCATAAACCCTCGGATGATGTGCCGCCCGGTCTGGCCGCTTCCATCCTGAAACAAGCCGGTTTGAAATGAGCACTGCAACTAAACCTTACGTCGTCATCATTGAGCCTACCGCCACAGGCTTTGGCGCCTACGTTCCGGACCTGCCGGGCTTGGCTGCCTTCGGTGCCACCCGCGAAGAGCTACTGCAAAATCTTCGCGAAGGCATTGCGTTTCATTTGGAAGGAATGCAGGAGGAAGGCCTGCCGATTCCGGAACCGACCAGCGAAGCGCTGTTGATGGCCGCGTAAGTGCGGTGAAAACGCTCAATTGCCCCAGGATACATCAGTGTGTGGGGGCAGTTTTTATGTCGATACGTTGGCGCGCACCGCCGCCCGCTCGGCGCGCAACGCCGCCAGCAGGCGCGGGCGCCGCCACGCCAGCCACGCCGCGCGCCGCCTCCCGCGCCACCCGCGCCACCACCCGTGGTAGCGCCACGCGAAGGCGCCCGCCAGCGGCACACTCAGCAGATACCCCGCCGCCCACCCCGCCGAGGCCGTCAGCCACGCCACCAGCGCAGTTTGCAGCGCGTAACTGACCATCACCGTCGCAATGCCGCTCACGACCAGTAGCGACGGGCCAAACTCCACGGCCAGCCGCAGCCGGCGGAGCAGAAGCGGCGGCAAGCCGAAGGCAAGCGCGTTATTGATAGCACCCCACGCGGCCACGGGCGCGCTCAGCAGCAATCCAGCCGCCTGCACGGCCGCGCGGCCCGCGCTCGCCGGCGCCGCCAGCGCCTCCGCCGGCAAGCCGAGCCTGTGCAACACCCGCAGCAGCGAAAACACCTGACGCCGAAGTGCGGCGAGGCGCGCGGGGTCGTGGAGCGAAAGCGCGCGCAAGGCGTCGCTCAGGGCGCGGGTGCGGGCAACATCGGGGGCGCGTCCGGGCGTCAGGTGCTCGATGGCGTATAGCAAGGCATCCAGTTCAGGCGGCGACACGATGGCGAGCTGCCCGGCCAGCGCGCCACGCACGTCCTGCGTGAGGGCGCGGACGGCAGCGGCGGGGTTGGCCTCGTAGCGCGCCCGGTAGTCGGCCACGCGGATAGGCGGCCCGACGCACCGCCGCAGCCCCGACCGGAAGCGCGGCGCCTCAGCATAGTTGAGGCCCACGGGCAGAATCTGCACCCCCAGCCGCCAGCCGTGCCGCGCTTCGGCCCCCAGCGCAATGCGCGCCACGCCCGGTTTGAGGGGCCGCAGCCCGCGCGCGGGTTCGGAGGTGCCCTCGGGGAAAATCAACAGCGCCTCACCGGCCGCCAACTGCCGGAAGGCCACGCGAAACGAGGCATCGTTGTGGGCCAGCCGCTCGGCGCCGGTGAGGGCGGCGGCGGTGGCGGGGCGGTGGTCGTCTTGCCGGTACACGGGCAGGGCGCCCGTGCGCCGCAGCACCCACCCACCAACGCCCCGAAAGAACTTGCTCGTGGTCAGAAACCGCAGTTCGCGGCGCCAGAGCATTCCCACGAGCAGCGGGTCGAGGAGGGTGTTGGGGTGGTTGGCCACGACCACCAGCGGCCCCGTTTCGGGCAGGTGTTCGGTGCCGGTGGTGCCGCCGTCAGCGTAGAACACCCGCAGCGCCGGCCGAAAAACCGCTTTGAGCACCGAGTACAGCAGCATAGCCGAAAGGTAGCGGCCGACGGACGCGCAACGTCAGCACAACAATGGCCCGACCAGGCTACCGGCGGGAGTGAAAACGACAAAGGCCCCGCACGACATCGTGCGGGGCCTTTTCAGAAGGAGTGGAGGATAACGGAGTCGAACCGATGACCTCTTGCATGCCATGCAAGCGCTCTAGCCAGCTGAGCTAATCCCCCGAGTGGTGTTCGGCAATCGCCCGGTCGGCGATTGTGCTGCAAAGGTAAGAGCACACCGCGCAAAGTGCCAAACAAAAAAATGTGCACCTCACCGCGCCCACCAGGTGCGGGGCGGGCGGCAGCCGGGCCGAAGTTGCCCAACTGCCCGGCCGGCGGCATCTTTGGGCCACTCTCCCTCCCGAACGCGCGGCCTCATCTCAGCCGTCGTTCGACCACCGCGCCGCCGTTTTGGCGGCGCGGTGCGTGTGAAGCACTTGGCAGTGTCACCTCCCGGCGCGTTGGCGTCGGTCTCCTGAACGACCCGCGTACGTGCTCGCACTGGTCGTGCGGAGAGCTGAAACACGTTCGTGAGAGTGCACACGAGCGCATTTCACCGGTGGCACCAGTGTCGCGCGCATAATGTTTGGGGCCGTCGACCGTTTTCTACTCTCGCACGTACTACTTGTTGACCTTTCTTCAATGTCCACTACGCTTCATCAGTTGAGTTGTACACCGACCGCGATGCCTACCGGGTGCCGCTGTATTCGGTGCGGCAGGTGGCGCAACTGACGGGGCTGCCCCCGGCAACTGTGCATACGTGGACGAAGCCGGGAGATCGGCCGCTCATTCAACTGACGCAACCCGGTGCCGGCCTCTCCTTTATCAATCTGGTGGAGGTGCACGTGCTGGCCGCCATTCGCCGAGGACATAATGTGCCGTTGCCGAACGTACGAGCGGCGCTGGAGTATGTGCGGCAGAAAACGGGAACGGCTCATCCGCTGGTTGACCAGGATTTCGAAACGGATGGATGCGACCTGTTCGTGCGGCAGCTCGACGTTCTGATCAATGCCACGCGAGGCGGCCAAACAGCCATTCGGGAGCTGCTGGAGGCATTTTTGAACCGGATTGAGCGGGCGCCGGACGGCTTCCCGAAGTGCCTCTTTCCGGTGTATTGGAAAACCAAAGAGACGGCTCAGGAAGTGACGGAGGCCCCACGCTGGATCGCCGTTGATCCTCAGTTGGCTTTTGGTCGGCCGGTGTTGCTCAGCACCGGTATTCCGGTTGACGTGATCGTGAGCCGCTACCGGGTCGGCGATTCGGTTGAGGAGCTTGCCGCCGACTACCGCACCGACCACCTCTACATTCAGGAAGCATTACGGTACGAGCTTGCGGCCTGATTCGCCTTCGCCGGACGCTGTTTTCTTTCTCGATCGGGCAATTCAGTCCAACCGAGTCATCGAAGCGTCGCACGGCATTGGCGCTCGCATCGAGTTGCATATGGACCATTTTTCGCCCGACGCCGCAGATACCGAATGGTTGATGGAAGTGGGGCGGCGCGGCTGGTTCGTCGTGACCCACGATGAAATGCTGTTGCGGAACCCACTTGAGCGAATAGCGCTGAAAGCCAGTGGTGCCGGTACGTTCATCCTGGTATCCCGCAAGCTCACTGGGCAACAGATGGCCGATGCGCTGGTGGCCGCGTGGCCGAAAATACTTCGATTCGCAGCAACCCACTCGATGCCGTTCATTGCGAAGGTCTATTCGCACGACCACAGCGTGAAGGCTCTTTCGCTGGATGTGTAAGCCTCACTCCGGCTTCAGAATCTGCTGAACCTGCTCCAGCACCGCCCCGCCCACGCTCGCGGGCGCGGGCAACGGCGGCACCGTGGCCGGGGCCGCAAAATTGTCGGGCGCCGCCCCGCGCAGCACCAGGCGCGGGCGCACGGCCTTCACGTAGGCGCGCTGCCAATACGGAATCCGTAGATTGTCTTCCTTGACGCCGAGCGAGGAAGACGAGTGAATGAAGAGCACGTTGGACGCGGTTACGTCGGGCGTTTCCGTCACCAGTCCCACGTGCGAGATGCGGCGGGAGGAGCCGCCGTCGGTGGCGAAGAAGAGCAGGTCGCCGGGGCGCAGCTCGGCGGGGCGGAGGTCGTCGCCGAAAGTGCTTTGCTCATTGCTGGTGCGCGGAATGTCGAAGCCGTTTTCCTGAAACGTGGTGCTCAACAGGCCCGAGCAGTCCATCCCGAGGCGGGTGGTGCCGCCCGCGCGGTAGGGCGTACCCGTGTAGGTGCGCGCCGTGCGGATGAGGCGCGCGGCGGCCTCGGTGGGCGAGCCGGCATAGACGCTCGTGCCCCGGCTGCCGGCGCGGGTGCGCGGGGTGTTGCGCGCCGTGCGGGCGGCGCGCTCGCGGCGGGCCTTCTCGACGCCGCGCGCGATGCGGCGCTCTTCGCGCTTCTTCTTCGCAATCTCGCGGGCCGAATAATACTTGCCGTCCGACCACTGATTGAGCTTGCGGGCGCAGCCGCCCAACCCGAGCGCGGCCACCAGCAACGCCCACGTCAGCAGGCGCCACGCGCAACGCCCCCCACCCGAAGGGCGTATGTTTGCGGCTGCGACAAGGGCGGGTGCGTGTGTCATCGGTTCGTTGGTCGAAGGTATTCTACTGCGGCGGGTCGGCGAATCACCAAATGATGTAGCCGCTGAAAAGTGCCTCCCGGCGCTTGCCGCTCACTATCAAAAAATGCTGCCGTGCGCGCTGTTGATACTACCGTCGTTGCTTCCGTAACCCTCTCCACTGCGGTTCTCGACCGTCTGGCGGCCATCGTCGGCCCGGCGCATTTGCTGGTGCCGGGGTCGTCGGACATCTACGAAGACTACGGCCGCGACCACACCGAAGACTTCCTGTTCGTGCCCGCTGCCGTAGTGCGCCCCGGTACCCCCGAGGAGGTGGCCGCCGTGCTCCGCCTCTGCCACGACGAAGGGCTGCCCATCACGCCGCGCGGCGCGGGCACCGGCCTCAGCGGCGGCGCCCTGCCCCAGCACCGGGGGCTGGTGCTGAGCACCGAGCGCTTCAACCGCATCCTCCACATCGACCAGGAAAATCTGCAGGCCACCGTCGAGCCGGGCGTCGTGAACCAGGCGTTTCAGGATGCGGTGAAGGCCGTGGGGCTGTTTTACCCGCCCGACCCGGCCTCCAAAGGTTCGTGCTTTCTGGGCGGCAACCTCTCGCAAAGCTCCGGCGGCCCGAAGGCCGTCAAGTACGGCACCACCCGCGATTACGTGCTGAACATTCAGGCTGTGCTGGTCACGGGCGAGATTATCTGGACCGGCGCCAACACCCTCAAAAACGCCACCGGCTACAACCTCACGCAGCTCCTCATCGGGTCGGAGGGTACGCTGGCGGTCATCACCAAAATCGTGTTCCGGCTCTTGCCGCTGCCCACCCACGACCTCACGCTGCTCGTGCCGTTTCGCTCGCCGGAAGACGCCTGCGCGGCCGTGGCCAAGCTCTTCACGGCCGGCATCACGCCCTCGGGGCTGGAGTTTATGGAGCGCAACGCCATTGCGTGGAGCGCGCGCTACCTCAACGTGCCGCTCACTATCGCCGACGACATCCAGGCGCACCTGCTCGTGGAACTCGACGGCAACGACCCCGACCAATTGCAGCGCGACGCCGAGCGCGTGTACGAAGTGGTAAGCCAGTTCGACACCGGCGAGATAGAGATTGCCGACACCGCCGCCGAAAAAGACCGCCTCTGGCGTATCCGCCGCAACATCGGCAACGCCGTGCGCTACCACTCGGTGTACAAGGAGGAAGACACCGTAGTGCCCCGCGCCGCGCTACCCGCCCTGCTGAAAGGCGTAAAGGAAATCGGCGCCCGCTACGGCTTCCAGAGCGTGTGCTACGGCCACGCCGGCGACGGCAACCTCCACATCAACATCATCCGCGGCGAACTGGATGAGGCGTTTTGGAAGGAAGGCATCCGCGAACCGATCAAAGAGATTTTCCGCCTCTGCGTCTCGCTCGGCGGCACCATCAGCGGCGAGCACGGCATCGGGCTGGTGCAAAAACCCTTCATCGGCATCGCGCTGCCGGAAGTGCAGTTGGAGTTGATGCGCGGGATTAAGCGGGTGTTTGACCCTAAGGGGATTCTGAATCCGGGGAAGATTTTCTAGCCGCTGTAGCCGCCCCAACTCCGCCACCGCACATATGTCCAGCCAGCTCCGCGCCTGGTTCGAAAAATTCGGCCCGTTGCCTGAGGCGGCGTGGGCTGCGTTGCTGCCGCAGGTGCAGGCGCGTACGCTGGCCCGGCACGAGGCGTTCGTGCAGCCCGGCGATCAGCATCTCTACATCGGTTTTCTGCTCAGTGGCACGGCGCGGCAGTTTTACCTGCTCCCCGACGGCACCGAGCGCACTACTTACTTCTTCTTTCAGCACGACGTGCTGGCCGATTATCGGTCGTGCGTCCTTGGCCAGCCCGCTGCCCTCACCATCGAGGCGCTCACGCCGTGCGAGCTGCTCGTGTTTCCGTACGCCACGCTGCGCCACCTCTACGACGCGTTTCCGGCGTGGGAGCGCATCGGGCGGCGCATCGGCGAGTACGTACTGGCGGGGCTGGAAGCGCGCCTGGTTGAGCTGCTGACGCTCTCGCCCGAAGAACGATACCGCGCGCTGGTGGCCGCAACGGCCAAGCGCAAGATTCTCGACCAGATTCCGCAGCACTTCGTGGCGGCGTACCTGGGCATCACGCCGGTGTCGTTGAGCCGCATTCGGGCGCGACTGGCTCGCGGCGGCGGTTCTTAGAGGCTGTTTGAGTTACTGAAATTGGCGACGTGGAGGGCTGGATCGCGGGCCGGAGACCCGCGCTCCAGCCGTTGCTGTGCGCTACCTCAACCAGCTTCTTAGCGGCCGTCAGCGGGCCTACGGTATCGGCCAGACGTTACGCCGGCACCGGCGAAGCCGCCGAACCGGATCGCGGCAGCACACCCAGATGGGTGCCGCGGAAACCCGTAGTGTATTTCAGGCCGTAGCCCATCAGCCGGTCGAAGGCGCTGTGGAAGAGCAGCACGGTGCCGGCCAGCAGCAGCGGCGTAGCACCGAGCCCCCAACCTGCCGTGCCCACCGCCAGCGCAACCGCCTTGTGGTGCGCCACATTGTAGCAGAACGCCCCCGCGCGCGGCCCGGCCAGATAGCCGAGCATACTCAGGTCGGGCAGCAGAAACAGGGCCGGCAGCCACCACCACGCGTAGGGCAGATGGGCAAAAACGGCTACGGCTACGGCGGCTTCGGCCGCTTCTTCGAGCTGGAGCGTGTGTTTGATGGCAGATGTCATCGCGAGCGCCGATTGGAGGAAAAGCCCGACTCCGAACCGACGTTGCAAAGCTCCACCAGTGCCAACCCGCGTTTTGTTAACAATCGCTAAGAAGCTGATTGAGGTAGCGCACAGCAACGGCTGGAGCG
>ERZ1066122.2323-NODE-2323-length-12754-cov-6.490826_pt1 | contig 12754 bp, 11 predicted proteins | sample MGYA00382769_ERZ1066122 | MGnify/ENA primary metagenome ERZ1066122 (study PRJEB33369, sample SAMEA5778352) | biofilm metagenome | biome: Industrial cooling water; feature: Water cooling tower basin; material: Biofilm | place: United Arab Emirates | collected...
CGTCGAACAATGTTGTGCGGGCCGCGAAATTATGTGTCATCGTCAACGTGCTGCTCTTGACACGTGGCTTTGACCGGGCCGGCATGGATGTCGCAAACATGATGAAATTCCAACCGTTGACTGCTTGTCATACAGGTAAAACGCTGTAGCGCTTGCGAGGTTCCGTGGCCGTTGGAGCAAAGCCGCCATTGGCGCGTTTAACAGGCATTGCACCAGAGCCTGTCTATGCCATCGATCCGATTTGTAGAATGTTCCGAACCGGGCTTCAGCCGCCGCCGCCAGGGCAAGACATGGCGCTATTTCTATCCTGACGGCCGCGCGGTCAAATCTTCAACGACGATTGCCCGCCTAAACGCCATTGCGCTACCGCCCGCCTATACCGATGCCTGGTATTCGATCGATCCCAAAGGCCATATCTTGGCGACAGGCATCGACGACCGGGGGCGCAAGCAATATCGCTATCACCCCCATTATCGCGAAGCGCAGGAGGATGAAAAATATCGCCAGACCCAGGCCTTTGGCGCGGCCTTGCCGTGCATCCGAGTGGCGGTTGAACGCGATCTCTTGCGCCGCGATCTGTCGCTCGACCGTGTGGTTGCGGCGGTGGTACGCCTGCTGGATCTTGGCAGCGTGCGGATCGGTAACCGCCAATATGCCGAGGCCAATCGCAGTTTCGGCGCAACGACATTTCGTAACAAACATGCCGCTGTTCGGGGCCAGAAAGTGCATCTCGAGTTTATCGGCAAATCGGGTAAGCAGCAGAGACTGAGCATAGAGGATAAAAGGCTGGCGCGGGTCGTGCGCCAGTGCCTTGAAACGCCCGGCCAGTTGCTGTTCCAATATCGCGACAGCACCGGCAGCCTTGCTCCCGTGACATCAGGCGATGTGAACGATTATCTGCGCCGTCATGGCGGGGATTTTACCGCCAAAAGTTTCAGGACATGGGCAGGCAGCTGTATCGCTTTTACGTCATGGGTCAGTGCTGGCGGGCAGGTGACGATCAAGGGCGTGATGGAGGATGTTGCGCAGCGGCTGGGCAATACGCCCGCAATCGCGCGCAAAAGCTATGTCCATCCCGCTATCGTGCAGGCCATATCGGACAAGGTCGCGCCGCCGAAAAAGCTACCCCGCGCGACCCGCCATATGTCGCGGGAGGAGCGGGGGATGCTGATGTTTCTGCAGGCCACCTAGCAATTAAATAGGGACAGTCCCTATTTAATTTCCGGTCTTGATGCGACGTGACGAATTATGATGTAACGGCCGCCGTCATCTACGCCGCCGCAAAATCGGGCTTCAGCACGACCTTTGTCGTGGTATCCTGTTCCTCCGAAAAGCGGCGATAGGCTTCGGGTGCGTCTTCCAGCGACATGCGGTGGCTGATCAGGAAGGTCGTATCTATTTTCCCTTCGAGGATCGCAGTCATCAGCGGCTGCAAATATCTCTGCACATGCGTCTGGCCGGTTTTGACGGTCAGCCCCTTTTGCATCAGCGCGCCCATCGGGAATTTATCGATAAAGCCGCCATATACTCCCGGGATCGATACACGCCCGCCCTTGCGGCAGGCCATGATCACTTCGCGAAGCACATGCGGTCGGTCGGTGCCCAGAAAGGCAGCAGCCTTGATCCGGTCAACAACATTGTCGGCAAACAGCCCGTGGCTTTCAAGCCCGACGGCATCGATGCAGGCATCAGGCCCGATCCCGCCAGTCAGCGCCATCAGCGCCTCATAGGTTTTGGTTTCCTCATAATTGAGGGCAATCGCGCCGCATTGGCGGGCAAGCTCCAGTCGGTGGGGATAGTGATCGATGGCAATTACGCGCTCCGCGCCCATCAGCATGGCCGACTGGATGGCGAACAACCCGACAGGCCCGCACCCCCAGACCGCAACGGTATCGCCGGGTTCAATCTCGCAATTTTCCGCCGCCATCCAGCCGGTGGGCAAAATGTCCGACAGGAACAGCACATCCTCATCCGGGACGCCATCGGGAACGACGATGGGGCCGACGTCGGAGAAAGGCACACGGACATATTCGGCCTGTCCGCCGGGATAGCCACCGGTCATATGGCTGTAACCGAAAAGGCCTGCCATCGGCTGGCCGTAAAGTTTTTCGGCAATGTCCTGATTGGCAGGCGGGTTGCCATTGTCGCACGCCGAATATTGCGCCTTGCCGCAGTGAAAGCACTGCCCGCAGGCAATAACGAAGGGCACAACGACGCGATCGCCGCGCTGCAGGCTGCTGTCGGGTCCGGTCTCGACGACTTCGCCCATGAATTCATGGCCCAATATGTCGCCGGCCTTCATCGTCGGAATATAGCCGTCGTATAAATGCAGGTCAGAGCCGCAGATCGCGGTCGATGTGATTTTGATGATCGCATCGCGGGGATTGAGGATTTCGGGATCGGGAACCGTATCGACGCGAACATCCTTTTTCCCGTGCCAGACCAATGCGCGCATTATTCGACTCCTGTTTCTTGGTCGCGTTCGAACCGGTTGTTGGTGCTGGTCGAAATTTCGCCCGCTTCGCACAATTGCTTCAGTTTCCGGATATCGCGGCGCGCAAGCAGCGCGGGGTCGTTGCCCATTGCTGTGGCCGCCATCTTGCCGATTGCGCCAAAGCTGCGATCGACATGCATGACGCAGGAGAGAATTGTGCCCCGGTTTCCTGCAGCAGGAGCAAAACGAAGCGCGGCCTTCACCTTGCCATCCTCATCATGGGCAAAGTGCAGCATGTCGCTGTCGATGCTTGTCATCTGCATCCCGCCAAACAGATCAAGCGCGCGCCCATGCGCGAGAAAATCGCGGCATTGCATGATGGCACGATCCGGCGGACCATTGATGGTCACGGCCATTACCGGCTCTAGCTTGTCGTCATTGCTGCGCGCATGTTCGGCGGCGATATCGTCGCTGATATTGGCTTTGGTGGCCATTTTGCATTCTCCATCGGTGCAAGGGTAACGCGGGCCATCGCTGGTGGTTCCTGCACGGCGAAAAGAAGAAACAGCGCGGGAACCTTTGCCCAACACTGCCGTTCACATTGGTGAAAGGAGTTGCACCAAGCCCAGCGACCCGACCGCACGCGAAGGTCCTGCATGCCGGACAGCGTCCGACCGACGTTTTTGAAAATCGAGCCCCATCAATTTGACCCGGCGACCGAGGTTCCGGGACTGGAGAAGTTATGTTTGAATCAGACAGCCCCACGACCGATTTCAGCGCATCGCCCGCTACGACGGCGTCCAGGAAAAACCGCAACACCCTGATCTGCTTTTCGCATTTGCGCTGGAATTTCGTATTCCAGCGTCCGCAACATCTGATGACGCGCTTTGCCGCTGATTATGATGTGATATTCTGGGAAGAATATATGCCCACTTCGGGCGAGACGGCCTATCTCGACCAGCAGCTCGACCCGAGCGGCGTCCTGGTCGTTACCCCGCATCTTCCCTCCACCCTCGATGAAGGCGAGCGCGAGGCGGAAACGCGCCGTTTGTTGAACGGCATGCTGTCGGGCACCAAGGGGCACCTGGTGCGTTGGTATTACACGCCGATGATGCTGCCTTTCTCGCGCCATCTGAATGCTGCCTACACCGTCTATGATTGCATGGACGAACTGTCCGCATTCCGCTTCGCGCCGACCGCGCTGACCTGGCTGGAACGCGAGCTGTTCGGTCTCGCCGATGTGGTCTTCACCGGCGGCTATAGCCTTTATGAAGCGAAGAGCGAGATGCACGACAATGTGCACCCCTTCCCCTCCAGCGTCGATGGCGCGCATTTCAAAAAGGCTCGCGCACTGTCGCCCGCACCGGCCAGCCGTCCGCGCATCGGCTTTTACGGGGTGATTGACGAGCGGTTCGACACGGCCCTGCTTGCCGCCGTCGCCGAAGCGCGCCCGAACATCGATTTCGAAATTGTCGGGCCTATCATCAAAATCGACGAAGCCAGCCTTCCGCGTGCCGACAACATCATCTACTCGCCACCTGCGAGCTATGACGAGCTGCCGATTTGCCTTGGCCGCTGGCACGTCGCGATGATGCCATTTGCTATCAATGAATCGACCCGTTTCATCAGCCCGACCAAGACGCCTGAATATCTCGCTGCGGGCCGCCCGGTCATTTCGACGCCGGTTCGCGATGTCGAGCGCAGCTATGGCAAGCTATCGGGTGTGATGATAGCGGCCGATGCCGAGGCCTTTGCTGCTGCCTGCGATTGCGCACTGATGCTGGGTGCCGACCCCGACCAATGGCTCCCTGCCGTCGATACCCAGCTTGCCGAATTGTCGTGGGACAAGACCTGCTGGGAAATGAACTATCACATCAAAAAGGGTCTGGTCGGCCGCACCTCGGTCGAGAAGCTGCGCAACAAGGGTGTGCAGAAATATGACTGTCTGATTGTCGGTGCAGGCTTTGCAGGGTCGGTCATGGCCGAGCGGCTTGCGGCAGACAGCGGCAAGAAAGTGCTGGTGATCGACCGTCGCCACCATATCGGCGGCAATGCCTATGACGAATTCGATGCGTCGGGCATATTGGTCCACCGTTATGGTCCGCACATCTTCCACACCAATTCGGCGGATATTTTCGCTTATCTCTCGCGCTTCACCGACTGGCATCCCTATGAACATCGGGTGCTGGCCGAGGTTGAGGGCAAGCAGGTGCCGATCCCGATCAACCGTACGACGATCAACCTGCTTTACGGCCTTGATCTTGCCACCGATGAAGAGGCCGCAGAATTCCTCGCCTCGCGCGCGGAAGCGGTCGATACCATCGAGACTTCGGAAGATGTTGTCATCGCTGCAGTGGGCCGGGAGCTTTATGAGCTTTTCTTCCGCGGCTATACCCGCAAGCAATGGGGGCTCGATCCGTCAGAGCTGAACCGTTCGGTCACGGCACGCATCCCGACGCGCACCAATACCGATGACCGCTATTTCACGGACAAATTCCAGGCGATGCCGCGCGAGGGCTATACCAAGATGTTCGAGAAAATGCTCGATCATCCCAATATCGACATCGCACTGGGCGTTTCTTTCCAGGATGTGCAGCCTTATGTCCAGTTCGACAAAATGGTCTGGACCGGCGCGGTCGATGAGCATTTCGGCTATTGTTTCGGCCCGCTGCCCTATCGCTCGCTGAAATTCGAGCACCGCACACTGCAGCAGGAACAGTTCCAGCCTGTCGGCACGGTGAACTATCCCGATGAGGAGGTGCCATATACGCGCATCACCGAATTCAAGCATCTGACGGGGCAGCAAAAGGATACAACCAGCATCGTCTATGAATATCCATCGGCGACCGGGGATCCCTATTATCCCGTGCCGCGTCCGGAAAATCACGAGCTCTATGCGCGTTACGAGCGGTTGGCCTCGGCAAGCGACGTGATCTTCGTCGGCCGTCTGGCGACCTATCGCTATTACAATATGGACCAGATCGTCGGACAGGCGCTTGCGACCTACCGCCGCCTGACTGCCGATACCAAGAGCGAGCCGACGGCAGTGCCGACCATCCCTGCCGATATCCCGGTGCTGATGCCCAAGAAGCGGGTGGCAGAGGGCGTGCTGCAGAAGCTGGCCTGATGGAAGCTGTGTCCATGATATTGATCGCGGCAGCGGTCGTGCTGGCCGGGCCGCTCTTTGCGGCCCGGCTCGCCGAATGCGGGGCGACCAGGCGTGATGGTACCCGATCGGGAAAATAGCGGGCAGCCCATCCCGCTTCTCGCCGGTTTCGAATGCTCCTCCCATCGCCGCAGCGATGGGGCGAGAGTCGATATCATCGCCGCCACGCATCATGACCGTCTGGTCTATGAGGATTTCCGGCTGGTCGCCCGCCACGGTATGACAACAGTGCGTGAAGGCGCGCGCTGGCACATTATCGAGGCGGAGCGGGGTCTCTATGACTGGACGTCGATCGATGTGATGGTCGACGCAGCGCAGCGGGCCGGGGTTAGCATCATTTGGGACCTGCTGCATTTCGGGCTTCCCGATTGGGTGAACCCCTTTCATCCCGACTTTCCAAGGATATTCGAGGAATTCGCCATTCGCTTTGCAGAGCGGGTCGGAACGGCTGGGCATTTTGTCCCCGTCAACGAAATCAGCTTCATGACCTGGGCCGCCGGCGATGTCGAATATATGTATCCATACTCGACCGGACGCGGCCCGGCGCTGAAGCGGGCGCTGTGCGATGCCAGCATCCGGGCCATAAAAGCGATACGCTATCGCGACCCGGCGGCGACCGTCTACGCTGTCGAGCCGTTGATTGCCGTGCGTCCGACCTGCGCCGAAACCGTGCTGCCCGCCCTGAAGCTTGAGCGCGCGCAGTTCGAGGCCGTGGACATATTGACGGGCCAGTTGGCACCCGAGCTTGGCGGTTCGCCGGAGCTGATCGATATCATCGGGGTCAATCATTACCCACACAGCCAATGGTATTTCGAGGCCGAGGCCATCGACCGGCACTCGGCGGACTGGACGCCGCTGTCCCGGCTCCTCAAAAAAGTGCATGACCGATATCAAAAGCCGCTGTTGATGTCCGAGACCGGCTGCGAAGGCGATGATCGCAGCCGCTGGTTCAACGATATTGTTGCCGAATGCGAGCGGGCGCGCGCTGATGGTGTGCCGATCACCGGCATCTGCCTTTACCCCATATTGTCGCACATCGCCTGGACCGGCGAGCGCTTTTGCCCCAACGGGCTGTTTGATGGCGACAGCGCGTTGCGCGAACCGCACCGACCCTTGCTCGATGCAATTAACGTCTATCATGATCAGACGGTGTACGCGTGACGGTGCGGCACTGGCCCCGTACCCTGTGGCTGATCCGCCACGGCCAGAGCGCAGGCAATGTCGCGCGCGACGAAGCGACGCTTGCCGGGCTGGACCGGATCGCACTCGAACATCGCGACGTCGACGTGCCGCTGAGCCCGCTGGGTGAGGCACAGGCGCAAAGTCTGGGCCAATGGTTTGCAGGCCAGCCAGACCAGCCCGAAATATTGATCGCGTCTCCGTACAAACGCGCTGTCCAGACCGCGCAGCTTTTCCGCGATTCCGGCGGCGCGCCGCAATGCGAGGCGGTTTGCATTGACGAAAGGCTGCGCGAGAAGGAATTTGGCATATTGGACGGGCTCACCACCCGCGGCATCGGCATCCACCACCCCGAACAGGCAGAGTTCCGATCGATATTGGGCAAATTCTATCACCGCGCGCCGGGCGGCGAAAGCTGGTGCGACGTGATATTGAGGCTCCGCTCGCTGCTCGACACGATTTCACTACACCATGCCGGGCGCGATGTGATGATCGTCGCGCATCAGGTCGTTGTGCTGTGCATGCGTTACATATTGGAGAATATGGACGAAGCGGCGATCCTTGCGGTTGATAAGCAGGCCGATGTCGCAAACTGCGCGATCACTGAATACCGGTTTGATCCCGCATCCGGCAAGGACGGCAAGCTCGAGCTTGTCCGTTATAATGAGACCATCGCGCTGGAGGAGCAGGCCATGCCGATCACACGGTCGGCGGACCAGATGGTTGCAGCTCGCGGATGAGCGCCCCGCACCATCTCGACGATGTCTGGTTGGCAGCGCATCCGGTGCCCGACATCGATCCTGACAGCGACAAAAACGCACGCGGCCGCGTGCTGGTCGTCGGCGGCGCAGAATTTGTCCCAGGCGCATTGCGACTGACGGGTGAGGCCGCGCTGCGTGTGGGAGCAGGCAAATTGCAGCTCGCAACCGTGGTCCCGGTGGCCGCTGCGCTCGGCGTGCTGGTTCCCGAGGCGGCGATGACCGCGCTTCCCGTGGACGGCGATGGCGAGATTGACGCCAGTGCTTCGTCGCATCTCAAAGAGCTTATTGCCCGTTGCGATACGCTGGTGCTCGGGCCGGGGATGAGCGAAACGCAAGGCATCGCGCGACTGGTGGAGATTTTGCTCGAAAGCCCGCGCGACGATCTGTCGATTGTGCTCGATGCCGGTGCCATCTGTTCGGTCCGTGACATGGCATCCGTGCTTCACCGGCATAAGGGCCGGATTGTGATGACCCCGCATCATGGCGAATGCGCGTCGCTGACCGGCCTTGAGGTCGAGGAAATCGAAGCCAATCCTGCAGCAGTCTGTAATGATGTGGCGCGGCATTTTCAGGCAACAATCATACTTAAAGGTGCGCAAAGTTTTATCGCCTCACCCGATGGCACATTGCTGGAGTTTCGGAACGAATGTCCGGGTCTCGCCACCAGCGGGTCGGGCGATGTGCTGGCAGGCGCGCTGGGCGGATTGCTCGCGCGCGGGGCGTCGGCCACCGTGGCTGCAGCCTGGGGTGCCTGGCTGCATGGAGAGGCGGGGCGCGCGGCATCGCGGCAATGCGGCGGCATCGGTTTTCTCGCCCGTGACCTGCTGGCGTTGCTGCCGTCGCTACTGAACGCAAAGCTGGCGATCGGCAGGAACAATGCCCGTAGCGCTGTGTTGTAGTCTGCATTGCAGATTGGAGATTTCCCCATGAAAAAATTCACTTTGGCCTTATCGGCTGCTGCCCTGCTCGGCGTTTCGGCATGCAGCAACCCCAATGAAGGCAACACAACCGCCACTGGCGATACTAGCAACGATGGCAATATGGTTGCAGAAGGCAGCGAGACTGACCCCAATCCTCCCGCAACGACAGGAACCGCAATGTCGGCACCCGATTTTGCAGCCGCGCTTGCTGCCTCCGACATGTTCGAGATTGAAAGCTCGCGCCTGGCGCTGGAAAAGGCACAATCGGCCGACGTGAAGAAATTCGCGCAGATGATGGTCGATGGCCACACGCAGACATCGGCGAAGCTGAAGGCGCTGACCGCTGGTCAGACACCCGCCATGATGCTTCCCGCCAAATTGCCCAATGACAAGCAGGCAATCGTCACCCGGCTTCGCGCAACGCCTGCCGACGGCTTTGACGCTGCCTATATGCAGGAACAGGTTGCCGCGCACCAGGCAACGCTCAGCATGTTGCAGGGCTTTGTCGCCAGTGGCGATCATGCCGCGCTGAAGCAGCTTTCGAGCGAAATGATCCCGATCGTCACCAGCCACCTCGAAATGGCGAGGAAAATGCAGGGCGGAACGCAGTCAACCGCCAAGGGCAGCGCGCAAACTTCCAACGGCGGAATGATGCCGGCGAAACAATGACCAAGGGAAGCGGCAATCGCGGACATCGTCGCTCGTCCGGCTCCAGTGAAGTCAAAGGCAGCGGAGCCGTAGCGGGTGGCGATGGTGCACCCGAAGACTATGACAATGATCCGGTGGGCGGCGGCGGCTCACTGACGCAAAAGGTTGCGCGCAAGAAGCCGGATACGGGCGGTGACGGCTCGAAGGGCGGGATGACGTAACAATGCCTGCCCGCCCGTCGTGGACAGGCCAGATCAGGCTGGCATTGGTGTCCATCCCCGTGCAGATTTTTCCGGCGACCAAAAGCGGCGCAACCATCGCCTTCCGGCAGATCCATGAGCCGTCGGGGCAACCGATCAAATATGAAAAGGTCGTGCCCGGTATTGGTCCTGTAAAGGCCGACGATATTCTCAAAGGCTTTGAATATGAAAAAGGCCGCTTCGTCCTGCTGGAGGAGGAAGAGATAGAGGCGGTACGGCTTGAAAGCCGCAAGACGCTGGAGCTCGTGCAATTTGTCGATGCGACGGATATTCCGGTCCTGTATAACGAAAAGCCCTATTATGTCGTGCCAGCCGACGATTTGGCCGAAGAGGCCTTCATCGTGCTGCGCGAGGCGCTGAAGGACACCGGCAAGGCCGGTATCGGGCAGCTTGCTATGCGCGGACGCGAATATGTCGTTGCATTGCGCCCCTGCGGCCGCGGCATCATCATGGAAACACTGCGCTATGAGGATGAGGTCAACAAGGCGAGCGGCTATTTCCGCGATATCGACGACAGCAAACCCGATGCCGAATTGCTCGATCTTGCCAAGACGCTGATCGACAAGCGCGCAGGCAAATTTGACGCTGACAGTTTCCACGACCGCTATGTCGATGCGCTGCGCGAACTTGTCGCGCAGAAGCGCAAGAATAAGGGACGGCTTATCGAGCCCGAGGATCCCGATGACGCAGCGCCGCGCAAGGGCTCAGTCATCGACCTGATGACGGCGCTGAAACAATCAGTGGGTGCAAAGCCCAAAGCTGCCGTGCAGCAGGCATCGCGCAAGCCAGCGCCCAAGCGTCGCAAGGCAGCGTGATAGATGGCCGGGCGAAGCGACCCGCTTGCCGAATATAATCGCAAGCGCGACTTTGCCAAAACTGCTGAACCCGCAGGCAAGGTTGCGCGCAGCGCAAGGAACAAGCCGCTCAAATTCATCGTGCAAAAACACGCGGCGACACGGCTGCATTGGGATTTCCGGCTGGAACTGGACGGCGTCCTCAAAAGCTGGGCAGTGACCAAAGGGCCCAGCGCCGACCCCGACGACAAACGCCTCGCCGTGCGTACCGAGGATCATCCCATGTCCTATGCCGATTTCGAAGGGACCATTCCCAAGGGCGAATATGGCGGCGGCACGGTGATGCTGTGGGATGAAGGCACGTGGGAGCCGGTCGCGGGCAAGGATGCCTCGACGCTGGAGGAAGGCCATCTGCATTTTATTCTCCACGGCCAGCGGATGCGCGGCGAATGGCTGCTGGTGCGGCTGAAACCGCGCCCGGGCGAAAAGCGCGAAAACTGGCTGTTGCGCAAGGTAGCCGACGAACATGCCGTCGAGGGTGACCTGCTTGTCGAGCGCGAGCTGACCAGCATCAGCACCGGCCGCTCGATGAGCAGCATCGCCGCCGGGGACAAGGGCCGCACCAAGGTCAAACGCACACGCCGCAACCCCTCGGCCGAAATGCCTGCATTTCGCAAGCCGATGCTGGCAACGCTTTCGTCTGTCATACCAAAGGGCGACGACTGGCTGTTCGAGATAAAATATGATGGCTATCGCTGCCTGCTGGCCATGGGCGGCAGCAAAGCTATTGCGTGGACGCGGTCGGGTTTGGACTGGAGCGAGAAATATCCCGGCGTCATTTCGGCTGCTGCAATGATCGAGGCGGGATCGGCGTTGATCGACGGGGAGATTGTCGCGCTCGATGACGATGGCAGGCCCAGCTTTTCGGCGCTGCAGGCAGCGTTGAAGCATGATCCGGAACAACTACACCTTTTCGCATTCGATCTGCTCGAACTGGAGGGCGAGGATCTGACCGGTCTGCCCTTGCGCGAACGCAAGGAACGGCTGCAGCGCATCCTGCCCGACAATGCACCGCAGCTGCACTTTTCCGACCATGTCGAAACTGACGGCAGCGAATTGATGCGGCTGATGGCCTCGAAGGGCTATGAGGGGATTGTCGCCAAACGCGCCGACGCGCCCTATGTCGGCCAGCGTTCGGACAATTGGCTGAAGATCAAGACCGAGGCCCGCGAGGAATTTGTCATCGTCGGCTGGATACCCAGCGACAAGCCAGGACGGCATTTCTCCTCGCTGCTGCTCGCCCAGCATGAGGACGGCGCGCTGGTCTATAAAGGCCGCGTTGGCACCGGCTTTAACGATGCCATGCAAGAGGCACTGCACAGCCGCTTTGCCCAGCTGAAGAGCGCGACTCCGCCCGTCGTCGATCCCGAGCGTGCGGAAGGAAAGCCTGTCTGGCTGAAGCCCGAACTGGTCGCAGAAATCCGCTTTGCCGAATATACCGCCGAAAAGGTCGTGCGGCAGGCGTCCTTCATTGGCCTGCGCGAGGACAAACCTGCAGAGCAGGTCCAGCCCGAGGCGACGCAGAGTTCCGACACACCACCCAAACTGCCGGTCAAGATTAGCAATGCCGACCGACCGGTGTTCGGCAAGGGCGGCAAGACAAAGGGTGCGCTCGCCGATTATTATTTTGGCATGGCAGAGCCAATGCTCCGCTGGATTGGCAACCGCCCGCTGTCGCTTGTGCGCTGCCCGCAGGGGATCGCATCCAAATGCTTCTTCCAGAAACATCTGACCGCCGGATGGGGGAAGCATGTCGGTTCGGTGATGATCGCGGAGGGCGATGGCTCCACCGATCCTGTTTTCATCGTCGATTCGGCCGAAGCTTTGCTCGAATGCGTGCAGATGGGCACGATCGAATTCCACGGCTGGGGCGCGAAAGCCGACGCAATCGAATGCCCCGACCGAATGGTGTTCGATCTTGACCCTGACGAGGCGCTGGAATTTGCCGATGTGCGCAATGCGGCCGGAGAGCTGCGCGACGTGCTCGCCGAGATGGGGCTTGTCTCTTTCCCCATGCTGTCGGGCGGCAAGGGCGTGCATGTTATCGTCCCGCTTAACCCGACGGCGGATTGGGACGCGGTCAAGGATTTTGCCCAACGATTTGCCCGGGCGATGGAGGGGAGCCAGCCTGCGCGCTTTACCGCAAATATGGCAAAGGCCCGGCGCAAGGGCCGGATCTTCATCGACTGGTTGCGGAACCAGCGCGGCTCCACCTCGGTCATGCCCTGGTCAGTGCGCGCCCGCCCGCATGCGGGCATCGCGGTGCCTGTAGGCTGGTCCCAACTTGAGGCGATCGACCGGGCAGACGGTTTTTCGCTGAACGATGCTCGAAACCGGCTGGGGCGCTGCCGACCAGGCGCTACCCGATCTCTGACTGCAAGGCCGCCACCGGCGAAGACGGGTTCTCCGGCGTCTTCCACAATTCGATCAGATAGGCGGCGACGGTGAACAGGATCGGCCCGAATATCAGCCCCGCAGGGCCAAAGGCGATCACCCCGCCGACCACCGAAATGAATGCGACCACCGTGTGCG
>ERZ1066122.2324-NODE-2324-length-12751-cov-37.233853_pt1 | contig 12751 bp, 9 predicted proteins | sample MGYA00382769_ERZ1066122 | MGnify/ENA primary metagenome ERZ1066122 (study PRJEB33369, sample SAMEA5778352) | biofilm metagenome | biome: Industrial cooling water; feature: Water cooling tower basin; material: Biofilm | place: United Arab Emirates | collected...
CCGAGTATCTGCTGGAGGCGCCGCTGGCGCCGGAGCTGGTCGAGGTGCTGGATCGCTTGGGCTGAGCGGATCGACCGAGCAGGCCGGCTGAGCAGGTCGGAAGACGAGGTGCGTGATGCGGCTGAGGCTGACAGCCGCGCTCAGCGCAATTCCCGGCGCCGCTTCTCGTCCAGCCACTTGTCCGCCTGCGCGGGAGTGTAGTCGCGCATCCAGGCGAACAGCGTGTCGATGTCTTCGCCGTGCCACAGGTCGTGACGCTGGTCGCGGTGCAGGAAGCGTTCCTCGACCATGCGGTCGATCATGCCGATCAGTGGGGCGTAGAAGCCTTCGACATCGAGAAATGCGCAGGGTTTGCGGCCGAGGCCGAGCTGGCGCCAGGTGAGCATCTCGAACATCTCGTCCAGCGTGCCGAAGCCGCCGGGGAGGGCGACGAAGGCATCGGCCAGGTCGAACATCCGTGCCTTGCGCTCGTGCATGTTGGCGACCACTTCCAGCCGAGTGACGCCGGTGTGCGCCACTTCCCACTGCACGAGTTGCTCGGGAATGACGCCGACGACTTCGCCGCCGTGTTCGAGCACGGCATCGGCGACGATGCCCATCAGGCCGACGTTGCCGCCGCCGTAGACCAGTGCCAGCCCCTCGCGCGCGATGCGCTCGCCCAGCGCCATCGCGCGCTCGGTGTAGGCGGGTTTGTTGCCGGCGTTGGAGCCGCAGTAGACGCAGATGGATTTCATGAGGACGGTTTCAATCTTCGGATTCGAGGAACATGATGCCGGACATGCGCAGGCCGGGTTCGCGTTTGGCCCTGGACTGCAGTTTGCGCAGCAGTTCCAGCAGCCAGGCCCGGCGGGCCGTGCGCTTGAGGCGGAAGGATTCGGTCCAGTGTGAGCGCCATTCGCGTTCACGGAAGCCGAAAGGTGCGAAGAATGCGGTGCCCGCGGCCGGGCCGAACACGAACGGCGCATTGCCGGCGCTGAGCGGCCCGGACCATCTGCGGGCGAGGTATTTCAGCAGCAGCGGCGAGGCCAGATCCGCGACCCACCAGCGCGCATGCGCGGTGTCGTGCAGCTCGTGGGCCAGCGCCTCGACGTCGGGCTGGTGCAGATAGATCAACAGCCCCTCGGTGATCACCAGTACCGGCCCTTCGCGCGCGGCGTCGGCGCAGACACCGCGGCGGACATCGGCGTCGCGCAGGTCTGCGGCGACGAATTCCAGTCGACAGCGCGGGGTTTCGCCGGCCATGTGCTCGCGGAAATACGCCACCATCTCGGGCATGTCGACGTGGATCCAGCGCAGTTCGGCCGGCAGGTCCATGCGATAGGGGCGGGCGTCGAGCCCGGCGGCCAGATTCAGTACGGTACGCGCGCCTTCCGCCACGCAGCGGACCACGATCTCGTCGATCACCGCGGTGCGCACGATCATCGGCCAGGCCATGGCCGCGCCATCGGGCAGTTCGCGCACGATCGCCTCGCCGCGCGCGCCGCCGAGGCGACGCGCATAGGGGTCGTGGAAGATCGCGTCCCTGCGTTCGCTTTCCATCGCCCGATAGATCGCCACCCACAGCGCGGTGTCGGAGACGTTGCGGATGGAGTTGGTGGCGCTCATGCGGCGCTTCCGGAAGCGCGGATGGACGCCCATTGTACGAGCGCGGGGCCGGCTTCGCGTCATGCGTCCGCGCGCGCGGTGATCGTGACGGCGTCATGCCGCTGAGGCTCGATCCGGGAGAGCGCCGTGCAATCCGCAACCGCCGCTGATCGGAAGGGCTTGTCGGCCCTGTTGCCGAGGGTGCGCGACATGCGGGCATGAATGCGATTGCATTTGCAGATTCGCGCATCGCCTCGCATTCGCGATACCCGATGACGACTTCGGAATGCTACGTTCCAGCCGGGTCAAGAAACCCCTCGACCAAAGCCTGCGTCGAGCCAATCGAATAAGGAGATCACATGAACGAGAAGCGTCCGCTGAAGATGATGGGACTGTCCGCGGCCTTGGCCGCCCTGTCGGCGATGTCCGCCTCACCGGCGATGGCAGCCTGTCCGGCTCCGGCCCACATCTGGCAGCAATTCATCGAGGAGCAGGCGCCTGCGGGCAATCCGGCCAACAGGGCGTCGCCTTCGTACTACTACAGCTCGCAGTATTTCTGCGATGCGGATCCGGACATCGACTACGTCTTCGTGTTCCGGCTCAACTATCGCTGCAACCCGGACAGCCTGCGCTGGAACAGCAACGATTGGCTGACCCGCGCGACCTTCGACGGTCTCAATTCGCGTTCCCCGGTCGCGACCGACGACGATGTGCACGTCTGCATGGGCGAAAACAGCCTGCGGGTGCTGGGCGCGGGCAATCTCGGCGCCGGCATCAACTGGATTTTCAAGGATTTCTACGTCTGGGCGCCGTGATGGCGTGATGCAGTCGAAAGCGGCGCACCGACCCGGGGCGCCGCTTTCGCTTCGGCTCAGTTGGCCTTGTGGATCGCGCGCTTGTGCACCGCCATCGCCGCGTCGTGCACTGCTTCGGACATCGACGGATGGGCGTGGCAGATGCGGGCGAGGTCGTCGGCGCTGCCGCTGAATTCCATGGTCAGCACGCCTTCGTGGACCAGCTCCGACACGTTCGCGCCGACCAGGTGCATGCCGAGCACGCGGTCGGTTTCGGCGTGTGCGAGCACCTTCACGAAACCCGCGGGTTCTGCCATCGCCACCGCGCGGCCCACGGCCGCGAACGGGAAGCTGCCGGCCTTGTACGGCACGCCCTCGGCCTTGAGCTGCTCCTCGGTCTTGCCGACCCAGGCGATCTCCGGCTCGGTGTAGATCACCCACGGGATCGTGTCGAAGTTGACGTGGCCCGGCAGGCCGGCGATGAGCTCGGCCACCGCGATGCCTTCCTCGAAGCCCTTGTGCGCCAGCATCGGCCCGCGCACGCAGTCGCCGATCGCCCAGACGCCGTCGACGCCGGTGTGGCAGTGCTCGTCCACCACGATCCGGCCGCGCTCGTCGAGCTGCACGCCGGTGCCTTCGGCCAGCAGGCCCTTGCTCGCGGCCTTGCGGCCCACGGCGACCAGCAGCTTGTCGAAGACCACGGTCTGTTCGCCCTTGGCGTCGGCGTAGGTGACGTGGACTTCCTTGGACTTGCCCTTCTTCTTGATCTCGGCCTTGGACACCTTGGCGCCGAGCTTGATGTCGAGGCCCTGCTTCTTGAACTCGCGTGCGGCGACCTTGGCCGCTTCGCCGTCGGCGGCGGCGAGGAAATCGGGCATCGCTTCGAGGATCAGCACCTCGGCGCCCAGACGCTTCCACACGCTGCCCAGCTCCAGGCCGATCACGCCGGCGCCGATCACGCCCAGACGGCCCGGCACGCTCTCGAAATCCAGCGCGCCGACGTTGTCGACGATGCACTCGCCGTCGAATTTCGCGAACGGCAGCTCGATGGAGTCGGAGCCGGCGGCCAGGATCACGTTCGGCGCCTTCAGTTCGATCTCGCCGCCTTCGTGCTGCTTCACTTTCACCACGTTGCCCGGCTGCAGCTGGGCGAAACCGTAGTACGCGGTGACCTTGTTCGCCTTGAACAGCATCGCGATGCCGCCGGTGAACTGCTTCACGATCTTGTCCTTGCGCGACACCATCGCCTCGACGTCGATCTTCGCGTCCTTGAAGCTGATGCCGTGGTCGGCGAAGAGGTGATGCATGTTGTGGTACTGGCGCGAGGAGTCCAGCAGCGCTTTCGACGGGATGCAGCCCACGCGCAGGCAGGTGCCGCCGAGGGCCGGCTTGCCGTCCTTGCCGAGCGCGGCGTCGATGCACGCGACCTTCATGCCGAGCTGCGCGGCGCGGATCGCGGCGTGGTATCCGGCGGGGCCGGCGCCGATGACGATGACGTCGAATTGTTCGCTCATTTCATTCGCTCACATGGGAATGGGGAATAGGGAATCGGGAATCGGAAAGGCGGCGCATCGGGTCTGACGACTCCCGACTCCCGACTCCCGATTCCCGGCTCTTACATGCCCAAGAGCATGCGATGCGGATTTTCCAGCTGGTTCTTGATGTCGACCAGGAACAGCACCGCGTCCTTGCCGTCGATGATGCGGTGGTCGTAGCTCAGCGCGATGTACATCATCGGCGCGGCGATGACCTGGCCGTTCTCGACGATGGCACGTTCCTTGATGGCGTGCATGCCGAGGATGGCCGACTGCGGCGGGTTGACGATCGGCGTGGACATCAGCGAGCCGAAGGTGCCGCCGTTGGTGATGGTGAAGGTGCCGCCCTGCAGGTCTTCGAGCTTGAGCCCGCCTTCGCGCGCGGCCTTGGCGTAGCCGGCGATGCCCTGCTCGATGTCGGCGAAGCTCATGCGCTCGACGTTGCGAAGCACCGGGGTCACCAGACCCTTCTCGGTGGACACGGCGATGCTGATGTCGGCGTAGCCGTGGTAGACGATGTCGTTGCCGTCGACCGACGCGTTGACCACGGGGTAGCGCTGCAGCGCGTTGGCGGCGGCCTTGGCGAAGAAGCTCATGAAGCCGAGCTTGATGCCGTTGGCCTTCACGAAGTCGTCCTGCAGCTCCTTGCGCATCTCCATGACCTTGGCCAGGTTCACTTCGTTGAAGGACGTGAGCATGGCGATGGAGTTCTTGGACTGCATCAGGCGCTCGGCGATGCGTGCGCGCATGCGGGTCATCGGCACGCGCTCCTCGGGGCGTGCGCCGCCGCCCACGCCGGCGGTCTTGCCGCTGGCGTAGTTGACGATGTCTTCCTTGGTGACCGCGCCGCGACGGCCGGTGCCCTGCACGTCGGCCGGGTCCACGCCCGCAGTGGCGGCGGCGAAGCGAGCGCCCGGGGGCAGCTCGGAACCGGCGGCAGCCGGCTTCGGCGCATCGGCCTTGGCGGCCTTCGGTGCTTCGCTCTTGGCCGGAGCGTCCTTCGGCGCATCGGTTTTTTCCGGCTTCTCGGCCTTGGGCGCCTCGGCGGCCGCGCCTTCCTCGATCACCGCGATCACCTGCTGGCTGGTGACGGTGTCGCCTTCGGCGAACTTGAGTTCCTTGAGCACGCCGTCGACGGTGGAGGGCACTTCCAGCACCACCTTGTCGGTCTCCAGGTCGACGATGTTCTCGTCGCGCTTCACCGCGTCGCCGGGCTTCTTGTGCCAGGTGGCGATGACGGCGTCGGAGACGGATTCGGGCAGTACGGGAACCTTGATTTCGGTGGCCATGAGCGGTGGCGTCCTGGGCAGTGTGTGCTGGTCGGCGCGGAAAGCGCGGGAGATGCGGAGACGATGGAGAGAGGTGCGGTCACTCCGCGGCGTGTTCGCCGCGCAGCGGGTTGGCGAGGGCGTCGGCGATCAGCGCCTGCTGCTCGGCCACGTGGTCGTTGAAATGACCGACGGCGGGCGAGGGCGAGCGGCTGCGGCCGGCGTAGTGCAGGGTCTGCTTGCCCTGCAGGCAGAAGCGCAGATGGTGCTGGATCTGATACCAGGCGCCCTGGTTCTGCGGCTCTTCCTGGCACCACACCACCGGCACCGACGCGCCGTACTGCTTGAGTTCGGCGATCAGTTCGGGGCGCGGGAACGGGTAGAGCTGCTCGACGCGGACGATGGCGACGTTGTCGAGGCCGCGCTTCTGCGCCTCTTCCAGCAGGTCGTAGTAGACCTTGCCGCCGCAGACCACCACGCGGTCGACCTTCTTCGCGGACGCTGCGTTGCTGTCGGGGATGAGGTGCTGGAAGCGGCCGCCGGCCAGGTCGTCCAGCGTGGACACCGCCAGCTTGTGGCGCAGCAGCGACTTCGGCGTCATCACCACCAGCGGCTTGCGGGTCTTCATGTGCATCTGCCGGCGGATCATGTGATACGCCTGCGCCGGGGTGGTCGGCGTGCAGACGATCATGTTGTCCAGCGCGCACAGCTGCAGGAAGCGCTCCAGGCGCGCGGAGCTGTGCTCGGGGCCCTGACCTTCGTAGCCGTGCGGCAGGAACAGCGCCAGGCCGCAGATCCGGCCCCACTTGGCCTCGCCCGAGGACAGGAACTGGTCGATGACCACCTGCGCGCCATTGGCGAAGTCGCCGAACTGCGCTTCCCAGATGTCCAGGGTCATCGGGTCGGCGGTGGCGTAGCCGTATTCGAACGCCATCACCGCCTCCTCGCTCAGCAGCGAGTCGATGATCGCCACGTCCTCGGCGTTCTTCGTGAGCTGACGCAGCGGGACGTGGTCCACGTCGCTCTTCTGGTCGTGCAGGATCGCGTGGCGGTGGAAGAAGGTGCCGCGGCCGCAGTCCTGGCCGACCAGGCGCAGTTTGTAGCCTTCGGAGAGCAGGGTGGCGTAGGCCAGATTCTCGGCGAAGCCCCAGTCGCCCGGCAGCTCGCCGGCGACCATCTTGCGCCGGTCTTCGTAGATCTTGGCCACGCGCGGGTGCAGCACGGCGCCTTCGGGGGTCTCGTTGATCAGCGATGCGAGGTCATCGAGCTTCTCGCGCTCGAAGCGGGTGTCGACCGGGTCCGAAAGCTTGCCGGCCAGCAGCGGACGCCAGTCGATGGCGTAGGCGTCGGGATTGGCCTGGGCCAGTTCGGCGGTGACCTGGCCGGCGTCGAGCTTGTCGCGGTAGGCATCGACCATGCCCTGCGCTTCGCCGTCCTTGAGCGCGCCGCCGCTGGTCAGACGCTCGGCGTACAGCTCGCGGGTGGTCTTGCGCTTGCGGATGACCTGGTACATCAGCGGCTGGGTGGCCGCGGGCTCGTCGGCCTCGTTGTGGCCGTGGCGGCGGTAGCAGACCAGGTCGATGACCACGTCCTTGCCGAACTTCTGGCGGAAATCGAAGGCCAGCTCGGCGCAGAAGGCCACGGCCTCGGGGTCGTCGCCGTTCACGTGCAGCACCGGGGCGCCGACCATCTTCGCCACGTCGGTGCAGTAGAGCGTGGAGCGCGCGTCCTGGCGCTCGCTGGTGGTGAAGCCCACCTGGTTGTTGATCACGATGTGGATGGTGCCGCCGACCGCGAAGCCGCGGGCCTGCGACATCTGGAACAGCTCCATCACCACGCCCTGGCCGGCGAACGCGGCGTCGCCGTGCATCAGGATCGGCACCACCTGGCGGCGGGCCTTGTCGCCGCGGCGCAGCTGGCGCGAGCGCACGCTGCCGGCGACCACCGGGTCGACGATCTCCAGGTGCGAGGGGTTGAAGGCCAGCGCGAGGTGCACCGGGCCACCCGGGGTCTTCACGTCGGCGCTGAAGCCCATGTGGTACTTCACGTCGCCGGCATGGGCATGTTCGTCGTGGTCGAACTTGCCCTCGAATTCGTCGAACAGCTTGCGCGGCGGCTTGCCGAGCGTGTTCACCAGCACGTTGAGGCGGCCGCGATGGGCCATGCCCAGCACCACGTCCTTCACCCCGTCGCTGCCGGCGCGGCGGATCATCACGTCCAGCATCGGGATCAGCGCGTCGCCGCCTTCCAGCGAGAAGCGCTTCTGGCCGACGTACTTGGTGTGCAGGTAGCGTTCCAGGCCCTCGGCGGCGGTCAGGCGCTCCAGGATGCGGCGCTGGTCCTCGGCGCTGCGGCCGTAGTTGCCGCCGGCGGCCTCCAGGCGGTCGTACACCCAGCGGCGCTGTTCGGCGTCGGTGATGTGCATGAACTCGGCGCCGATGCTGCCGGTGTACGTCGCCTTGAGCAGGGCGAGCAGGTCGCGCAGTTTCATGCGCTCGCGGCCGGCGACGCCGCCGGTGCTGAATTCGTGGTCGAAGTCGCGCTCGCTCAGGCGGTGGAACTCCAGGCCCAGATCCGGCGCGTCCGGCTTGTCCCACATGCCGAGGGGGTCGATGTCGGCGCCGAGGTGGCCGCGCGAGCGATAGGCGGTGATCAGGCGGCCGACCGAGCGTTCACGCTCGTCGCCGGCACCCGCGGCGGGGGTCTGGACCTCGACGATGCCGCGGGCGGCCTGGCGGCCGGCTTCGGCGACCGCGGCGATCACCGCCGAGTGCGGCACGTCGCCGGCGCCGTCGGCGCCCTTGACGCCGTCGAAATAGGCCTTCCACTTCGGGCCGACGCTCTCGGGCGCGACCAGGTACTGCTCGTAGAGCTCCTCGATGAAGGCGGCATTGGCGCCGAGCTGCGAGGTTTGGGCGAACTGCTTGCGGAGACTGTCCACTCGGGGATCACGCTCGAAGGTAGGGGCGCCGAAGGCCCGGCGCGGGCGGGGCGGGGAGGGCGCATCGACCTAAGCGCTTGATCCGCCGGGAGTGCCCTCTGTCGGGCCACGGGCCGGCGACAGGGGGCGCAAAGACCGCGAATTATAGCCGCAGCCTTCGCTGCGACGCACCACAGACGCGCGCACAGCGTGGCCGGGACGATCGGAGCAGGCCAGGTCCGCCGGCCGCCGGGGGAAGTCGCACGATCCGCGACCCGCGGACCTGCGATGCGCCACCCCGCGTCCGTACTGCCTGCGGGACGGGACGGCTGCTAATGTCGTCGCATCGGACTGGGGGCACGATCATGCGTCGACAAGCGAGCTGGGCCGAGCGCGCGCCGGGGGCAAGCGGAAGGATGCGCGTGCTGCGCGGGCGGCGGGTGCTGGTGCTGCTGGCCGCGGTGCTGACGGTGGCGCTGGCCGGCTGCGGCGGTTCTGCCGGCGACGTGCCCCGGGCCGGCGCCGAGGCCCTGGCGGTGGATGCCTACGGCTGTCCCGATCTCGAAGGCCGTTTCAGCGTGCTGCCGCCGAACGAACAGGGGCAGACACCCCGGCGCAGCGTGCGCGAAGGGCTGTCGGAACACCTGAGCGGGGTGCCCTTCGACCGGGTGCGCGGCGTGCAGGTGAGCAGGCTGCCGGCCGGCGGCTACGAGTTCCGGTTCGCCCTGCCCGAGGAGGATGTGCTCGCCTCCCTGCGTTGGATGCGGCAGTCGGAACGTCAGCGTTACAGCGAGTGGTACCAGGCGCTCAAGCCGGAGCGGCGGGCCGCCTACGTGGCCGAATACGGCGAGACGCGTTACGCCGAGCTGCTGCGCTCGCTGGGGCCGCAGACCGAGGCGGTCGCGGTGGTGCGCTCGGGCAGCGCTGGCGTGGCCTGCCGCGACGGCTGGCTGGAGCTGCCGCGCGAATACGCCGACCCCATCCGCCTCACCCGCGGCGAGGACGGGTCGATCATCGGCGAAGCCGGGCAGTTGCAGACCTACGACATCCCGATCTGGTGCGGCGACGGCTGCAAGGACCTGCCGATCCCCACAGGCACCTACACCGCGACGCTGCGCTGGCCGCGCAACGATGCGCTGAAGCCCTGGGATGCGCTGGCCGCATTCCCCGCCGTGGAGCGCCCGCTGGACGAGGTGGAGGCTGCGGAGCGGGCGATCAAGCGCGCGCAGCAGCGGGAGGATGCGGCCCGCTACCTGGCCGATGGCACCATCCGTGAGCGTCTGCAGGCGCTGGCGCCCGAAGACACGCGGATCGATGCCGTCGACGTGGCCGGAGGCCGTGTGTTCGTGCGCTATGTCGCGCCGACCGAGCACGCCGAAGCCCTGCTGCGGCGGATCGAGCACGCCGGCAAGGAGGTCGCGCGCGGCGGCCCGCAGGACCTGAAGATCATCGTGAACACCACCCGGCAATTCGAGCGCACGGTGGAGTTCGTGCTCACCGATTCGCCGCTGGTGCTGCGCTACCCGCCTAGCCCGACTGCGAGCGCAGAGGTTGCAGGTGGCGCCGATACGGCAGCCGCCGAAAGGACGGGCGCCGACGCAGGCAAGGCCGCCTCGGACGCAACGCCGACGCTTGCGCCGCTCTCGGCGGCGTCGGGCGGCGCGGTTGCCGATGCGTCGCCGGGCACCCCGCCTGCCGGCTATGCCGAAGCGGAGGTCATCGTCGACCGCACCCAGGACCTGTTCCCCGCCGGATGCCGGGTGCAGAGCGTGCGCTATCGCGGCGAGAAGCTGATCATCTCGGGCCGGGCCGATGCGCTGCGCTGCATTTCCGAAGGACTGCGTGCGCTGGATGCGCGGCAAAGCCAGCCGGAGCTGCTGTCGGTGACCCAGGGCGAGCGCGGCGCCCGCGATTTCCGCATCCTGATCTCGCCTTCGGCGCTGACCCGGAAGTAGCGCGACGGCGCGCGCCGCGCCGGCTTATCGGCCGCTGCGGATCCGGTTGGCGCGTCCCGCGAGGCCGGCTGAGGGCTGTCATGACCTCAGTGCAGTCAGGCCATGCCCCGGCGCCGATCGAACGGCAGCGGCCGATGTCGGAATGATCGGAACTTGCGCGCGTTCAGGCCTTGGCGCGCTCAGGGCTTGCGCATGAAAAAGCTGGACAGGACGATCAGGCTGCCTGCGGCCAGCACCGCCACGCTGCCGCCGCGGCTGTCGCTGCCCAGCAGCAGCGCCAGGAACGCCGCGCAGAGGCCGAGCACCCACAGCGCCAGGCTCGCGGGCGTGTGCTGCGGCCGCTGCCAGGCGCGCGGGTCGCGCAGGCGACGCAGCAGCCAGTAGGCGCGGCGCAGGACCAGCAGGCCGGCGAAGGCCATGATCCACAGCCACAGCATCGGCGTGGACCCGTTCGCCAGCGCGTAGCCGATCAGCCCCACTCCGGCGCAGAGCATCGCTCCGCCGATCATGGCCAGGCAGGCGACGACGAACAGTTTGGGCGGGTCGGACAGACGCATGGGTGGCGACCTGGTCAGAGGCCGAGCGAGCGGTATTCGGTCACCTGCCGCGAGCGCTCCCAGACCGGCTGGAAGGCCTCGGCCAGCTGCCGGGCGCGGCCGGCGCCGTCGACATCGCCTTCGCCGTCGTAGCGGTTGCCGAGCGGGCGGAAGTAATAGCCAGTGGCGTCGTTGACCACGTAGGCCGAGGCATAGCCGCGGTCCACCGGGTCGGCCACCTCGCGGAACAGGAACACGCTGGACAGGCGCTGCGCCAGCGGGATCAGCGGCGCATGCGCGCGCTGCGCCGCGGCGGCGTCCTGCAGCAGGATGCGGATCTCGATCCGCTGGCGACGGGTGGCGAGGCTGCGCAGCGCCTCCAGCACCTCGGGGGTGTCGAACAGGCCGGGGTCGAGCGCGCGGCTGTAGATCGACAGCGTGCGCCGGGTGCCGGCGACGATGCCGCAGACGATGGCGCAGGCTGCCTCCGGGCTTTCGATGTCGGTGGCCCCGCGCAGGCGGCGGCGCATGCTCTGGTGCTCGATCCCGGCCTCCATGAAGCGCCCGCCCACCGGCACGAAGCCGTGGCGCGCATAGAAGGCATAGGCCGAGACCTGGGCGTGCAGGCTGACTTCCGGCCATTGGCGCGCCTGCGCCTCGGCCACCAGCGCGCGCAGGAGCGCATCGCCGACGCCGCGCCCGCGCCATTCGCGCAGCACCGCCATCCGCCCGATCTTGCGCTCCGGCGTGAGCCGCGCGGTACCGATCGGCCGGCCGCTGTCGTCGCGGGCGATCACGTGCGCGCACAGCGGGTCCAGATCGTCCCATTCCAGTTCCAGCGGCACCTGCTGCTCCTGCACGAACACCGGTTCGCGCACCGCGCGCAGGTCGTCGACGCCGCGGGTGTAGTCGATCGCTTCCACCCGGAAGCCGGGCGTGGACGTGGGGTCAGTCATCGGTCTCTCCGCTCGTCTCGTCGAGGCTGTCGTCGTCCTCATGCGCCAGCCGGTAGTGCCCCTGCGCCAGCAGCTCCAGCACCAGGGCCTGGGCCTCGGCGCCGAGCGCGGCGTAGTCGTCCGCGTCCAGCGCATCGCCTGCCGCCAGCGCGCGCGCATCGTCCAGCGGCAGGGCGTAGGCCTGTCCGGCCACATAGAGCTTGGCCGCCGCCGACACGCCCGACGCGTCATCGCGCCGCCAGGCGCAGCGCGTCCACGGGTGGCGCAGCAGCTGCGCGCCCTGCTGCAGGTCGAATTCGACCTCGATCCGCGAGCGCGGCGGCTCCGGCATGCGGCTGCCGTCGACGCTGCGGTACACGGTCATGAAGCGGCCGAACCAGTCGCCCAGCTGCCCGGGGTCGTTGATCCACAGCGCGTTCAGCCCCGCGACCGCGCGGCGCATGGCCTCGGCGTCGATCTCGTTGGGGTCCGCGGGCGGGGCGAGGTCCGGGTCGCGGTAGCGCACGGTCTCGTCGGCCTCGGCCAGCAGGCTGTCGACGAAGTCGCCGAGCAGCTCGCCGGCGCTCGGCGCGCGCATGCCGACCGAGAACGTGAGGCAGGCATCCTCGGCCACGCCGTGATGCGGCACGTTCGGCGGCAGGTAGAGCATGTCGCCGGGGCCGAGCACCCAGTCGTGGGTGGGGTGGAATTCGCGCAGCAGCTTCAGCGCCACGCCTTCGCGGAAGTCGGTGGACGGCACGCCGCGGCCCATCGCCTCGCTGGCGTCGATCTGCCAGCGGCGGTGGCCGTGGGCCTGCAGCAGGAACACGTCGTACTGGTCGACATGCGCGCCCACCGAGCCGCCGGGCGCGGCGAAGGAAATCATCACATCGTCCAGCCGCCAGCGCGGCAGGAAATCGAAGTCCGCGAGCAGTGCGCGGATGTCCGGGTCCCACTTGTCCACGTCCTGCACCAGCAGGGTCCAGTCGTGGTCGGGCATGCCGGGGAAGTCGTCTTCGGCGAACGGCCCGGTGCGCAGGGTCCAGGCGTCCGTGGCGCGGTCGTGCTCGACGATGCGCGCCAGCACGCCGTCCTCGCAGGCCAGCCCGGCCAGGTCTTCGGGCATCACTGGCGTCTGGAAGCCGGGGAAGGCGTTGCGGATCAGCAGCGGGCGCTTCTGCCAGTAGTCGCGCAGGAACTCGGCCGCGGGCATGCCCAGCGGCG
>ERZ1066122.2326-NODE-2326-length-12745-cov-17.808826_pt1 | contig 12745 bp, 7 predicted proteins | sample MGYA00382769_ERZ1066122 | MGnify/ENA primary metagenome ERZ1066122 (study PRJEB33369, sample SAMEA5778352) | biofilm metagenome | biome: Industrial cooling water; feature: Water cooling tower basin; material: Biofilm | place: United Arab Emirates | collected...
CCAACTCGCTCGGCTACCGAAAAACCTGCGCGGTGCAGATGCCGCGGAGGCAAGAATGGCTTGGATGCGTGAGCAAAAGGCTCTGCACGATGAGAAGATTGCAGAGCTTTTTGGAGATCTTCTCATCGATGTGAGTGAGTAGGTCGCGCGGCATGAGCAAGAGCCCATTTGGAGCCGGAACCCTTGCCGGTCGTGGCGCCGCACCACAAACAAGGCACGGCCAGCGACGACAGGCTGAGCGCTGCGTCCCGCAGTTTATCATCGATGCGCTGATCGACTTTGGCGAGGAGCGATTTCTCGGAGACGAATGCAGATCGTACAGCTTCACCAAAGCCACGTGGAAACGGTACGCCCACTACATGGGGCCTGCGATCGCGGGGCATGAGCGGTTCCGGAATGTCTACCTCGTCGTTGCAGGGGACAGCTCGATCATCACGGTAGCCTGGCGGCATTGATGGTGGTTGCGAAAGGCTTGGATAGGGTTCGACGTAACCGCCAATGACGTCGAGCTCTGCTGGCTGGTGTTTCTTAAGTCGTCACGATCTCCATCAGCTTGTTGTAGTTATCAGCTACCCCGTAACAGACATTGGGCGTCGGGTTCGATTCCGCCAGCTTGGCGAAGAACTTCTTGGCGCAGTCGATTTTTGCCCGCTCGAGGTCTCGAAGCGCGAGCGATGACATCGACCCCTTGGTTTCAGCGACGAAATAGATGTGCTTCACAGCACCGGCGCGAAACACAATAGCCCAATCGGGATTGTAGTCGCCAACGGGTGTCGGGATGAGGAAGCCGCGTGGCAGCTTCGCATAGACCTCGACCTCCGCACTTGTATCCAACTCCCCGACGAAGTCGCGCTCGACCCCTGAGTCTGTGATGCAATAGTCGAAGACGTGGTTCTTCAGCCGCTCGGTCGCCCGAGAGAAATCCTGGCCGATCTCCGCCGCCGTGAAGATGTCTGCGTCATAGCGCTCATCGATCGGATCGTAGACGAGCTGCTCGATCAGGTGCCCAGCCTTCTGTTCCTTGATCAGCCGCGCCGCCTCAGAAATGAAGTGCTCGGGATTGGCGCGATATTGGTCGAAGATCGCAGGCTCGATGCCGGTGAGGATCTGGGCCACGGTCTGCCGCAGGAGGTCGGTCGCGTCTGAAACTTTCCCCAAAAGATCGTACTTCACTGCCGAGCGGGCCGACGCGGCCTGGACGGTTTCGTTACGCGTAGCGCTGAAACCAGTCCCACCCCGCAATTGCTCGTCGGTGACCTTGTCCGACTGGATCCCCGTCTGCACGGTGTATTGCAGCTTGGTCACGCGCAATTCGCTGTTGAGGGCACTGATACATTTCTGGATCAGCTCCGCAGTGTCGAACTCCACGCGGTAGACGGCCTTTCGGTTGATCCGGCTCCAGAGTTCCTGGAAGGCACTCTTGTGAAAATTGTCGTTCAGCGGGTTGCGCTTGGGCTTCCGCCCGTCCTCGAACTTGGGAAGAGCTGCATCGCTGTAGACGCTGTCGATCAGGCTGAATACCTCAGCTTGGTACTGGACCAGATCGTCATGCAGCACGGCCAAAGTGCCCTCGGCCTTCGCGGTGTAGTAGGTGTCCGTGATCTGATCTGCGTCGTCGATGTAGTCGTGCTTGATCAGGTAACGGTGAATCTGCGTCGCCATCTGGTCGGTGACCGTCACGGGCCCTTCCGGCGTGTGCAGCTGTTTGCCCACGAAGAAGGCTTGGCTGGCCTTGCGCGGCCGGGCGGAGAGGCTTTCGGCGATCTCCTTCTGCAGTCCCGCTACGAAATCGGTGTAGCTTTCGCTCGCGATCACGGAGAGAATATTGATGTCGTGGACGGTCGCGGGATGGTCGAGCCTGTCGCCAAACCGGTCTACGGCCAGTCGGAGACCGCGCCCCACTTCCTGCCTGCACGAAACCGTGTTTTCGCTGTGCTTGAGCATGCACATCACGAACACGTTCGGGTTGTCCCAGCCTTCCCTCAGCGCGGAATGGGAGAACAGGAACCTGACGGGTTCATAGAAGGAAAGGAGCCGCTCCTTGTTCTTCAGGATGAGATCGTAGGCATCGCTATCATCGGAATCCGTTGACCGCGCGCCAACCTCGGGGTCCTTCAACCGCTTGGTCTTCTTGTCGATCGAGAAATAGCCATCGTGTGTCTTGGCTACCGGAATCGCTTCGAGGTGCTTGCGCCAGGCAGCCTCATCGAGCGGAAGCTCCGCGAGCACCAGCGCAACAGCCTCGGCATATTCTTCCTCGAACATGCGGGCATACTCGCCGTTCTGATCGTCGCGGCTGTAGTCGCGATACTTGGCCACCTCGTCGATGAAGAACAGCGACAACACCTTGACCCCTTGGCCAAAGAGCTGGCGCTCCTTTTCAAGATGGGCGCGGATCGTTTCGCGGATCTGAATCCGGCGGATGTCCCGCTCCGACAGGTCGCCATAAGCCTCGCCGGCCTTCAGCGTGATCCCATTGGTGAACTCGACGGTATCGGCGGTGGCATCGATCTGCGACACGACGAAGTCACGGTACTGGTCGAGGCCACCTGACAGATCGTAGAGGTCATCGCGGAACTTCAGACGTTTCAGCCGGCGCTTGATCGTTCCAGTGGTGTCCTTGACCTCCATCTCCAGGCGGGCAAATGGGCCGCCCTTGCCGCGACCGACCGTCTCAATCCCCTCGAGGTAGATATAGGCCGTTGTGCCGGTCAGTCCCTTGAGGGCAATGCCCCGGACCTGGATCTTCTTCACCAGCTTCTGATTGTAGGCGTCCAGCGCATCGAGCCGGTGGATCTTGGTGTGCTCGGTCCGGTGCGTTGCCGAATATCGCATGATGAAGAGCGGGCGGAACTTGGGCAGCGCCTCGACCGTGGCCTTGCCTTCCATCTTCTGCGGCTCGTCGAGGATCAGGATCGGCCGGTTGGCGGCGATCACATCGATCGGCTTGCGTGACTGGAAGTCATCGAGGGCGTCATAGATGCGGCGGTTATCCTTGCCGCTGGCGTTGAAGGCTTGGATGTTCATGACCATCACGTTCAGCCCGGCATCGGACGAGAAGCTCTCAAGGTCGTGCAGACGCTTGGAATTGTAGATGAAGAAGCGAGCCTTTTTCCCGTAGGTCTCGGTGAAGTGCTCCGCTGTGATCGAAAGCGACTTGGCGACACCTTCACGGATGGCGATACTCGGGACGATGATGATGAACTTCGACCAGCCATAGCGCCGGTTCAGCTCGAACATCGTCTTGATGTAGCAGTAGGTCTTGCCGGTCCCCGTTTCCATCTCGACATCGAGATGAAGCGGTGCGGCGGCGGCCATATTCTTGAGATAGGCCGCCGGAGCGGGCACCGCCCTGCCCTTCGCGTCCCGCGTGACAAAGCTGGTCAGGGATGGCGATTGGGGGAGATTTTGCCGGCGCTGGACCGCGTTGATGTTCGTCAGCAACTGCGCGTCGGTGAGCGCGATATCCGGGTTGCGGAACCCTTCATCGTCAAACGCCTCTGCCTGGTTCCGCTTGCCCGGGTCGATCCTGTAGGCCGGACCGACGCTGAAGGGCTGGCCCGCAAAGCAATCGACCACCGCGTCGACGGCCATAGTCTGGTAGGGCTGAACCTTGAATTTGAGCTTCATGGCCGACGCAGGCCCTTTCTGCATTCATAACTTTGGAGAGAGAATTTCCCGCTGTGCAGAAAGAGGGAAACGACGGAATCCCGAGGACTTATCCGCCCGACCTTTCTGCAAGAGGCCGCAATCATCGCACATTTCTTTCTGCAAGCATCCATTGCGGCGCCGCCCGCGGACCCTTGTTCACGATCACCCCCTGGCGCCGCAGCTTGGTGAGCAGTGATGTGAGCGAAGCTTGATCCATCGCTCAGATGGCCTTCAGTTCGGTGCCCGGCGAGAGCTGGCGGAAGAGCTGCTCGGCGTTGATGCGATCGGCATCGCGGGCAAAGCTGGTGTCGCGGAACACGGCGCGCAGTGGCGCGCGGGCGGCTATGTCCTTTACCAACTCATCGGTGACGCCGGTGTCGAAGCAGGCGATCAGGGCATTGCCGTCAACCGAGTAGACGGTCTTGCCATGCAGGGTTTCGCGGTTGATCGGCAGGGTCAGCTCCACCCCCCAATCGAGCAGAACCTGGAACAGCAGGTCCTCGCCGGTGCGATCCGGCTTCACGCTGTCGACCTGCCCAAAGAGCTCGTCCTGGTTCACCTCATCGGGACGATAATAGACGTCGCTCATGTTTGAGCTGTCTATCTTGAGTACGCGAAAGCCGACGTCACGATTCCAATGAGGATGGCATTTGCCGCCAACCACCTTCGATCCGGCTCTCCGCAACCGCTCTTTGGTGATGTCTGCAATGGTAGTATATCCGGCCTTGAACGCCTCCGACTGCTCTGCATTCGCCTCTGGAAGCTGAACAAGGATCACCTTTCGAGCTCCGCCGTCTGCAGCGTTTTGCTCGAAGATCGCTTGAGCGGTGCTACCCGACCCGGCGAAAAAATCCAAAATCAGATCGTCGCGCTCCACACAGATCAGCGATGACAAAAACTTGATTAGCTCCACGGGCTTTGCGAAATCGAAAGGAATCCCCAAAGCTTTTATCTCAGCTGAGCTATGTCGGTTTTGAAATTTCTCAAGAATATTGCCTGGAACCTGACCATCTCTGAGCCGGTCATTCAGCCAGATTTTATAGTATACATTCCACTTCGCCTTAGCGCCCTCGTTATTTACCAGAGATGTTTTGTCTGATCGGATGAAAACGATATTGCCACTTTCGAGCTCATCCTTGTATCGGCTGTACGTCCATCTCCAGACGCCGTCTCCATCAGCAGGGGCGACCTGTGATCCTTCTTGGATATCTTCAGGAAAAGTTGTTCCAGGTGGGATGACCAGCTCTCCATCTGGGCATCGAATCAAATAGCGCTGGTTCGCCCGACGATCGAGCATCGCCTGATAAAGGCCCATAGCACGAAATCGCTCTCCAGCTCGCGGACCCTCGGATTCAACGCTGGTGTAAACTTTATCAATCACATTCTGACTGATAGGCTCACGAAATTGGGATAGCTCATCAATGTTCCGGGCAAAAATAATGACATAGTCCACACACGGCGAAAAATGAGTGCCTTTCTGCCCTCCGGTTTTTGCAACTCTCGTGCATATCGTGATGAAATTTCTTTCACCAAATACTTCAGCCATCAGATTATAGGTTTGCGCGACTTCCTCTTGTCCAATAGAGACGAATATTGCACCCTTGGATGAGAGAATTTTTTTGGAAACTCTCAGCCTCGCATACATCATGCTAAGCCAATCAGAATGGAATCGTCCATTACCTTCTGTGTTCGCGACCAATCTGTTTCCCGCTTGATCGACTTGGTTGGACCGGAATAGGAATTCGCCTGCGGTTTCGGCAAAATCATCGCTGTAAATAAAATCATTACCTGTATTATAAGGCGGATCAATATAGATCATCTTTACCTTGCCAAGGTAGCTCTCCTGAAGAAGCTTCAGCGCGTCAAGGTTGTCGCCTTCGATGAAAAGGTTCTGCGTCTTATCGAAGTCGACGCTCTCCTCAGGGCAGGGCCGCAGGGTCTTGGCGATGGGGGCATTGGCGGTGAGCAGCGCCTCGCGTTTGCCGGGCCAGTCGAGCCGATAACGCTCCTGGGGCCCCTCAACGATATGATCCGAAAGCGTCTGGCGCAGCTGGTCGAAGTCAATAGCTAGCCGGATGTTGCCCTGCTCGTCGGCGGCTTCCGTCACACAATCAGGGAAAAGGGCGCGGATCTTTGCAACGTTGTCTTGAGACAGGTCCGGGCTGTGCATTTTCATCTTGTCCATGGACCGATTTCCTAGCGGCCACGGCGGCTTTTGTCGAACGGACAGCGGCACTTGATGGACAAATGAGGAGCGGGCAGCCGTGAGGCTGCCCGCTCAATGGGTGGAGGTGGATACCACCGATGCGGCTACACCAGCCCCGACCGCCCACACGGTTTCGATGAAATGAGGGACGAACTTGACCAGATTTGCACTGCAACGATTAGCTACGCAGACCTTCGAAATAGAATTCTTCAGCTTTTTGCCCATAGCCTTCTCCTTAAAAAACTTGCTCCCAAGGAAGCGAAAGATTGAAAGAAGGGCAATCAGGACTAGTGCAGCCGCCGGATTCGAACCGACTCCAACCCCCGAAGTGGAAGATGTTGGGTCATATTATACACATGTTACGAAAAAACGCAACAATTTACCGCGGCGATCCGGTCCGCAGCGCGTCGAGCTTCGCTTTCGCCTCACGAAGCGCCGCGTTGACTTCAACCTTCCGGTTGAACTGCTTCTCCCTCGCGAGCGCATTTTCCAGTCGTGTGATCTCACGCTCAATCTGTGCGGCCTCTTCCGCCCGGGCAACACGCGCCGCAATCGGCTCATCGTCGCTTCGGCGGGGCGGTAGCAGGGGGTCGAGCAGCCGCGCATAGAGTGTGCCCATATCCAGCGCGGTGGGCAGAGCCTGACGCGGTGTGTCCGCCGCCTCCCACAGAGTGAACGCATGCGTTGCGGTTACCCACTTGCCCGCCTCTGCATGGCTGGGGCGCTTCCACGCCATTGCCATCCGAGTGCGGCCGGCATGGTTCAGCTCGAGGATCAATGGCCGCGGAATGGCCTTCTCGATCGCTGCGAGCACTGCCGGTTCGACGTCCGGCGTATGCAGGTCGATTGCGATGACGGCGATTTCCTCGACGTCCGCCGACGGTCGTAGGTTCAACCGGTCCGCGCGAAGCACGTGGGTCCACTCCATGCGCTCGACCTGATCGACGAATTTGGCTTGCATGGCACGCGGAACCTGCGCGGCACCGTATATCCGGCTCTTCGGGATTGCGCGGCCAAATGCGGTGCGCGGTGGCCACGCATAGAGGCTCACGATCCATCTCCGGCCTCTGCCTGCTCCACAACAACAAAGGCGATCAGTTCAAAGTCCTCAAGACCGCGGATAGTGTGGGAGAGCGCAGTGGTGGCGCCGGTCGAGAACAGGCTGTCGAGATCCCGCTCCTCCTTGGCGTCAATCATGGCGCGGATCGCGGCGTTGAGCAGCTGGGAGGGCTCGCTCATATCCTGTCCGTCGGCCGTTCGGGCATTGAAGGGCCGGAATGCTGGCGGAACCGGGGCTGTCACGCCTTTCGCTGCAGTCCGCACCAGATCGAGCAGTCGTTTCACCTGGGTCTGATCGGCGATGACGCTGCCGTCATTGCCCATGTAGATCAGATAGTAGGGGTGCAGGCGGTTCTGCCGGTTGGCAGAAGCATCACCGCCCACAGCCTTCAGCGCGAAGATAATGCCCGGCTCAAGCCCCTTGGCAGGTTCGGCCGGGACAACCGCGTGAAGCCCCTTGGGTGTCGAAGCGAGATCGCCGTGCTCTTTCACGTAGTTGAGCAGGTCCATGCGGAAATCGTTCAGCCCCAGGTCCGTGATCGAAATGCCGGTGCGGACATCCTCGAGCTCAATGACCTCTTCCTGCAGCCGGCGCAGCTGTTCGCGGCGATAGGCCGTGTCGCTGGCCTTGGCGGTCAGCACATTGTCATCGCCGGTCGCGGTAACGTCGGCGATGATCATCCGGTTTTCGACGCGCTCCTTAAGCTTGATGTAATCGTCGAGGGTGATGTCCGGCCAGTAGTTCGCCAGCTGGATCTGTGCATTGGGAGAGCCAATGCGGTCGATCCGCCCAAACCGCTGAATGATCCGGACGGGGTTCCAATGAATGTCGTAATTCACCAGGAAGTCGCAGTCCTGAAGGTTCTGGCCTTCCGAGATGCAGTCGGTGGCGATCAGAATGTCGATCTCCCCGGGCTCATCGGGCATGATTGCCGCCTTCTCCTTTGAGCGCGGCGAGAACAGAGTCAGCAGCGTCTGGAAATCATGCCCCTTGCCGAGCGTAGACTTCGGAGCGTCCGATCCGGTCACGCGCCCGGTGTGAAGGCGGTGCTGCGTGAGCATCTCGGCTGCAATCTGGTCATAGAGGTAGTGCGCCGTATCAGCGAAGGCAGTGAAGATGATCACTTTGCGGTTGCCGGGGTTGATCGGCCGGTCCAGCTTCTCGCCGATCAGGCTCTTCAGATGCTGAAGCTTCTTGTCATGGTCAGGCGTGATGCGGGTCATCTCACCCAGAAGGGCATCGATCAGGGCGAGATCTGCTTCAAGATCATGTGCGAAGCCGGGCACGTCCATGTCCGCAAGATCGATCCGGACCTTGCCGCCGACACGGTAGGCCCCGAAACCCTCAAGCTCATCGTCTTCGGCCTCGAGTGTTTCGATGTCGTCAGCATAGTCGACGATCGAACTGGCGCCGCGGCCAGAGCGGTAGTCCTCAACCACCTCCAGCGTCTTGCGGATGTTGTCCGCCAATGAGCCCAGGGTCAGCCGGAATGCGTGAATTGAGCTTTCAAGCCGTTTCAGCAGGTTGACCGTCATCAGGGCCTGCAGGCTCTTGTCGCGGTCAGCTTGCCGCAGCTTCCCACCTCCGCTCGACACGTCCGTGTCGTAGAGCGCCTCATACTTGGCGAGGCGGCTCGGCAGGATGTAGCTGGTTGGCGCGTAAACCGACAGCTTGAGCAGCGTCAGCTGCGCGACAATCTCATTGAGATCCATCACGCCTGGGACGTCGGTCAGCGGCGGCCGGAACGACAACGGCTTCAAGCGCTGCGGGAAATGGCCGATGTCGGTCATGTCGTAGAAGGTGGTAATATGCTTGCGCGAGCGGGCAATCGTCACGCTGTCGAGCAGCTCGAAGAAGTCGAAGTCGAGCTCCGTCAGGATCGTCTCCGCGGTCCTTTGCTCAGGGGGCAGCTTGGACCAGCGATTGAAGGCAGCCTGCGCCCGGCGGAAGATCTCCTCGACGCTGGCAGTGGTGTTCAACTTCTCCGACAGCGTGTCAGAGTGGCCCTCATAGGCCAAGGCGAGCTGGTTGCGCAGATCATTGAACCGGTTGTTCACGGGTGTCGCGGACAGCATCAGCACTTTCGTTTTCACGCCGGCACGGATGACCTGGTTCATGAGCTTCTGGTAGCGGGTCTCCTTCTCTTTGAACGCATCGTTGTTCCGGAAGTTGTGGGACTCGTCGATCACCACCAGATCATAGTTGCCCCAGTTCACCCGGTTGAGCGGAATGCCGTTCGATGAGCCCGAGGTGCGAGACAAGTCCGTGTGGCACAGGACGTCATAATTGAACCGATCCCGGGCGAACGGATTGGTTTTCAGGTTGGTGTTATAGTTGACCCAGTTATCGGTCAGCTTCTTCGGACACAGCACAAGGACCGAGCGGTTGCGCAGTTCGTAGTACTTGATCACCGCCAGGGCGGTGAACGTCTTCCCCAAACCGACGCTGTCCGCTAGGATGCAGCCGTTGAAGGTCTCGAGCTTGTTGATGATCCCGGTTGCTGCATCACGCTGGTAGTTGAACAGCTTCTGCCAGACGAGGCTCTCCTGATAGCCCGTCCGGTCATTGGGCAGAACGTCTTCATCGATATCCTCCAGGAACGCATGGAAGATATTGTAGAGCATAATGAAATAGACGCGCTCGGGGGAATTCTCCCGATAGACAGAGGCGATGTGGTCGCAGATCGCCTCGGTGACGTCTTGCACGCGCGACGGGTCGGACCAGATGGTGTCGAAGAGCTGGATGTAGCTCTGGGTGTGCATCGCCTCGTCGAAGCGGTTCACGAAATTGGAAACAGCGTTGCCCTGGGCATAGCCCAAGTCGACCGCAGTGAAGCCAGACAGCGGCATGTAGGCGACGCTGGCCGGCGCACCGTCAACCGCAAGGAACTGCTGCATTGGGGCCGAGGACGCATTGGACTTGAAGCGCGCCTTCTTCCGGATCCATTCAGCGCACTCGCGCGCGATCGCACGCTGGGTCAGCCGGTTGCGGAGCTGGATCTCGAACTCCGACCCCGAGAGACCGGCAACCCTTTTGGATTTCGGGATGAAGAACTCGCGGCGCTCACGCGTCTTCCCGTCTGTCGCACGCTCGGCAGTGAACGTCTGCTCGGTGAACAGAAATTGCAGCTCTTCGATCTGCTGAAGCTCCTTGCGCAGAGCCTCGAACGCGAAAATGGAGAAGCTTGATGCGGCAATGCGAAGCCGCTGGCCGCGCTTGATGTCTCTCTTGAGCTCGTCACCGAGCAGAACGTTGATGTTGTCGATTATCTGCACGGTTTACAGGATTCCTCCAATTCAGGACTGCATAAACCACGAAATCGATTGGTGAAACAGGTCAGCCGCCTTCCGCAAAAAGGCATGACGACCATGCAGCCTCAACGCCAAGCCACCACGGTCTTTGTTGCGAGCATTGCTTGAGCGAGGTCTCGACCATCTGAAAGCCTGCAACTGGCAACGACACGGCCATAGCTCTGTCCGTCCGCTGAACATCGCATCGCTGGCGCTCGCACGATGATGTGACCAGTGTTGCGCTGGCCCTTCGGTCCACCTAGCAAACGAACCAAGGCATCTCTGGCCGCCACTGCAGAGGACGACGGGCATGGGTGCCCTCGCGAGCAGGTCCCATCCATTTCGCGGGCTGCGATGCCGGCGATCCGGATCTTCGGCCCCTCCTTGCACCAGATCGGGCCATCTCCGTCCCAGACGGCAACGGGCGTGCAGACAAAGGTTGCAGCCGATACGAGCGCAAGAAATCCCATTAGTCGTGTCCTGTGCTGGCAGTGGTCAGCTTATGCCGCCTCGCGTCCTTGCTGGTCGCGATTGTCGTTGTCGGGTCGTGCCTTTCGCGATGCTCCCATGGAAAGAAACGCGCACAAACGCTCCTCATCCTCTGCCATCCTGTATTTCGGGTCACGGAGCAGGTCGGCCCGCACAGCCTCAAGCTTTGCCTTCAGCTTCCCTGTTCGATCGTCGCGATACAGCGCCTCTTTTGTTCCAAACCTGCGGAGCATGTGGCCGAAAGCGAGAAGCAGCTCGGGGTGTTGGTGGATGAGATGATGGCCTAGCTCAGTGAAGCTCTTGTAGCCGAAGCCAACCGGCTTTCCCGCCCTTGCGCTCTCGATGAGATGGACGATGCGCGTAGCGGTAAGCAAGTCCGGGTATTCACCGTCGAGACCGTATCCCATGGAACGAAGGCGGTCATTGAGGAGAGCCCATGCTTGGTATCGAGGCAGGTCATCGTCATAGCGCGAGGCATCGAGAATGAACCGAAGCACTTGCTCGCGCAGCTCGTTCTCCCGGTCTTCCAGGGCCTGCCTTGCGGCGGCCTCGGCGGCTGCGCTGCTTTCCAATCGGGCTGCCCTAAGTTCTTCGCCGAGCCTTGCGGCCTCCTGGGCATAGTCGAATACGACAATGGTCTGGCTGTTCACATCAACCATGACCTCATCCCACCGGACCATTCGCTCAACCCACTCATCGACGATGTCATCGCCCTGAATGAACGGTTTGCGGTACCAGCATGTCATGATGAAGGCCCCTGCCGCCTCGGACGCTGCTGCCGTGGTTTCATCGACAACGAAGATATTGGAGTTGTTCCCGAAGAGGATGTCGTCAACGGTCATGCGACGATAGCTCGGATGGAAGTACGGCAATACCCAGACGAGCGCAGCCCCTTCGGCACGATAGAACTCCTTCCGGCTCAGCACGACGTCCATGAAGGTTGTGCTCAGCTGCACCTCAAAGGCCAGTCTGTGGGTGTCTGTCCGCGCCGAAACGTCAGGTCGGCGGAGGCCGCAGAGACCTTCGCTCGCTCTCCAGGTCCTTTCTGCGGCCACATCCTTGAACCGTGGATCGGCCGAGAGGCTCCGCAGAAGAAGTGCCTTGACCCGCTTGTGCGCCCCGCTCTCTTGAGCACCGCGGTACTTCATGGCCCTGATATCGGCTTCGCTCAGCTCCGTTCGCGTGACAGCGGGGCACGAGCCATCTTCATGGCGATGCCGGAAGAAGAACCGCTTGGTCGTGCTGCACGCCAGATAAACCGGAACACCGCACGTCGCGCACACCAGGCGTGCGTCGTCACGTTTGACGAGCGCCTTAAGTCTTTGGCGTAGCAGAATTGCGCGCTCATACCGGAATGCCCGGATCAACCGGCGGACATTGAGAACATGGCCAGTTCGCGGGTTCCTGACAGCGTCAATCTCGGGCTTTGTCACCGCCGATGCCCATGCCAGCGGATCGACAGTCGTGTTTCCAACCATGGTCGTCTCCTTACCTTGTGGCAGCAGAATCCCCTCGCCCGGGAGGGCTAACAGCGTTCCAATCGCGCGCCCGCCTGTTTGAGCCCCCAGCGTCGCTCGACATAGAATTCGAGCGACTTGCGGACCTCGAAGCTCAGAACTTCCTGCGTGAACCCATATTCCAACCGGACAGCGGCCTGCTGCTCTTCTGTAAGGCTGCTCAGCGGCCGAAGCCGGACTTCGACGAACTCTTCCCAGTCAGCATCGCGCGGAAGGTCTTCGCCGACCGGCGCCACGGCAAAGGTGCTGTCAGGCAACACCCGCACCGGCAAGAAGTCGCGCCATGACTGGCGATGGAAGCTCCACGCCCGAACGTGCAGCCGCTCACCGTCCGAAGCAAAATGGGCAGGTGCGATCCATTGGTTCTGACGCAGCCCACTCGACATCGACACATACCCTATCTCGATCTTCTGCCGCTGCTCGATCGCTTGCCAAAGGCGCCGCACTACGAATGGCGGGCACTGCCGCGAGGGCGAAGGAAGAACAGAAAGGCTGCTCGATGCGGGATGGCCGACAAACTCATCCGGCGAGC
>ERZ1066122.2327-NODE-2327-length-12744-cov-7.469383_pt1 | contig 12744 bp, 13 predicted proteins | sample MGYA00382769_ERZ1066122 | MGnify/ENA primary metagenome ERZ1066122 (study PRJEB33369, sample SAMEA5778352) | biofilm metagenome | biome: Industrial cooling water; feature: Water cooling tower basin; material: Biofilm | place: United Arab Emirates | collected...
CCCATCGGTCCGCCTGTGGGCCAACCAGCAGCCCGGTCAACGCTTCGTGGCCGCCCTGCAGGAGGTGCTCACCCGCGACCTGCGCACCCAGTTCCTTCAGGCACGCGGACTGTCCGCCCCGGACGCGGCACTAGCGGGGACGATCACGCCCGCTATCGCCGTGACCCAGCCTCCGCCGGGCGGCGGGATGCGCGAGTCCATGCTCGTACGGTCCTTCCTCCCGCTCGCTGCCAGCTACCTTCTCATGATGAGCCTAATGCTGTCGGGCAGCTGGATGCTGCAGAGCACGGTGGAGGAGCGCTCCAACAAGCTGATGGAAACGGTGCTGGCCTGCGTCAGTCCGGAGCAGATGATGTACGGCAAACTGCTCGGAACCGTCGGCATCGGCATGACGATGATGGCGGTGTGGGTCGGTTGCGGTGCGCTCGCGGCGACCTTCACCCAAGGCGCCATCGCCGACCTGATCCGCCCGGCGCTGGAGCCGCTGACCTCGGCCGCGACGATCATGGCGATGATCTATTTCTTCCTGGTCGGCTACGTCGCGATTGCCGTGCTGTTCCTGGCGATCGGCTCGTTCAGCGAGTCGATGAACGATGCTCAGGGCTACCTCATGCCGGTGATCCTGATCATCCTGCTGCCGATCACCATCCTCATTCAGGGCATCCTGTCCGGCGGCGGCGGCGTGGGGATCACGGTCCTGACCTGGGTGCCGATCTGGACGCCGTTCGCGGTTCTTGCGCGGCTGGGGAGCGGCATCGCCACCTGGGAGGTGATCGGGGCCGGCCTGCTGCTGGCCGCCTTCGTCGCGATCGAGCTGGTGCTGCTCGGCCGGCTGTTCCGCGCCAGCCTGCTCAGCCAGGGGCAGCGGCCGAGCCCCCGGGAGGTCCTCGCCCGAATGCGGCGGGCGCCCGACGCGTAGGCGGAGCATCAGCCCTGAAACGAAGAAAGGGCCGAAGCGGCGAACCGCTCCGGCCCTCTCCTCAACCGGTCGCCGGCTTAGCGGAACAGCGACATGATGGCCTGCGGGGCCTGGTTGGCGATCGACAGCGCCTGGATGCCGAGCTGCTGCTTGACCTGGAGGGCCTGCAGCTTCGCGGATTCCTTGGCGAGATCGGCGTCGACCAGGTTGCCCACGCCGCTCTCGATCACATCGCTCAGCTTGCTCGTGAACGAGAGCTGGGCATCGATCTTGCGCGACGCGGCGCCCAGCGTGCTGAGCGAGGTCTTGAGGTTGGTCTGGGTGGTGGTCAACGTGTCCACCATCGCCTGCGCCGCGGCCTGCGTGTTGATCTGGCCGCCGGTGGCGACGGTGATCACCGCGCCGCCGAGGTCCAGGCCCTGGTTCGCGACGCTGAGCGCGTCCGGATCCCAGGTGCCGCCGGTCACGCCGTCCTGCAGCGACTGCAGGGCCGCGACCGTGCCGCCGCCGGCCTTCAGCAGGTTGGTGCCGTTGAAGTCCGACGAATTGACGATGGTGGTGATGCGGTCGCGCAGGGCCGTGAAGTCCTGATTGATCGCATCGCGACTGGGCTGATCGATGACGTCGGCGGCCTCGTACGCCTTCTTCTTCATCTCGTTGACGATGTCGGAGATCTGCTCCGCACCGGCGACGGCGACGTCGGTGACGCTCTTCGCCCGACCGAGCGAGGAGCTGACGGCCTGCAGGCCCTGCATGTTGCCACGCAGCGTCTGCGCGATCGTGTAGGCCGCGCTGTCATCCTTGGTGGAGCCGACGTTGAGGCCGCTGTTGATCCGACTCTGCGTCGTCGACATCGACTTGTTGGTCGAAGCCAGGCTCTGCAGGGCCGCCATCGCGCCCGTGTTGGTGTTGACGGAAAAACCCATGACTGATGTTCCTTCTGGAAAAGAGACCGCCTTCTGCGGTCCGGACCAGACCCGCTGGTCCGTCGGAGTGCCGGAACGAAGGTCCGGCTATGTCTCTTGTGGGAAGGAAACGGCGCCGCCCGTCGCAAGCGGCGCATTTTGATGGTTAACCGCGCCTAGAAGGGGAAGAGCGCGTCGTAGATCTGCTGGCCCCAGCGCGCCTGCTGCGCGTCCGTGATCTGCCCGCGGCCACCGTAGCTGACCCTCGCTTCGGCGATCTGACTGTGGCGGATGCTGTTGTCACGCTCGATGTCCTGCGGGCGGATGATGCCGGTGACGACCAGCTCGCGCAGTTCGTTGGTGACCCGCATCTCCTGGCGGCCGCGGATCAGCAGGTTGCCGTTCGGCAGCACCTCGGTGACGATGGCCGCGAGCGTCAGGTTGATGGTCTCCGCCCGCTGCGTCCGGCCCGAACCGGTCGATCGCGAGTCGGAGTCCGCCGACACGCCGCCCCCGCTCTTCGCCTTGCCCGGCACCACCGCGTCGATCAGCTTGTCGATCCCGAGCAGGGAGGCGACGCTCGCGCTTTCTCCGCCGGCGCGGCTGCGTTCAGAGCTGTTGTCGAAGGCGGCGCGGTCGGAGACGTTGATCCGGATCGTCAGGATGTCGCCGCGCTGCCGGGCGCGCTGGTCGGCGAACAGGTTGGCAGCGCCGGGACGGAACAGCGAGGCGCTGGGCGCCGGCGCGGCGGGGCCGCCCGGGCTGGCGATGGAGCGCTCCACCAGGGGTGCGGGCACTTCGGTCGGCCTGGAGAAGCGCGGCGGCTTGCCGACGTTGGCGACACGCTCGGCGACCGCGCAGGCGGACAGGGCCGCGGTTGCGGCGATGAGGATCGGCGTTCTCAGCATGATGGCTCCTCTCAGGGGGCGATGACGCGCACGGTGCCGGGGCCGTCGACGACGCCCCCCAGCGTGCGTCTGGTCGCGGTGGCGAGAACCCGGACCGACTCGCCCGCGCGGCCGTCGGCGAGGGCGCGGCCGGAAGTGGCGACGGTCAGGCCGCCGCTCAGCACCCGCACGCTGACGGTCTCGCCCCGGCGCACCAGCCGCGGCGCCGCGACATCGCCGGTCCGCAGCACGGCGCCGGCGGGGAGCCAGCGCGTCGCCTCCTTGCCGATGGCCTGCTCGGGCGCGACTGCATTGGCGGGCGGCGCGTAAGCCCCGTCCTCGATGAAGTCCTCCGCGGACAGGATCGCCCCGCGCTCCACCGGATGCGCGAGCACCGGCGCGAGCGCCAGCAGCGCCAGCGCGATCACCGCAGCTGGCTCGACGTGGCGAGCATCTCGTCCACGGTCTTCACCACCCGGCTGTTCATCTCATAGGCGCGCTGGGCCGTGATCAGGGCGGTGATCTCCGCCACCGGATTGACGTTGCTGGCCTCGACAAAGCCCTGGCGCAGCATGCCGAAGCCGGGATCGCCGGGTGACGCGACGTTCGGCTCGCCCGAGGCGGCACTCGCCAGGAACAGGTTGCCGCCCTGCGCTTCAAGCCCCGCTTCGTTGACGAAGCTGGCGAGCTGGAGCTGGCCGACGTCCTGCATCTCCGCCTGGCCGTCCAGCTTCACTTGGACCATGCCCGTGCGGCTGATCGTCACGTCCACCGCCTCAGGCGGGATGGTGATGCCCGGATCGAGCGGGTAACCGTCCGAGGTCACCAGCTCGCCCTGGTCGGACAGCTGGAACGAGCCCGCCCGGGTGAAGGCGGTCTGTCCCGACGGGAGGGTCACCTGGAAGTAGCCGTTGCCTTCGATCGCCACATCGTAACGGTTGCCGGTCGTGGTGAGCGCCCCCTGCTCGGCGATGCGATACACGCCCGCCGCGCGTACGCCCGCGCCGATCTGGATGCCCGACGGGCTCCGCGCATCGCCGCCGCCGGTCGCAGCGCCGGGCCGCGACACCTGCTGGTAGAGCAGGTCCTGGAACTCGGCACGCTGCCGCTTGAACGCGGTCGTGTTCATGTTGGCCATATTGTTGGAGATGACGTCGACGTTGGTCTGCTGGGCCAGCATGCCGGTGCCGGCGATGGACAGGGAGCGCATGGCTGTTCCTTTCGCTTAGTTGCCGAGGCGGCCGAGCCGCTCGATCGCGCGCTTGCGCATGTCGTGGATGCCGTCGGACAGCCGCTGGCTGGTCTGGTAGGAGCGAAGAATCTCGACCATGTGCGTGGTCTCGACGATCGGCTGGACGTTGGAGCCTTCCAGGCCGCCGCTCTTGATCCGGGTCTCGGCAGGCGCGAGCAGCTGGCCGCCGGTGCCGTCGAACAGCCCATCGCCGCGCTGGCTCAGCGCCGCCTCGTCGCCGAAGCGGGTGACGACGATACGGCCGATCGGACCGTCGGGTCCGTTCACCGTGCCGTCTTCGCCGATGCTCAGCCGCCCGGCCGCCTCCGCCGGGACCGTGATCGGCGCGCCATTGTCGCCGAGCACCGGCAGGCCGCCGGCGGTGCCGAGCCGACCGTCGTCGAGCAGCTTGAGATTGCCCGCCCGCGTGTAGGCCGTGCCGCCATCCGGCAGCGCGACGCTGAGGTAACCCCGGCCCAGCACCGCCACGTCCAGCGGGTTGCCCGTCGCCAGGAAGGCGCCCTCGCGCGTGTCGTGCGCGGCGCCGCGGTCGAGCACGAAGGACACGTCCCGCCCCGCCGCAGCCTCGCCGGCGCTCCGCTCCACCAGCTCGTGGAACACGGGCTGCTCGCGCTTGAAGCCGGTGGTGCTGACGTTCGCCATGTTGTTGGCGACCACGTCCATCCGGCGCCGCAACGCCTGTTCGTGACTGAGCAGCACGTAGGACGAAACGTCCATCCGTCTTCCCTCCCGCAAAAAGATGGACGCGGCAAAATCTGCCGGGTCCCGGGTCTATAATAGAGGCGAGCGGCCGCTTCCGGTCGCCACCGCGATCTTTCGCTTCAACCAGGCAGACGGGGGGCCTTGGTGTCCGACACGAACGAACAGGATGAGACCGCGGGCGAAGCGGCAGACGCGGCTGAGCCGCCGCGGTCCCGGCGCAAGCTCCTCGTCATCATCGCCGCCGCGCTGCTGCTGCTGGCCGGCGGCGGGGGCGCTGCCTGGTTCTTCCTGTCGGGCAGCGGAGACGAGCACGCGGCCGACGCAGTGGCGGAGATCCCCGAGACCTTCGTCGACGTCGAGCCCATGCAGGTCAACCTGCGCACTGCAGACGGCTCCTCGCGCTTCCTCAAGGTTCACGTCAAACTGGTTCCGGGCACGCTCGACGCCGAGGCGATCACCGCGCGCCTGCCGCTGGTGGTGGACAGCTACCAGCCCTTCCTGCGCGAGCTTCGGCCGGAGGACATCGCCGGCTCCGCCGCCACCTTCAGGCTGAAGGAGGAGATGCTGGTCCGGGCCAACGACGTGCTCGGCAAGGGTTCGGTGAAGGACGTGCTGATCCAGGACCTGGTGCAGCAATGAGCGACTTCGACGACATCGACCTGCCGGAGCCCCAGCCGCTCGACGCGGCGGAGGGCGGTGCGTTCGACCAGGCGGATATCGATGCTCTGTTCGGCGATGTCGGCAGTGCCGGCGAGCCGCGCACCGGCGTCCGGGCGCTGATCGAGAACAACCTTGCCGGGCAGGAGCGGCTGCCGCTGCTGGAGGTCATCTGCGACCGCCTGCCGCGCACCTTTGCGACCAGCATGCGCCAGCTCACCTCCGACGCGATGGAGGTCAATCTGGAAGAGGTCGGCAGCGGCCGTTTCGGCGACCTGATGAACCGCGCCGCGCTCCCCGCCATGTTCGGTGTGTTCCGCATCGATCCATGGGGCGGGCACGGCGTGATCACCATCGAGCCGGGGCTGATCTATGCCGTGGTCGATGCCCTGCTCGGCGGACGCAAGGGCGCCGGCGGCGCGCTGCGGGTGGAAGGCCGCGCCTTCACCACCATCGAGACGGCGCTGGTCGGGCGGATCATGGAGCTGGTGCTGCAGGATTTCGCGACCGCTTTCGAGCTGGTCGCGTCCATCCAGCCGCAGCTGGAGCGGATCGAGACCGCACCCCGCTTCGCCGCCATCACCGGGCCGGCGATCGGAACCGCGCAATGCGTCTTTCGGGTCGAGTTGGACGGACGCGGCGGGCGCTTCGGCCTGCTGCTGCCAATCACCACGCTGGAGCCGGTACGCGACAAGCTGACACAGCGCTTCATGGGCGACCGGATCGGCACCGACAACTCGTGGCAGGAGCACCTGGAGCGCGAGCTTCGCGGCACCCCGCTGCGGGTCGAGGCGGTGCTTGCGGAGCGAGCGATGAGCCTGCGCGAGGTTGCCGGGCTGAGGGTCGGCGACACGGTGCCGCTGCTGCGCTCCGACGACGGCGCGGTGCACCTGTGCCACGAAGGCCGGGCGCTGGCCGCCGCCCAGCTCGGGCAGCGCAACAACCTCGTCTCCCTCCGCCTGCTCGGCCAGATCAACGGAGCCAGTGCATGACCTTCGCCAGCCTGATCAACATCGTGACCATCGTCCTGTGCGGCGCCGTGCTGGTGCAGTGCGTGCGCGTGACCCGCGCGCTTGCGGCGTTCCGGCAAGCCAACCTGCCGGCAATGGTCCATTCGCTGGAGGCGGCGACCGGACAGGCGGAAACGGTGCTGGGACAGATGCGCGACGTGCTGCGGCATGAGGCCGAGCCGAAGATGCAGCTGCTCTCGCAGGGCAATGCAGTCGCGGAGGAACTTGGCGTGATGATCGGCATCGCCAATGCGACCGCCGACCGGCTGCTGGAGTCCGCGCGCGACAGCCGGAGCGCCGTTCACGAGCAGCAGGGGCTCGCAGCATGAGATTTCGTCCCTCACTGCTGCTGCTGGCCGGGGCCGCGGGCCTGTCGGCGGTCGCCAATGCGGTTTCGCAGCCGCCCGAGCAGAAGAGCCGCTTCGGCGTTTCGATCCAGGACGACATGGCCGCAGCCGACCGCGCGGCGGCTTCCCGCAAGCGGCAGCTCGACCTGCAGGAGCAGGCGGCGCGCGCGGCTGGGCAGCGCTTGAAGGCCGCCGTGCCGCCGCCGGCAGCCGTGGCCGCGACGGCTCCTACGGCCGAGGAGAAGACGGACGAGCAGCGATATGAGGATCTCGCGCGAATCTACCAGGCGATGAAGCCCAAGGCTGCAGCGGCCGTGTTCGAGCAGCTGACCCTCGACGTGCAGGTCAAGGTGGCGGAGCGGATGCGGGAGCGCTCCACTGCGCTGATCATGGCGGCGATGACGCCCAAGGCCGCGGCGACCCTGACCATGGCGATGGCCAAGCGGCAGACCAGCTATACGGTGCTGCCGGCTGCCGCATCCCTGCAGTCCCGGCGGCAAGCGCGCTAGGCGGCGGGCCGGGCGACCGCCTGCAGGATCAGTACATCGGCCTCGATGCCGGACTGCCGGACGGCCGCGGCCAGCGCCGCATGCAGCCGGACCTGATCGACCGCCCGCTGCGGGGAGGCGTAGAGCCGCGCCTGCTCGGCTGCCGCGCCGAGTAGCGCGGCGCGAGCCATGGGGAGCGCTGCCTCGGTTGCGGCTGCGGTGCCGTCATCGCCGGCGTTCAGCGCCGCCTTGATGTGGAGCATGCCTTCGACCTCGCCATGATCGACGATGGGCACCGCAATGTCGGCAAGCGGCACGACCGCAGGCTCGGCCGCCGGTTCGCCGCCGACTGCGCGCGCGGCGCCACTGGCCGCGATCAGTGCGAGTGCCGCAACGCTCATTCTCCAGGTGAAGGCCGTCATGGTCGTCCGATTATTGGCGGCGCACGAACGCCGGGCGCCTCTCCTTCCTAAGATAGAGCAGGCATATGCTTAATGGTGCAGGATGAGCGACAAGGAACAGCCCGCACGTCTTCGCGTGGTCGGATCGGGCCTGCAGGCACTGGACACACAGGGGCGGAAAAGCGCGGCAAATCAGCTTCCACCCTCGGCTTTGAGGAAGGCGGAGGAGAAAGGTCCGAAGCGGACCTATCTGCTGCCGACTCTCCTGTTCCTGATCGGCTCAGTGGCTGGCGGCGGGGCCGTGGCATGGTTCGGGTGAGCGGCTCCATCAGCCTGATTGCCCTGCTGCTTGGCGCGACCGCGCTCGGCGGCACCGTGGCGGTTGCGGCGACTCCGCCAGCGCCCCACACCGCCCGCCTCCCCGGTTTCGCGGAGGAGCTTGCCGAAGCCCGGCCGATCACGACCCCCCAAGACTGGCCCGCCCCCTCGCGCACGGAGGCCCTTGCGCGAGTGGGCAACGCACCCCGGGACCATCGGCAGGCTGCCCGTTGGACCTATGCGCTTGCTCTGCTTCACGCGGGCCGAGCGGCGGATGCGCTGGGCGCTCTGGACGTGATGGTCCAGGACGACCCCGATCTCGGCCTCGCGGCCAACCTTGAGCTCGCCCGCGGGCGAGCGCTGGTGGAACTGGGGCGGGGCGCGGACGCGGTTCAGGCGCTGGACCTGCCGGGCCTGGCCGCGAACCCCGAGGCAGCGGCCTGGCGGATGCGCGCCTTCGCACTGATCGGTGCACCCGCGGAAGCGCTTCGCTCCATGCCGATCGCCAAGCCCGCGCTGGTGGCGCGCTCCGCAAGGGAACGCGCGCCGTTCCTCGTTGCCGCGGCGCGCATGGCTCTCGCCGCCAACCGGCCTGATGCGGCGCTGCACTGGCTCCGCTTCGCGCCGCGTTCCGATCCGGCCGCGAACCTGGTCCGCGGCCAAGCGCTGCTGGCGAGCGGGAAGGCGGCCCTCGCTGCCGCCCGCTTCAAGGCAGCCGCTCGCGACGGCAATGCCGAGCAACGCGCCGCTTCCGAGCTGGGCGGGCTCGAAACGGCGCTCGCCGAAGGACGCCTGCCGCCAGCCAAGGCGCTGCCCCGTGTGCAGCTGCTCGCCTATCGCTGGCGCGGCGGGGAAGTCGAGCAACGCGCGCTCTGGCTCAGCTACAAGCTCGCCAGGCAGACGGGCGCGCAGTCTGCCGCCTTCGCCGCCGGGGCGGCCCTGGTGCGCTATCATGCGCTTGGGCCGCGCCTGCCCGCGCTGCTTGGTGAGGTGGAGGCAATGCTCCAGGCGACGCTGGCGCCGGACAGCCCGATGCCGCTGCCGCAAGCGGCCGGGCTCTACTGGGACTATCGCGACCTTGCTCCCAGCGGAGCCGCTGGGGACGCGCTGGTGTGGCGCCTTGCCGATCGCCTGCAGTCGGCTGCGCTCTACAGCCGAGCCGCGGAATTGCTGCAGCACCAATTGTTCGAGCGTGCCCGCGACCTGGCGCAGGGTCCGCTCTCCGTCCGGGTCGCGCGCCTGTGGGTGCTGGCGGGCAAGCCGGACAAGGCGCTGGACGCAATCCGCGGCACGGGCGCCGTCATCTATCCGGCAGCCATGGCGATCGAGCGCCAGAAGATGGAGGCCGTCGCCCTATTCCACCTCCGCCGCGGGGAGGATGCGCTGGCGCTGCTGGAGGATGTACCCGCCGCTGCGGCGTTGCGCGCCGAACTGCTGTGGAAGCGGCGCGACTGGAGCCAGCTTGCCGCACAGCCGCTGCCGCCGCCGGGTGCCCTGTCCGATGTCAGGCAGGCCCTGCTGCTCCGCCACGCGGTCGCGCTCGCCATGCTCGGCGACGAGCCGCGCCTTCAGGCGCTCGGCCGCCGCTATGCCCCGGCCTTCGCGCGGCTACCGACTGCCCGGGCCTTCGAGCTGCTCACAGCCGGTCCGGCCGGGAACGGGGAAGGGCTGAACGAGGCGCTCGCGGCCATGCCGGCGGTCAGCCCAGCTGGCGCTGACGCGGACCTGCTGGAGATCTAGCGGAGGAAGTTCACGAGGCTGAGGTTCGCCAGCCGGCTGAACACTGTGTAGCTAGCCTCCAGCGTCGCCTGGCGCTGCACCAGCTCGCTCGCGACCTCCGCCATGTCGGCATCCTCGTTCCGCTCGATCAGCTTGCGAAGCACCAGCGATCGCTCATCCGCGCGGGTCGCGAGCACCTCCACCTGCGCCTGGCGCCGGCCATTGTCGGCGCTGAGCGCGCGGACCGTCTTCAGTCCCTGCTCAATCTGGCCCACCGCGGTGCCGAGCGCCGTCATCTGCGCCGCGGTCGGCGCGTCGCCGATCGCTCCCGCCTCGGCGATGGTCCGGAATGCGGCCAGCAGATCGGTCCCGAGCTCGCTGGCGGTGATGCCGTAGGTGACGTCCAGCCCATCGGCGACCCGGGCGGTCGCGCGTACGTCGTCGTTGGCGAAGGCGGCCGCGGGGGTCAGCCCCGCGGTTCCGGCCAGGCTCGTCGTGGCGAACGGCACCCGGTCGGTCTGCGATCCCGCGAAGAGCGGCGCGCCGCCGCCGTCCGCGTTCAGCGCCGTCCGGAAGTGCTGGAACGCTTCCTCCGCGGCTTCCTGCAGCCCGGTACCGCGGCCAGAGCCGACCGTCTCGAGCAGGCTATTGCGCAGCTTCAGCATCGCGTCCTGCAGCCCGGACATGTTCGCGTCCATCAGCGCGAGGGTCGTTCCAAGCCCCTTGGCCACGGCCCCGTTAGCCTCCTGCCGGGCCATCATGGTCCGCGCCGACAGGTTGCGGATCGTCTCGTTGCCGAGGCCCGCATAGTCGGACGCCTTCTTCCCCGTCGCCATCTGCTGCTGGACCTCGCCGATCCGCTGCTGCGAACGGCCGATCGCCGAGAAGAGGGTGCGGTGCATCGGCACGGTGGCGACGCGGTTCCACTTGCTCATGATTGCACCATGCCAAGCAAGGTATCGTACATCTGCGACGCGGTGCTCATCACCCGCGCGGCGGCGGAATAGCTGTTCTGGAGGACCATGAGCTGGGCGAGTTCCTGGTCCATGTTGACGCCCGAATAGCTGTCGCGGCGGTGGATCGCTTCCGACCGCCGCGCGTCCATGTCGGTAAGCCGGTTGGCCGCTTCCGCCGCGTCCATGCCGGCCCGGCCGAGCACCTGCGAGGCGAAGCTCTCCATGGAGGCGACGCGCCCGCGGCCGAGGTCAACCGCCGTCCGCAGCTGATCGACGAAGGCGGTCGCGCCGCGATTGTCGCCGGCGCCGATCGCCCGCTCGCCGGGCAGCGCATCGGTCTTGAGCCGGGCAAGCGGCAGCCGCTGCGCACTGGCCAGGATGTCCGCCCGCACCGCCGCCGAGTCGAGCCCGCTGCTCTCCCCCGACAGGCCCATCAGCGAGAAGAAGGAGCGGCCGGTGCCCATCCGGTCGGTGCTGTCGCTGGTGATGCTGACCGCGGCGGTCGGGATCGCGGCGGCCGGGGTGAAGGCCAGCCTTCCGCGCCCGTCCAGCGCGAAGCTGCCGAAGCTGCCCATTGGCCCGGCATTGAGGCTCGCCACCAGGTCGCCGAACGTGCCGCCGGCCGCAGGCACCAGCGTCTGCTCGCCGAGCAGGCGGCCGGCCGGATCGCGCAGGGCGAAGTGGACCGACTGCCCGGCCGGGAAGCCATGCGGGTCGCCCGAGGTGAAGCCGGAGGGAGTCATTGTTCCCGGTCCGGCGACCAGGTCGTTGAGGCCGAAGTAATGGGCAAAGCCGATCCCCGCGCGGGCACTCGGCGCCATCGGGTCCTGCGCGACGGCCACCCCGCTTCCAGGTGCGGTTGCTGCCAGGATGAGCCTGCCGTTGTTGAAGGACGCAGTGGCTGCTCCCCCAAGCCCGGCGTTGATCGCCGCGACGGCATCGCCAAGTGTTGCGCCCGCGCCGAGCGCATCGAAGTCGATCGTGGTCCGCGCCGCCAGCGTGCCGTTGGCCCCCAGCACCGCCACGGTGACCCGTCCGGTGAAGCCGAGCCGGTCGGCGGTCGAAAGGCCGGTGGTGCCTCCCTCCAGCCGGGGCGGCGCGGGAACGGTGGTGCCCGCGTTGCTGACCGCGTTCAGGCTCTCCGCCAGCCCGCCGAACAGGGTCCCCAGCCGCTCGCCAAAGTCGGGCAGCAGCCGGTCGCGCAGCTCCAGCAGGCCGCCGAGCTTGCCGCCGACCGCGGGCGAGTCGAGCTGCTCGCCCGTCGCCGCGCCCAGGCTGCCGTCGTCCGCGGCAAAGCGAATGCCGATCGGCGGATATAGCGGCTGCGAAACGCCGGTGCCTGCCGGATAGGACAACTGCCGCAAGCGGTTGTCGAGCAGGGTCACGCCGCCCGCGGTCTCGATCGTCAGCCGTCCGTCCGTGCCCTCCCGCACGTTGATCTTCAGATAGCCCGACAGCTCCTCCACCGCGGTCATGCGGAGGTCGGTTGCGCCGCCGCTTGCCCGGCCCATCGCAGACTGACGCGCGACGCTCTCGTTCAGCGTGTCGATGCGCCGCAGGAGATCGTTGATCGACTGGACCGCGAAGCCGACCTCGCCCTCGACGTCGGTCCGCAGCGCGGTGACATCGCGGTCGAGTTGCTGCAGGCCGTTCAGCGCGTCCTGCACGTTGGTCACGAACGACCGCACCGTCTGCTCGCCCGCGACGGAGCCAGTCATCGCGACGGCCGCCGCGCCAATCGCGTCGATGCGCGCGGGGAGGCCGCCGTCGGCACCGGGAGCGCCGAGCATCGTCTGCAGCCGGTCGAGGTAGGTCGCGACCGCGTCCGCCCGGCCCCAGTCGCCCGAACGGCGATAGACGTTCGCTTCCAGGAAGCGGTCCGCGACCCGCTCCGGCTCCCCGACCAGCACGCCGCTGACCCGCCCCGCGGTGACGCCCGCCTGCAGGCTCACCCGCTCGCGGGCGTAACCGGGTGTGTTGACGTTGGCGATGTTGTTCGATGCCGACCGCAGCCCGGCCTGCGCCGCGTTCATGCCCGACAGCGCGGAACCAAGGATGTCGGACAGGGACATGGCGGCGCCCCGCTCAGCGCTTCAGGCTGCTGAGTTCCTGCAGCATGTCGTCGACGGTGGTGATGATCTTGGACGACGCGCTGTAGGCCCGCTGGAAGCGGATCATGTTGG
>ERZ1066122.2329-NODE-2329-length-12741-cov-15.681066_pt1 | contig 12741 bp, 10 predicted proteins | sample MGYA00382769_ERZ1066122 | MGnify/ENA primary metagenome ERZ1066122 (study PRJEB33369, sample SAMEA5778352) | biofilm metagenome | biome: Industrial cooling water; feature: Water cooling tower basin; material: Biofilm | place: United Arab Emirates | collected...
TTTCGGCTCAGGGGATCAGGTAAGGCCCCGCGCTCGCGGGATTGAGGGAAGGGCGTAGGCAATGCTTGAGGTCTTCACGGTTGGCGGCGGCGAGTACATCGTCAATGTCCTCAATGCTGTTGCGGCATGGTCGGGCGGAGGCGGGTTCCGTTCGATGCTGCAGGTCGTGTTCGTGATGGGCCTGATCTACTCGCTGCTGGCGCTCGCCTTCAATTTCGACTGGCGTGCATGGATGAACTGGTTCCTGCAGGCGACCGCCATCTACATGATGCTGCTCGTGCCCACGGTGACTATCAAGGTGACCGATCGCATCGATCCCGGCCTTGCGCCCGCCACGGTCGCCAATGTCCCGTTGGGGCTCGGGGTTATGGCATCCTTCACCAGCCAGTTCGGCGACTGGATGACGCGCACGGCCGAGACCGTGTTCGTCATGCCCGATGCGCTCAAGATGACCAACAATGGCATCATCTATGGCGCGCGACTGCTTGAGAAGGCGCAGACATTCCAGATCACTGATCCCGTCTTCCGCGCCAATCTCGACGAGCATTTCAAGCAATGCGTGTTCTACGATGTTCTGCTTGGTTTCACCCCGATGGAGACACTGACCAACAGCAGCAATCTCTGGCGCGATATCGGGCCCGGCAGTCCGGCACGTGCCCAGAAATTCCTGACCCGAAGCGGCACCGGTGTGAGTTCGTCGATCATTCGTTGCAACGCTGCCTATTCAACGCTCGACGCGCAATGGACCGCGGAAATCGATGCCGATCTGCCGCTGTTCGCCAAGGGCGCCTATCCCGACTTGCTCGACACTATCGCCGCTCAGCGACTGAGGAACGACCTTGGCATCGTGGCGGGCACAATGCACGGGACCGCCACCGACCCCTATGCCTATCTCCAGCAGGTCTCGGTCATGGATGCCTTCATGGCGGCGCGCGAGAGCTTCTCGGACGCGGGGTGGGATGCCTATGCCGCCCAGCGCGCTGACGCACAGGCGCGCAACACATACACCTCGATCGCGCAACAGGCGATGACCTGGGTGCCGCTGCTCGGCATCGTCCTGCACGTCGTGTTCTATGCCATGTTCCCCGTGATCTTCCCGCTCTTCCTCTTTCCGCGAACCGGCGTCACCACCCTTCGCGGTTATGGAATGGGCTTCTTCTATCTTGCGAGCTGGGGCCCGCTTTACGTAGTCCTTCACATGTTCGTGATGAACCGGGCCGCCAGTGCCTATGCTGCTGTCGCACCCACCGGGCCGACGCTGCTGGTCAGCAACGGCATCACCAATGTGAACAACGACATTGCGACGATCGCCGGGTTCATGATGATGAGCGTGCCTTTCATCGCGGCCGGCATGGCGCGCGGTGCGATGGCAATTGCCGGACAGGCCACGTCGCTGCTCGGCCCGGCCCAGGCGGCGGGGCAGGCGGCCGCCGCCGAGCGCACGTTGGGCAACTATGCCACTGGCAACATCTCGTTCCAGAACCTCTCCGGCAACAACAGCAGCCTTAACAAGCACGATGACACCTTCAGGTATGGCTCAGGGTTTGGGAGCAGTTCGTTCACCGGCAGCAATGGCGTTGTCACGAGCGGTTTTTCGGACGGGTCCAATGCTTTTGATGCGCGTCAGGCCATCTCGAACTTTGCGACCACGCCTACGCGGACGACCAGTCTCGAGCAGCGGATCAACCAGACCTATTCCGAGGGTCAGTCCAATGTCGACCGTCTGAGCCGCGAGGCATCCGAAAGCTGGTCTGCGGTGGCGAGCAGAGGCACTGACCTGATGAAGACGGCCGAGCGCCGCGCGTCGAGCGGCACGGAAAATGGGTCTGGCATCGCCACCAGCCTCAGCCGGATGAATACCGTCAGCGACAATCTGGCCTCAAAGCTCTCGACCACCTTCGGGTTCTCGGAGGCCGAGAGCCGGGAGATCGCGAATTCGTCTAACGTGACAGGTAGCGCGGATGCTGGCCTACATGCCGCTGGCACCTTGTGGCAAGACAAAGAGAATGGACATGCGCTTACTGCCAAGGGGGATATCAGCGCAAAAATCGCAAGCATAGTTCAAGAAACAACCGGCCGCCGCGTGACGGCCGATCAAGCCTATAATGAAGTGCGTGACTTCGTCAGAAACGAGATCAATTCGGAGGAAGCACGGTCCGCGCGCGACAGCTTCACCCGTGATACGAGTTCAATCACCAACTCTACCGGTGAAGCACTGACAGAGCGGCTTGGGGCTAGCATCAGTCATGCCAACGAGGTCTCCGCGCGCTCTAGCAGGGCCGAGGAGGCATTCGAGCGCTTCAGCAAGGACAACTCGATCTCTGCCGGGTCGGGTTACAACGTGTCTGCCAACGACTCTCAGGAGTTCGCTAATTTCGCGACCGAGCGCCTGCTTTCTGACAGCACCTTGCGGCAGTTTGGTTCGGTTCCGCAAATTCTGCACCCCCGAACGGCTGAGCAAGCTCAGGTTCGCGATGTGCTCCTTGGGGAGTTCGTCACACAGAAGCATGATGAGCTCAACCAGCTGCGCCGAGAGATGGGCCTCGACACCCCGGCACCACTGGGGCAAACGTTGGCGCCGCCGCCATTATCTTCCTCTGGACAGGTTCAGAGCTTTGGCGAGCGGAATCGAGCCGCAGTTCGCGGGGAAGCGCCCAATGTGAGCGTTCGCGGAAATTCGGCTGACGCCGCTTTTGCTGGCGAGGTCGAGGGACGCATTGCGAGCGGTGCGCAGCGCATCGAGGCCGGAAGGAGCATTCTCGCAAACGAGAACTCGGCAGCACAGGAACGGGCAGCGGACCTCGCAACCTCCGTGTCTGATCGCGAGGCTGGCGGTGTCCTGGGCAATATTCCCTATGTTTCGCCTTTGGTCGAAGGCACTTGGAATGGCGCAGGGAACGTAATTGGCTGGGCCGCGGACAAGATCGGGGTTGGCGGTGGCAAGAGCAGTGTCGCTCCGCTCGAACCGGGCGAACGCGCCGTCTTTCCTGTCAGTGGTCGGATTTCTTCGGACATGGGCATGCGCAGACATCCCATCACCGGTAAGGCAGCCATGCACGAGGGTATCGATATCGCGGCCAGTGAGGGCACGCCGATCTATGCCCGTGCGTCAGGCGAGGTCATTCGATCCGGCCATACGCCGACGCGCGGAAACTTCGTCGAGCTTCGGCATGATGACGGTTCGGAAACCCGCTATTTCCACATGCAGAGCAAACCCGAGCTTGTTCGTGGTGATACCGTCAGCCCCGGCGATACGCTCGGCAATGTCGGCAGCACTGGACGCGCCACGGGCCCGCATCTTCACTATGAGGTCTGGAAGGATGGGAAGGCACTTGATCCGCGCCGCTACTCGGTCAAGGATCGTGAGTGATCAGGAAGGAGTCCAGGTTCCCACGAGAATGAACCACCCCAACAAAGCTGCGAGCACGGCGATCCGCTTCCAACCCGTCATCACCCCTGAGGGGATCGGTGCTTCTTCGAAAGACCTGTTGAGCTGCTCTTGCCCATAGGGCGTTGAAGGGTCGAGCGGGTTGTGGGGATTCATGTAATATCCTGGACTGAAGCTCTTCAGGACATCGTTGTCGTCATACATCGCCCGTTCCTTTCCCGATCATAATACGATAGGCGGGCGTCTCGCACAAGCGTTCTAAATTTGTTCCATTTTCTCTTCCTCGCAACCATCACTGCGGGATGGAACCGTGCAGCCGTGGCAGCTGAAACCCCTGCTCTTCGCGCGCATGCTTCACACCGGGCAGGGCGGTGATCTTGGGAAGAAGCCGCACAGGTCCGCGTCCACCCAGAACGCCAGTCCCCTTCATCACTCGCTCGACATCAATGCCGAGCGCCTCCAGCTTGAGCGCAACGCTGCCGATCGCGTCACGGTCGTGGACAGTCACGATGAAGCTGGTGAGCTCTTCAGCCTTGTTTTTCCGCTGTGTTACCGGTTTCGCCATAGCGTTAGAAAAAATCCATCAAGGAGCCGTAACCAAGCCCTTCCCGATATCATTGGCGCTTTGGCCTGCGAGCGGTGTAGCGCGACGATCAAGGTGAGGGTTCTGAGACGGAAAACGTCCTTCCTAATTTTCTCATCGAATCAGGTATTTGTGCACTTGCCGTTTCGGCTCGGCTTGAACCCCCCGCACATTTCTGCGCCCCCTTGGCATCAGAATGCCCGACTGGCTCAGGAAGGAGGGGGCAATGCCCGAAAACGTCTCAATGATCGGATACACCCGCGTATCCAAGGCCGATGGCAGTCAGGTCCATCACCTGCAGCATGATGCGCTCATCGCCGCAGGCGTTGATCCCAAGCGGATCTATCAGGACAGCATCTCGGGTGCCCGCGACAGCAGGCCGGGGCTGGATGCATGCCTCGCCGCATTGGCGCCCGGGGACACGCTGGTGATATGGAAGCTCGACCGGCTCGGCCGCAGCCTTCGCCATCTGGTCAACACCGTCGGCGAGTTGACCGCTAGGGGCATCGGTCTCAAAGTCCTCACCGGCGAAGGGGCCATGATCGACACCACCACAGCCAGCGGTCGCCTGATGTTCGGGATATTCGCCGCGCTGGCCGAATTCGAGCGCGAGTTGATTGTCGAGCGTACGAGGGCTGGCATCGCCGCGGCACAGGCAAGGGGCAAGCACTGCGGCCGCCCACACGAGCTGACCCCAAAGAAGATCCGCCTGCTCCAGAGGGCTATGCGCAAGCGCGAGAAAGTCGTGCTCGATTTCGTCGCCGAGTTCGGCATCTCGAAGGCGACCGCGTATCGCTACGTCGGCCCGGACGGTGAACTCCGTGCTTTGGCGAAGCGAGCGCTGGAGTTGCAGCGGGCGGGGCAGGGGAAACCTTCGAAAACTGCGTAGTCTGCTCATTGACCTAGACGACCCGGCTTGCTGGGGAGCCCTCTCCGAGCCGGCCGAGTGAATTATGAATGGGACGAAGACATCGACCCCCTCACTTCGGGTCTGCCCTCAATCACACCTAACGGATACCTCCAAAGGATCGCCGGGACTCAAGTTTCGCAGATAATGGTCTTGCGGCATCTGGCTCCGTCACCACGCCAGAGCGCATTCTAATTTTGTTCAAGGAATCCCTGCCGTACCTGCTACTTAAGCATTTCGGTTTCAGGTTGGCTGGCGTTGGATGCCCTCAATCTTGCGCTGGTTAGAAAGATTGATCTTATATAGACAGGAGATGAGCGATCAGGAAAGCCGCGCAATCCTATCGTAGTCTCACATATGATCAATCTTGCCTTATCATCATTGTGATGATAAGGAGTCTCCCGCCGTTAGTTTGATTGGGTATTGTCATCGCCAACCGCCACGCCATCGTCACCTTCAAGCGTCGTCCTGTCGGTCGGCTCAGTGAGTTGGGTCCGGACACTCGCTTCGTCTATGACGAGGGCTGGCGCGAGACCATCGCCTGTGCGCTTCCCGCAGAGACACGGGATCACTACTGGCGTGGTGGCCTGATACCCTTTTTCGAACATCTCGCGCCGGAGGGCTGGCTCCGCGGGCGCCAAGCGCGCGCGGGCGGCACGGCAAACCAGGATGATTTCGGACTTCTCTTGCATTACGGGGCAGACTGTATCGGGGCAGTGGGTTTACTCCCGGCAGACGGTGAAGCGCCCGTCCATCCCATCGAGGACGACCTCATCGACGAGGCGGCGACCACCGCAGGACGGACCTTGTCGGGGGTGCAGAAGAAGCTGCTCGCCTTTCGCGCCAATGATGGTTTCCGACCGGCCGTGGAGGCCACCGACCCGGCCACACACATTGCAAAATTCAATCGCGAGGATCTTCCCACGATCGTCCAGAACGAGCATCTTTCGCTCAGCTTGGCCCGCGAGCTACTCGGCGAAGACGCTGTCACGCGCGCGCAGCTTGCAAAGTTGCGCGATATCGATGGGATCGCGCTTCTGGTTGAACGCTTCGATCGCGACGGCGAGGAGCGGCTACGCCTTGAAGATTTCGCGCAAATCCTCAGTCGACCGCGAGGGCGGACTTTCGAAGGTAAATATGATGGGAGCTACGAGGAGGCGGCCGACGTTGTCGCCCGCTATTCCGCGCGAAAACGGGTCGACCTCGACCGGTTCTTCCGTCTTGTCGTTTTTAATTTGGTCTTGGGTAACGCCGACGCCCACCTCAAGAACTTCTCGCTGCTCGAACGTCCCGAAGGCCTGCGGCTCTCACCAGCCTACGACCTCATCAACACCCTCGCCTATCCCGTTTACGACCGGATTACCGCACTTTCGATCGGCGGACGCAAACGCGAATTCGATACCATCGACCGCGAGATCATTCAGCAATTCGGTCTCGATATCGGTTTGCCCCGCGTAGCCGTCGAGCGAGCACTTGCCACGCTCGGCGAGCGGTTGGCGACCGCGCGCACGCTCGCGTTCGGTGACAAGGTTCAGCCCGATGACTTCCGCGAAACCTATCGAAACGTCATTCAGGGCCATGCGCAAAGGATCTTCACATGACCGAGTGGCCAATCGATTGGCGCGCGACGATCGACGAAGCAATTCGCCGCCGCAAGGAAGAAGGTCTCAGCCAGCGCAGCCTTGCCGCGCTGGCTGGCGTGAGCCTGCCGACGGTCAATGCGTTCGAGCAGGGCCAGATCAACCTCCGCTTCGAACGGGTCATTGCGATCCTCGAAGCGCTGGACCTCTTTGTACGACCTGCCGACGAGGACAGCTTTGAGGGCTTCCTGCACTACTCCCGCCGAAGGTGGGAGGATCTAGTCGCGCCGCTGCCGTCCGATCATCCCTCGCGCCAACCGCTAGGGCACAGCGAGCAGAGTTACGCCATTCTCGGCCTCGAGGATGTTCCTCCGCTCAGCCAGCTTCGCGAGCGCCTGACCGACATCCCCAAAAGTTCCGGATGGACCCCGTTCTGGGTTCCGACCCGGCCGGACCTACGGCCCGTCAACGAGGACGGTGCGCTCGAATGCTGGCTGGGCCGACCTGACATCGACCGGCATTTTCGCGATGCGGCGCATAGCGATTTCTGGCGCATCACGCGCAATCCCTTCGCCTATCTCCAGCGCGGCTATCAGGAGGACGGTCCGGACAATCTCGAGCCCGGCACGATCTTCGACCTCACCTTGCCCATCTGGCGTACGGCCGAGCTCTTCCTGCATGCGGTGAATTTGGCCCGCGCACTCGGCGCGATCGATACGACTGAAATCCGTTTTGTGGCTCGCTATACGGGCCTTGAAGGACGCGTGCTGATCACGTGGGCCAAGCCGTTGCTACGCGAGTATTTAGACCAACGGCTTCGCGCACGTTCGCACAAGGCTGAACTCGCCACGGTAGCGCAAGTGTCAGACCTTGAGCGCAGGCTCGAGGATGTCGTCCATGATTTCATTGAGCCGCTTTATGAACGGTTCGACGGATATCGGCCGTCGATCGACCTAGTGGCGAACCAGCTGTCCGAATTGAAGCGGCAGTCCGGTTTCGGCGTTCGCGGAGCCTAGCCGCGAGGTCCTCACGTTCGTTGAGACATGATGGCACGTTACTTTCCCAATCTTCGCGGGTCGTGCCAGGTAGCAACGTGTGATCAGCGGTAGGCAACCACTCAGTTTCTATGCGCTTCCACGACTGTCCGGAACACGGCCTCGGCCAACAGAGGCGGCACAGCGTTTCCGACTTGCTGTTGACGAAGACCGATCGATCCCTTGAATTCGAAGCTGTCTGGGAAGGACTGCAGACGCGCCGCTTCGCGTACCGACAGACCACGGTGCTCATGCGGATGGATCAGCATGTTCTTGCGGAAATTGCCAATGACTACGGACGGCTTCGTAGGGTCTAGGCGGCGATAGATGCCTGTGTGGCACCGCGTCCGATCTTTGTAGCTCGCCATCATCTCCTCAGGTATGTTCTCCCAGTTCCCACCCTGAGGAATGTACGGGTAGCGCTCAATGATCGCTTCCGCATTCCTTGAAACGACATGGCCGGTGCATTCTGTGAGGTTTCCGCGCATCCGCCGTGCATAATCGCTTTGCGCTTCGGCAGCGTACGGTAGAATGTCCACCGAAGCACCGTTGACTAGTGACGGGAGGTCATGAAGAGCCTCCTCGACCGAAACTTGAGGCGAGATGCCTCCGGTTGGAAGTGGCGGTGGGTGGGCATTCAGGCGACCGATGATGAAGAATCGACTCCGCGACTGCGGAACGCCAAATTCTGATGCATTCAGCAAGCCCTGCTCGCATCGATAGCCAAGCTGCTCCAGATCTTTCCGTATCTGGCGTGCAAAGAGCCCCCCCTCGGTCTCCAGAATGCCGCGCACGTTCTCGAAAATCACCCAAGCTGGCTTGGTGCGCTTCACAAAAGCGACGAAGGCTTGGAACATCCAGTTCTTCTTATTATTCGCCGAGCGTGTTCGCTGATTTGACGTCGAGAACCCTTGGCATGGCGGCCCGCCGAACACGACCAGATCATCGGACGGAATGCCCATTGAGAGGTTCTGAAGATGCTCAACGCCCATTTGCAGCACAGTGCATTCGGGGTGATTGTGCCGATATGTGTCGAAGGCCGCGTGATGCATCTCGATAGCGACCTTCGTAACGACACCTGCCATCTCTGCTCCAAGAGACATTCCGCCCGCGCCCGCGAAAAGATCAATGCCAATCATGCTCAGTCCTGACTGCTGAGCATGGCCAAGCGGGCGAGGGCGTGATCGCGTATTGCTTTCAGCGAGCACGTCAAGAAGCAGTCCGACGGCGTGGCGTAGTTAAGGTTGTAAATGAAGGCGGGCGCATAGCAGACCTGCCATTCCGTTTTGAGACGCGCAAGCACTGCCAGCGCCGCCGTCGATATCTTGCTATTCAGAGGCGCGATCAGCACATTGCCGGAAATGTCATGGGTAACATCAATGAGCGCGTCGACGGCACCCAATGGGTCGAGTGCCGGATAGTCGAACGTTTGACCCTTTCGCGTCTGCAAAAGTTGATTTGCAATTCCGCGGTTCTTCTCCGCACTCCAAGCATGCCGCTCGCCGACCGGACAGGCAATGCCGACGATGAGTTGGTCGGGCTCTATCTCCTCGACCATGTGGCGCATCCGCTCAGGATCAAAGCCGGGAAGAGCCACAAGTTTCGTCGGCTCACCCGGAGACCAGGCCCCCGGATACCCTACTACCGAGCGAACTTCATGAATGCCGCGACTTATCCATTTATCCTCAGGCGTATCCTCCACTGAATACGCACCAGCCACGTTGTAGACGAGCATGATGTCGAGCCATTCGTCCACAATCTCATCGGCTGCGGCAACGAGGATCAGCAGCATCTCATGGGTCATTGTGGTAATGTCGGCAACCCACCGATCTTGACCGCGCGCAGTGGCATCTTGTGCCACCCCAATTAACGCATCAACCAGCAATAGGGGGTCACGCTTGGACGCTGCGAGGAACTCAATCTCGATCTGGGCCTCTTCGGCAATAGCCACGGCTTCTGCGCGAATTACGGAGACGTCCGTCTCGATGTCTTCATTTAGAATGCACAGCCAGCGGCGAAGGCCATCCGGTAGCAAAGCTTTGACAACGCTGAGGCTCCGTTCCTCAAAGCTGAGGCAGCTGATGAGCGAAATCGGGCCCCCTAATTCCCTGCGCAGTTCGGCACCATTCACTTCACGCATTCGAACCTCCGTCACGAAAGTCGATGCTTATCTGGTCCTCGTTCGCCCGACCCCGTTGCCGACGCAAGCTGTGACGCGCTGCCTCCGGGTCGTTCATCAACTGCAAAATCTTGTCATTTGTAAGGAATTTATATCCGGAAAAGCCCATCGGATCGAGATTGAAGAGCGGCGCTAACCGCCTGCTCAGAATGTACAGGGGCGCACGACCGGTCCCTTCCTTTCGTCCGATCACACCCTGAAAGAGGTAGCCGTAGCGCACGCCAAGGCGCAACACCTCCTCCATCTCCTTCGTCGGTTCCTCCGACAGCGCAAAGCTGAACAGCTTGCGTTCGGCCGCGGTTTCGTCGAGCAGCGCACTTTCGAAAAGCGAACCAAGTCCCTTAATTAGGTTGCTTAACTGTACGGCCTGCTGGGGATTGCCCTTTAATCTTTCAACGTCGCGCTCCAGATCCTTTAGATCCACGATCATCTGCCTGCTGGCATGCTCTCGAACGACTTGATTCTGGATGCTGGGATCGATGGTTCCAACGTTTTTGTTGCCGCGAGGCGCGCGTGCAAGCGCTTCCGCAAACATGTCGGCGGCCGCTTCCAGAAAGAAGCGCGTGACGCCCGAGGAAATATGAACCAGCTGATCGAATCCGCTGTAACTGTAGGTGTTGCGGCTCTTCCTATCTCCACCCAACCTCGCAATGTAGTTCGGGCGCGCGTACCTATAGGCATCGTCGCGAGGGCGATAACCCCGTCCACGACCCGCCTCATGCTCCGCCCTAAGCCTACGCTCCTCCCGCTCAATAGCGAGCCGCTGCCGGTGATCCTCCGGGAAGTACTTCTCCGCCGACATCACGATACCGGCGGTAAGTAAGCGCCGCTGTACAATTCCTGCCAAGCGGCTCTTATAAGCCTTTTCACTCGCACGCGCGTCGGAAAGGTTGATCTCTTGATAGTCGTGAGGCGCCTCAATGCGCGTGTTGTAGATTGTGACCATTGTCTTGTACGCAGTGATTTGCGCTGCAATTTTGAGACTGCACCTGCTCGATAGGCGCCGAGCAACCCACGAATTGATTATTCGCGTCTGCGTCTCGGTCAAACTGTCCGCATCGTCCAGCAAAAGTAAAATGGGAGATGCATCCTGTATTCGGAGGGCGGCGCGCAGGAAGTCGATTAGCGGCAGAAGAAGGTCGTCGAAACCGTACAACTCGCCGGTGTACGTGAGCGTGTCGGACATGAAGCCGTGCTTCCGGACGTACTGGATCGCCCGTCGATAGGCAGCTTGGAGTTGGAGCGCCATCGCTTTGAGGGCTTGCCCTACGGTCGTTTCGTCACCGGCTCCGTCGCTCCCCAAGAGCGCAGCGAGTTCGTCGTGAAGTTCTCGAGCTGTTGGGGTGAGGTTGTCGTTCGCGACATCGTTGTTCCGCAGAAGGCGGAGAACTACCTGCGCGCCGATCGCCAACACAAGAAGGTGCTCGTTGAAGAACACCTCACCGTGGTTGTCATGAAAGCGGGCAAGTTCGCTAATCTGGGCCTGCGTCTCGCGGAATGAAACGTAAAGCGAGAGAAAAGGAAGGTCGTGGAGCTCCTTCTTAGTTACGATGCGCTGACAATCGGGTTCGAGATATCGGAATAGGATGCTTTTACCCGAACCGCGCGTACCAATAACGAAAGCGTGCCCCGCATTCTCTATGTTGCCGAGGCCCGGCATTTCCGTTGAGAAAATCGCGACTACTCGCTCTGCAGTCAGGCCCTCTGGCGTGAACACTGCGAACGGATTGTCCATCACCCACGCGCCTCTTGTGCAGCGGCGATCAGCTTCTTGAGGTATGCTGCGGTAAGCTTACCATTGCCCTTATAGGCGAGAAGTTCCGGAGCCATGTCGTAAATGCTCGATCGATGGTCACCATAGCCGTGCTCGGCGATCGTGTAGACGATGTCGTGCAACGGCAAAAGTTGGTCGTCATGGATCATGATGTCGACCTTGACGCGTTCGAACTCGAGGTAGGGCCGCATGAACCGTGAACAGTATCGCGCCTCTTCGAACACCTTCATGGATCGCGCGAAAATCTCGTCCAACAGGTGCACCTTACCTGTTCCTTTGCCAAGCTTCTTCTTGAAGAGGCCTGGGTCGCTGAAGGTGAACTTAAGCGTAATCTCGCGCGTGGCGACATCTGGCATCTGAGAATGTAAACCTGCTGCGACCACGTGGTATACGACTGAGCCGGGCGGAAGAGTTTCAGCTGCCAGCTGAACGCGATTAGCCCGTGCGGGGTCATCCGCGAGTTCGTCGGCCAACCGAAGGATTGCAGCTAGCAGGCGAGGGCGCACGTTCTCTCCCGACACTGCGGTTCGTTCCGGCAGCGTGGAGATCGTATCCTTCGAACCCGCAACAATTCCACCATGAACGCCAGCGATCTGCTTGGCCGTGGCGTACTCAATCGTGTCTATCGTGAGGGGAGTGCCGGCTAATGTCAGCACCTGATGGATTTGACGCTCATGCCCAGAGCGACCGAGCACATTTCCGATGTCGTGAAGATAGACTGCGATGAGCAGTAGCGTCAGTTCAAAAGGCGTGAGGTCGATTGAGTCCGACTGGCTTACGAGGTTTGCGGCCACCTGACGGACCCGGCCAACATGCTCCGTATCATGCATCGTCAAGTGGCCGATGCCATCCGCCGCATTAGCGCCAGCGGTTACGTAGGGTAAGAGAAACGCTTCGAGGCTTCCGATCCATCCGTCGATTACCTTTGGGTAGTCCAAAGCACCTCGCCGGGGAAATTTGTTTTTCTGACGAGCGAACTGCTCCCGAACCTCTTCCAACAAATCATTACCAGCCAGTATCATCAGCAGCATGCCCCTTTGACAGCACCCCACTTTAGGCATCTGTCAGATTTCCGCCACCCGAAGGTGCCGATTAAATTGCACTTTCCGCAGAGTAGTTTCAATTCCCGGTCGTCGGCAAGGCGAATGCGCAAACCATCTCCTCGACCATGACAACTCGGTACGACATGACTCCCTCCGGCAAGCGTACCCGACATCGCCTGATCTGACTGACCTGAGAGAGCACGGCACCTCTGCGATTGTCGAGGCCGCTAGACGCCGCTACCGCATACAAAGA
>ERZ1066122.2331-NODE-2331-length-12739-cov-36.713970_pt1 | contig 12739 bp, 13 predicted proteins | sample MGYA00382769_ERZ1066122 | MGnify/ENA primary metagenome ERZ1066122 (study PRJEB33369, sample SAMEA5778352) | biofilm metagenome | biome: Industrial cooling water; feature: Water cooling tower basin; material: Biofilm | place: United Arab Emirates | collected...
GAGTTGAGAGTTGAGAGTTGAGAGTTGAGAGTTGAGAGTTGAGAGTTGAGAGTTGCGAGCCCCCCGCGCTCGGCGCAGACTCCCAGCTCCACCCGAACCGCCGGCTCTCAACTCTCAACTCTCAACTCTCAACTCACATGGCGATGCCCAGCTCTTTCAGCCGAGCGCGGCCGGCGGGAGTGACGCGGGCTTTCGTCCAGGGCGGGTTCCAGACCTCCTCGATGCGCACCTCGCGCACTCCGGGCTCGCGCAGCAGCCGCTCGGTGACGTCCTGCCGGATGAACGCCATGCAGGGGCAGGCGGTGGCGGTGAACGTCAGCTCGACCTCGGCGACGCCGTCGTCGGCCAGCCGCACGGCGTAGATCAGCCCCAGGTCCACCAGCGAGACGGGGATCTCCGGGTCGGGCACCTCGCGCAGCGCCTGCCACAGCCGCTCCTCCACCGTCACGCCGCCACCTCCAACTGCTGGCGGAAGGCGCGGCCGGCCTGGATCTGCTCGATGTACTCGCGGTTCTTGGGGCCACGCCGCTTCCAGCGCTCGAAGACCTGCTGCCAGCCGATCTCGCCCTCGTCGAAGAGCCAGCGCTTCGCGTCCGGGTCGAACTCGCAGGGGAAGGGGAAGTCCAGCACGTAGTCGCCGCGGGCGTCGTCGCGGTGCGCGGGCACGCGGATGCCGATCGCCTCGCAGAGCGGCACCGTGCTCTGCATCCAGGTCTGCCGGAGCTGGTCGTTGGTCATGCCCTTCAGCCGGTACTCCAACTGGCCGGAGTGTCGCTTCATGCCGTCGGGCAGGCCGAACCACTCCACGGCCATGGGGAACATCCAGTCCACCGCGCGCTGGATGCGCGCGCGCGCCTCGCCGCCCGCGGCCGCCAGGCGCTTCATCCACATCTCGCCGTGGCGCAGGTGGAACGTCTCCTCCTGGTCGATCTTGACGAGCGCTCGCTTGAGCGGCCCGTACGAGGTGTGGCGGTAGACGTCGCCGAGCAGCGTGATGCCGGCGCGGTCGTAGAAGCCGTTGGCCACGACCAGCTCGGCCCAGTCGTCCAGCGCATGGTCGAAGCCGTAGGGGTGCTTGAACTCGTGGGGCGCGCGCGCGTAGAGGAGCTGCTCCTTGTCCAGCCCCAGGTCTTCCAGCAGGCGGTAGGCGATGTTGGCGTGCGCCAGCTCGTCCTGGATGATGGCGGTGGCGCTGACCATGGTGTTGGTGGAGGGCGCGTCCTTCGCGGCGCCGTAGTAGGCCGGCGCGGAGATCAGCTCGGTGTCGGCCTGCACCAGCAGTTGCACCACGAGCGCGTCGCGGTAGCCGGCGCTCATCTCCGCGGGCGACTCGACGATGAACCCCGCCTGCACCTTCTGCTTCAGCTCCTGGTCGGTGAACTGCGGCATCGCCAGCCTCCTGCGGGGGGAACGGAGTGGGGAGGGAGCACGAACCGGGCGAGCACTGCGGGCCCCGAACGACGGAACGGTGTCGCAGTTCCCCTGAATCCCAAATCCTGAATCCCGAATCCTGGTGTTCAGAGCCCGCGGCGGACCTGCTCGCGCTGGACGTCGAGGACGAAGCGCGTCAGCGCGGTGACGGTCTCCGCCGGCAGGTCGTGGAACTCGACGCCGGCCCAGAAGCGCCGGCTCTCGGTGCCCCGCGCGTGCTCGCCGGTGCGTACCACCCGGCCGACACAGCGGAACGGCGCGGCGTCGTGCAGCCGCAACTGCACCTCCACGCGCTCGCCGACGGACAGCGGCTCCGGCGTCAGCACGCGCACGCCGCCGGCGCTCAGGTCCGCCGTCAGGCCGGGCAGCTCGCGCTCGGCGGCGGCGCCTTCGTCCCCGAGCCGCACGGGGGTCGGCAGCATCACCGCCACCCGCACGTGCCTGCGGCGCTGCACGCGTCGCACGTCCACCGGCCAGGAGAGGAAGAGGCAGGGGCTGGGCAGCTCGCGCCGCCGCCGCACCGTGCAGCGGAAGAGCTGCAGCCCCTCGGGGTGCGTCGCTGTCAGTTGCACCTGCGCGCCCTCGGGCACCATCACCTCCTGCCCCTGCTCCACCGGCACGTCGATGACCAGCTCGCGGCCGGGGTCGAAGTCCAGCACCAGCGACTGGTACGGCCCGGCGACGCCGCCGGCCAACGAGAACTCCAGCGTCAGCGGCTGCAGGTGTCGCAGGAACTGCGCGTCCTGCCAGCCGCGCAGGTCCGGGCCGTTGGGCGGGGTCACGAGCCCCGCCCCTGCGGCGCAGCGCCGGCGTCGGGCCGTTCTCGAACGAGCGTTCGGTGCCCCCGAAGGTAGGGCGCGTGCTCGCGCAGGTCAAGGCGGGGAAGCGGCCTGTGGGGAGCCGGCACGGCGCTACACCTTGCTGTAGGGCGTGGCGACGACTTCGGTGCCGTCGGGCTGCGGCGCGATCTGCAAGTCGCCGAAGAGCGCGGGCGCCTCCTGCTGCAGCAGGCGCAGCACGCGTACGGCGAGGCGGCGGATCTCCACGTCGGCCGAGGGGCTGCCGCGCATCTCGATGAAGTGCCGCCAGGCGCGCGCGTTACCCGTGACCACGATCTTGGTCTCGGCGCAGTTGGGCAGCACCGCGCGCGCCGCCTGCCGGGCGCGCTTCTTCCGCATCGTCGCCGGGCCGTCGTCGCCGACCGCCGCCGCCATCTCGCCCAGCAGCGCGCGGTACGCGCCGAGCGCGTGCTCGCACGCCTCCCGCCAGACGCGGAACGCCTCGCCGTCTTCCGGGATCTCCGGCGGCAGCACGAACGCGATCTCGGATTCGTCGACGTAGCGCTGACTGAGCTGCGAGTTGTGGGTGATGATGCCGTTGGCCACGAAGTTGTGGTGCGGCCCTTCCATCTCCAGGTCGTACGTAGGCTGCTCGCCGAGGTACGTGAGGCTGCGAACCCGCACCGCACGCGGCACGCGCAGGTTGCCCCTGGCCGGGCGAGGCGCGAGCAAGGCGACGGCGCCGTGCGGCTCCCACGCACCCTCGCAGTGCTGCCGCTGCAGCCACTCCCGCTCGCGATACGCGGCGGTGCCGTGGACCAGGAGCTCCGCATCCTGCCTGCCGTAGAGCGCATGACCGCCCGGCGAGACCTCCAGCCCGCCGACGATTTCCTCCAGCCGCTGCCACCCCTCCGCGGTGAGGAAGCGGTGCTCCCGCGTGCAGTCGATGTGCTTGCCGTCGGCCAGCTCCACCCGGAAGACGGGCTTGGTGCCCGAGGCGACCACCTGCTTGACCCGCCCGACCGTGAACGTGCCCGTCGCCTCGTCCAGGCAGCGCAGGCGCAGCAGCTTCAGCCGGGAGCGGCCGTGCGGCGTGAGCGTCATCTCGTAGAGCTGCCGGAGCGAACGCTTCTTGGCGCCGAGGCGCCTGCCGCCCTGCCGGTGCTCGCTGTAGACGAGGGTGTCGCCCGAAAGGCAGAACCCGAACCCCGCCCGGTGCCGCACCAGCTCGTGCGTGAGCGAGCGCGAGATGCCCTCCAGCAGCAGGCTCCAGACGGCGTGCTCCAGCACGCTGCCGTGCTTGACCTTCAGGATGTTCTCCAGGTATTCCGCGTTGCTGGTGCGGCCGCTGATCGACTTGTGCCCGCCCTCCAGGCCCGCGTCGGGGCCGAAGGAGAGATAGCAGTTGCCCGAGAAGTGCGGAATGCCGTGCCGACGGACGAAGAGGGTCCCGTTAGGTACGGTGAGGCAGAACACCTCCCCCGTGTAATGCCTCCGCTGCAGCCTCACCCGACGGTTCAGCACGACGGGCCGGGGTGTCTTCCGTGAGACAATGAACACGGGATAGTTCGTGCCCCGGGTCTGCTTCTGCTGCCGGACACTCGATTTGAAGCCGAGCTTGCAGAGGATTTCCTGGCACTGACCGGCCAACTCGACTGAGGTCGTGCATACGATCTCTCGGCCGTTCGCGTAGACATGCCCATCCGTCCGCACGAGGATGCGCCAAATCGTCCGTAGCTCGTCCGCGGGGAGGTTGATGACCCAGGTGGGCAAACGCTTCCGAGCGGAGCCCCACCCACACTCCTGTTCGAAGAAGCTGCGCCATGGGATGCCGCCCCCGATCAATACGCGCTGCACCCCGTTGCGTGGGTCGCGCCAGACGCTGTGCGGGAGTTCCAGGGTGCGGCAGAGCGCCACCACGGAGGCTACGTGGTCACCGTAGATAACGATCCCCTGACCCGTTCCGGCTCGGCGTGACAGCGAGCCCTCGGTAGCGTAGTAGGCACAGAGCTCCGCGAGCGCGACGATACGGTCACGTCCTACGACAGCCTGAGCCGCGATCGTCGTCTTTCGGGTTCCGTACTCCCCAACGGCGTTCGCTAGGCGCTGCTCGTAGTGTGCCGCCGCGAGTTGGACAGCGTCCGGGTAGGCCCCTGTCCAGCCGTCCGCCGCACAGTCGATGGCGAATCGCTGTGTCCCGATCTCGTCGGTTCGCACGAACTGGAATTCACCAAGCCGGCCGTTGTGGCTGACGAAGCGACCCCACTGCCGGTGCTCCGGCGTCACGGCGAAGCAGATGTCGCGGCCGTCGGCACAGAAGAGATCACCCGTGTAGGAATACCGATGGAAAGCGAGCGGGCGCTGGAACTCGGCGTAACCGCTGCGAGGATGCTTGGTGAGCACCTCGTCCGCCGTGTTCAGCTCTGGGAAGCGGCACCAGCCGCGGCGGGTAAGTACCTCCGTCTCCTCGTCGAAGCATAGCCGCCCCGCGAACTCGGCGAGCGCCTGGCCGGCGACCTCGCTGTCGCTGCTCCAGTGGATGTGCTCGGGCGGCAGGAACTGCTGCCGGGCAAGCAGGGTGACGCGCGGCTCGCGAAGGATGTGCACGCGGAAGACCTCCGATTCGGGTGAGTAGGGCTCCCAAAGTACGCCCTGCCTGGCGGGTGGACAAGCCGCGCTGCAGCCGGCGTGCTGCTTGCACCGCAGCCGCTCGCCACCCGTACCCGCGAGGAGCGAAGCGCATGCGATTCCTGTCCACCAAGACGCACGGAATGCTGGACTACCTGCTCGGCGCGCTGCTGATCGCGCTGCCGTGGCTGCTCGGCTTCGCGCGCGGCGGCGCGGAGACGTGGGTGCCGGTGCTGCTGGGCGCGGGCGTGCTCGGCTACAGCCTGCTCACCGACTACGAGCTGGGCGTCGTGCGCCGGCTGCCGATGCCGGTGCATCTCTGGCTGGACGCGCTGGGCGGCGTGCTGCTGGCGATCTCGCCCTGGCTCTTCGGCTTCGACGAGCTCGTCTGGCTGCCGCACCTGCTGCTGGGGCTGGCGGAGGTCGGCGCGGCGCTGGTCACCAACACCATTCCCGGCTATGAGCGCCGCCAGGCCCGAGCTGGATGACTCCGCGCTGCTGGGAGCGCCGGGCGAGCGCGCCGCGGCGATGCGCGTCTACGCGGCGCTGCCCAGCGGCGTACACGCGCTGCCGCTGGCCCAGGCCGTCGAGCTGCTGCGCGCCGCCCGGGCGCGGGGCGGGGCCGACGGCGTCGCGGCTGCCGCGCCGTCTGTGCCGCTGCTCTGGATCGACGTCGCCAACCCGGGCGAGGCGGAGGCCGCGTTCCTGCGCGAGGAGCTCGGCTTCCACCCGCTGGCGGTGGAGGACACGGTGCGCGGGCGGCAGCGCCCCAAGCTGGAGCGCTACGCCGGCTACCTCTTCCTGGTCGTCTACGCGGCGGCGGTCAACCGCGAGCGGCACCGCATGGCGCTCAGCGAACTGCACATGTTCCTGGGCGAGCGCCTGGTGGTCACGGTGCACGATCACCGCATCCGCGAAGTCTCCGAAGTGGTGGCGCGCTGGCGCGCGGCGCCCCACCTGCTCGTCGACGTGCCGACGCTGGCGCACGCGCTGCTGGACGCGCTCGTCGACGACTACTTCCCCGTGCTCGAGTACCTGGCCGAGCGCACCGAGCACTTCGAGAGCGCCGTCTTCGATGGCCGCAGCACCAACCACACCCAGGCGATCCTCGGCCTGCGCCACGAGCTGGTGCTCTTCCGCCGCGTCGTCGCGCCCGTGCGCGATCTGCTGAGCACCCTGCTGCGGCGCGACCTGCCGTTCATCAGCCCGGAGATGCTGCCGTACTACCAGGACGTGTACGACCACACCATCCGCGTCACCGAGGAGATCGACGCACAGCGCGAGCTGCTCTCCGCGCTGCTCGACGCGCAGATGTCGGCCGCCTCCAACCAGCTCAACCAGACGGTGCGCATGATGACCGGCTGGTCGATCATCCTGATGTCGATGGCCTGGATCGCCGGCGTCTACGGGATGAACTTCCGGTTCATGCCCGAGCTGGGCTGGCGCTGGGGGTACGTCGCCGCGCTGGGCCTGATGCTCTCGGTGGGCAGCGCCCTGTTCGCCTACTTCCGCCGCCGCGGCTGGTTGTAACGCCCACCCCTGCTACTCGCCGGGCGTCGCCTGGCTCAAATCTTCCACTCCGCACCTGCCGGGGTCGGCCTCCTCGACCCCCGGTCCCTGATCGCCAACTCCTGATTCATGCAGACGTTTACCGCGGCCTCGCACCACGACGTGCTGGGCTTGCTCGTGCAGGTCACCATCCTGCTGCTCTCCGCGCGCCTGCTCGCCGAGCTGGCGCAGCGCTTCGCTCAGCCGGCCGTCGTCGGCGAGATCCTCGCCGGCATCGTGCTCGGCCCCTCTCTGCTCTCCGGCCTCTTCCCCGTGCTCGGCCAGTGGATCGTGCCGCACACGCCCGAGCAGGGTCACCTGCTGGAGGTGGTGGCGCTCATCGGCGCGCTCTTCCTGCTGCTGATCACCGGGCTGGAGACCGACGTCGCGCTCATCCGCCGGCACGCGCGCCTGGCGATGGGCGCCAGCCTCGGCGGCATCGTGGTGCCGTTCGCCACCGGCTTCCTGCTCGGCCAGTACCTGCCGGACTCGCTGCTCGCGGACCCGGCGCAGCGCCTGGTCTTCTCGCTCTTCGTGGCCACGGCGATGAGCATCTCGGCGATCCCGGTCATCGCCAAGGTGCTGATGGACCTGAACCTGATGCGGCGCGACATCGGGCAGACGATCATCGCCGCCGGCATGACCGACGACGCCATCGGCTGGATGCTGCTCTCCGTGGTGCTCGGCCTGGCCGCGCACGGCGAGATCACCGCCGGCGGCCTGCTCTGGTCGGTGGGCAAGGTGCTGGGCTTCATGCTGCTCAGCTTCACGCTCGGCCGCTGGCTGGTGCGCCGCGCGCTGGACTACACGCAGGACCGGCTCGTCAGCAGCACGCGCATGCTCACCCTGGTGGTGGGGCTGATGTTCGCCTGGGGCGCGCTGACGCAGGCGCTGAACCTGGAGGCGGTCTTCGGCGCCTTCGTCATCGGCATCCTCTTCGGGCAGATGCCGCGCCTGCCGGCGGCGACGCGCCACACGCTGGAGTGGATGGCGCTGGGCGTCTTCGCGCCGATCTTCTTCGCGGTCGCCGGGCTGAAGGTCAACGCGCGCGCGCTGCTGGAGCCGCAATTGGCGCTGATCGCGCTGGTCGTCATCGCGGTAGCCACGCTGGGCAAGGTCGTCGGCGGCTACGTCGGCGCGCGCTACCTGGGCAAGAGCGACCACTGGAGCGCGCTGGCGTTCGGCGCGGGGATGAACGCGCGCGGCGCGATGGAGATCATCATCGCCACCATCGGCCTCTCGCTCGGCATCCTGACGCAGGACATGTTCAGCGTCATCGTGGTCATGGCGATCACCACCAGCCTGATGGCGCCGCCGGCGCTGCGTTGGGTGCTGCAGCGCGTGGTGCCGAGCGAACAGGAGCTGCGGCGGCTGGAGCGCGAGGAGCTGGCGGCGCGCAGCCTGGTGGCGGGCGTGCGGCGGGTGCTGATGCCGGTGCGCTGCCGCGAGGAGGAGCGGCGCGCGATCCTGCGCCTGGAGGGCGAGCTGCTGGAGCAGTTGAACTCGCGCTCACGGCTGGCCGCGACGCTGCTGTGCGTGGTGCCGCCGGAGGACGACGGCCGCGCGAGCGGCTTCCTGGACCGCGCCGCCGAGCGCTTCAGCGGGCTGGACCTCTCGCGCAAGGTCGTCTACCACGGAGACCCCACCTCCGTCATCCTCGACGAGGCGCAGAAGGACTACGACCTGCTCATCGTCGGCGCCTCGGAGAAGCCGCGCGCTGGCGGCGACCTGTTCACCTCGCGCATCGACACGCTGCTGCGGCTGGCGCCCTGCCCGACGATGGTGGTCAAGGGCCGCATCGGCGAGTACAACTGGCCGCCGAAGCGCGTGCTGGTGCCCACGAACGGCTCGCAGGCCGCGCGCCACGCGGCGGACCTCGCCTTCGCGCTCTGCGAGGGCGACCCCGAGCGCGAGGTCATGCTGCTCAACGTGGTCAGTGAGGCGAGCGAGCGGCATCGGGTGGACCCCAGCGGCGCGTCGTTCGAGCGGCAGTTGGGCGTGGCGCGCGCGCTGGTGGACGAGCTGTGCAAGGTGGGCGAGACGCAGGGCGTGCGCACGCGGGCGGAGGTGCGGGTGGGCGCCTCGCCCGAGACGGTGATCCTCGACGTCGCCGAGCGCCACGGCGTGGACCTGGTCGTCGTCGGCACCGACCTGCGCCCCGCCTCGGACCGCGTCTTCCTCGGCCCGCGCGTGGAGCGCATCCTCAACAGCGTGCCCTGCCCGGTCGTGGTGCTGAACGCGCGCTGACGGGCTGAACAGGAAGGATTCGGGATTCAGGATTCGGGATTCAGGGAACTGCAACACAGCCCCACCACCGGCTACAGTGCCAGTGGCGGGGCTGTGTTGTTGTTGACGTTCCCCTGAATCCCGAATCCTGAATCCCGAATCCTGAATCCTGCCCTTCAGGGCGCCTGCACGTGCTCGACGAACAGTGCCTGCGCGAGCTGGTTGAACTCGCGCTGCATCTGGTCGTGCTCCTGCTCGCCCGTGCGCCCGAGCGCGGCCAGCCGCGGCTCGCCGATGCGGTCGCCGACGCCGGCGAAGGTGGCGAAGGTGTCCTGCGCCTGCCGGATGGTGACCACGTCGCCGACGACGCGCAGGAAGTCGCTCTCGCGCAGCGCGTCCACCGTGTCGCGCGCCTTGCCGAGCAGCGCGCCGAGCGCCTCCTTCACGCCGCCGCCGCCCGGCTCGCCCAGCGAGGCGCGGTACTCCTCGAGCATGCGCTGGTGCTCGCGGAGCCGGGGAACGTAGCGCGAGCAGAGCGCCCGGTAGCGGGCGTCCTGCGCCTGCCGCTCGTGGTCTTCCAGGTTCTCGATCAGCGTCTTGTGCTGCAGGACGCAGTTGCTTACCTGGGCCCTGAGAAAATCGCGTCCTCGTTCCATGCACTTCCTCCCGTGTGGTCCGGTGACCATGCCCGACGCCGCGCCCGCGGCGGGCGGCCCACACGCACGGCATGTGCCGTCAATTGCCGACCCCGCCGAGAGTTGAGGAGGTCGCGCGGGCGCGAAACCGCGGCGCCGGCCGCCGCGTAGGAAGACACGCCCACGCGCGGCAGCGCCGTTGCTTGTCAGCTCGCTTCCCGGAGGATGAACGATGGACGTTCCCAGCGGCACCCCGCGGCGCGTGCTCGTGCGCGATCTGCTGATCTTCCAGCTCAAGCTGTTGCTGGACGGGCTGAAGGACCTCTTCCTGGCGCAGCTCGCGCTCTGGGCGGCGATTGTCGACTTCTGCCTGCCGCGGCGCGTGCGCGGCCGGCTGTTCTACGGGCTGCTGCAGCGCAGCGAGCGCTTCGACCTGTGGCTGAACCTCTACCGCCCGGCGAGCCAGGCGCAGCACACCGGTGACGGCCTCTTCGGCGCGAGCCGGGCCGGCGCCAACACGCTGCTCGGCGAGCTGGAGGCGGTGGTGCGTCAGAAGGTGGAGGTCGCGGGCCGCAGCGATTGGGCGCAGCGGGCGGCGCAGGCGGCGCGCCGGAAGTGAACGCGCGCGGAAGCCGGGGGGTCGCTGCGTACGCGGGCGCGAGCGGCGAAGACCTCCTGCGAGCCCTCCTCCCCCGGCACTCCCTCCGCCGAGACCCAGCCCACGCGGTGCGTCCAGCGGTCGATGCGCACGCAGCCATCCACGTCGCAGACCTGATAGTCGTAGCGGTTCGCCCAGAGCAGCACCAGCACGAACAGGCTGGCGAGCGCGAACCAGGCGCGCCGCAGGCGGTGGGAGCGGGCGGGCGGCGGCAGGGCCGCGTGGCAGGCGGGGCAGCGCCCCGTGGTCGGCTCGGGCATCGTGGCTTCCGGGGCGCCGCGCGCCCCCGTTGACGGCATCGACAGGTGCAGCGGAGTACCGGGAACGATGGCGATTCGGGCCCCACTCCGCTAGGTCAGGATTCGGGGAAGAGGCTGCCGGCTTCCGGCTACCAGCTTCCGGCAACACCGGGGGTTCGCCGGCAGCCGGCAGCCGGTAGCTGGCAGCCCATCCCCCCGAAATCCCGAATCCTGGCTCAGTGCCCCACCACCGGCACCGAGGCGCGCGTGTCGTCCCAGGCCAGCCAGAGCAGTGCGCCCTGGCCCTGCGGCTCGATGCCGATGGTGAACTGCTCCATCGGCGTGCTCAGCGTCTCGCGGCGCATGGGCACGCGCGCCAGGTCCTGCGCCGCGTCGTACTGTGTGCCCCACTGGCCCGTCTGCTTGTTGATGATGAGCGTCCAGCCCTCGGGCGTCGGCAGGCTGAAGAGCGTGTAGCTGCCGGCCGGCACGTGCGCGCCGCCGATCATCAGGTCGCGGTCGGTGCGCAGGTGCGTCGCCTGGTTGGCGCCGGTGCGCCAGACGACGTTCCAGGGCACCAGCTCGCCGAAGACCGTACGCCCGCGTTTGGCGGGCCGGCCGTAGTTGACGGTGACGGTGGCGCCGCCGAAGGTGGCCTGCAGCGAGTCGCGCGGCGAGAGCTGGCCCATCGCCTGCCCCTGCTGCTCGCGCGCGAGCCAGGCGGTGGTGAGCGCCTCCAGGTCCAGCGTGTTCGCGCGCTCGACGAGCAGCGGCGCGGTGCTGCCGGTGCCGTCCAGCATGAGCAGCCGCCCGGCCGCATCCACGCGGGCGCGCATGGGGCCGGCGTAGGTCGTCAGGCGGATGCTGTCGCCGCGCAGGCGCCGCACGCTGAGCGGCGAGGTGGCGCTCGCGCCGAGGGGCACGAAGGCGAGTGCGACGCTGTCCTGCCCGGCGGCGCGCGCCTGCCGCGTCGCTTGGTCGTAGAGCGCGAACGAGTTGCCGAGCAGGGGGACGGCGCCGCGCGGCGCGGCGATGCGCAGCGTGCGCACGCTGTCGCCCTGCTCGATGCGCACCACCGCCGTGTCGCCGCTCAGGTCGGCGACGGCGTGCGTGTTGGGCGCGGCGACGCCCGGCTGTCCATAGCGCACCTCGTAGCGGGTGATGCGGCCGTCGGGCGCGAGCGTCGCCACGTAGTCGCGCGTCGCGGTGCGCGGCGCGCGCACCACCAGGCGGCCCTCCAGCCGCTCGGCGGTGCGCGTGAAGCGCTCCGCCGCGATGGTGTCGCGGCCCAGCCGCACGACGTAGGCGCCGCGCTCCGGCGCCGGCGTCTGCGCGGGCAGCGGCTCGACGAGCGCGGCGAGGCACGTGGCCGTGCCCAGCACGACGCCGGCGAAGAGCCGGCGAGAAGCCAGAATGCTCATGAGTTTGGGGCGGTGCGGGTGACGGGGTGCGGACAAGAGGGATTGCGCGGAGAATGCGCCGGCCTCTGCCTGGCCGCAAGGGTTTTGGCGGCTGGCGCGGAGCTTGAATCGGCGGTCCGGCGGCGGCTGCGCCGCCCCGACCTGACTTCCACCCCCCGCGCCGGAAAGACGCCGATGGCCTACGCAATCATCCAGTTCGTCGAGGCGGGCGAACGCAAGGCGACCCTCGTCCGCAGCGAGCACGGCCAGCCGACGGGCGCCGACGGCGTGATGGACGCGCTCAGCGCCTTCATCGAGGAGACCTCGCCGCGCGTGCTGCGCCAGGGCTCGCCCGGCGCGCTCTACATGGCGGAGCTGTTCACCGCCCGCGAGCTGCAGGCCGGCCGCGAGCTGCGCGTCGTCGGCGGCGCCGGCGAGCTGGGCATGGCGCCCGACGCCGTGGACGCGCTCGACGGCCCGGGCTACTTCTACGAGGTCCACTTCGGTCGCGAGGGCGAACGCAGCATGCCGATGGTACTGCAGCGCGCCATCCCCGACGCTGCGCGGGAAGCCGCCGAGCCCCGCCGCTAGCGCCTGAAACCCATCCTCCAGCGGTCGCGTAGTGCGCTCAGGCCATTCACCCGGACCCGGACAGGAGGCATGACGATGTCGGACGAGAGATCCCTGGCCAGCACGCTGCTCACCTGGTTCTTCACCGCGATGCTGGTGATCGTGGCGATCAAGTTCGCCTTCTGGGCGCTCGGCCTGGCGCTGGGCCTGGGCGGCGTCCTGCTCGCCATCGCCTTCCGGCTGCTGCCGCTGGTGCTGATCGGCTGGCTGGTGGTGGCGCTGGTGCGCTACTTCCAGCGCAAGAACGGGTAACCTGGCTGTCGGCTGTCGGCTGTCGGCTGTCGGTCGTCGGTCAACTGCAACTGCAACTGCGCCCTCACCCCCGGCTCGCTCGTTCCTCGCTCGCCACCCCCTCTCCCAACGCTGGGAGAGGGGGAACTCGTGCACAGCCTCCTGCCGTTCTCCCCCTCTCCCAAGTCTGCTATGCATTGCCCACATCTGGCTAAACCGGAACGCCGCGCATCTCCAGGCGGCTGGGTGGTCCGGTGCATCGCGCAGCGATGCAGCGCCAGCCGCAGCTACGACGACACCAAGCCCGCCTGCGCGGGCTGGTATCTGCCATGAG
>ERZ1066122.2332-NODE-2332-length-12731-cov-15.836857_pt1 | contig 12731 bp, 15 predicted proteins | sample MGYA00382769_ERZ1066122 | MGnify/ENA primary metagenome ERZ1066122 (study PRJEB33369, sample SAMEA5778352) | biofilm metagenome | biome: Industrial cooling water; feature: Water cooling tower basin; material: Biofilm | place: United Arab Emirates | collected...
GCTCGTCAAGGGCCAGAAGGGCATGCAGGCTGACGAAGTGCAGCCGATGTAATCCCGTCCGCAAGGACTGAGCGAAGCCCCGGGCGCAATCCCGGGGCTTTTCTTTTGTATGCTTCCGGCTCCCCGGATCGCACGGAAGCCTGCATGTACACGCTTTATTACTCCCCCGGCGCCGCCAGCCTGGTCGTCCACTGGCTGCTGATCGAGATCGGCGCGAAGCACGAGTTGCGCAAGCTGGACCTGCCGGCCGGCGAGCACAAGCGCCCGGAGTACCTGGCCCTGAATCCCAACGGCGTGGTGCCGACCCTGCTGGTGCACGGCGAGCCGCTGTCCGAGGCCGCCGCCCTGGTGCTGCACCTGGCCGACGTGCACCCGTCCTTCGGCCTGGCGCCGGAGCCGGGCAGCATCGAGCGTGGCCGCTACTACCAGTGGATCCTGCACCTGGCGAACACGCTGCAGCCGGCCTTCCGAACCTGGTTCTACCCGGCCGAGGCGGCGGGCGAGGCGCACGCGCAGGATGCCAAGGACATGGCCCGCCAGCGCATCGAGGCCTGCTGGGACCGGATCGAGGCCCACCTGGCCAAGCGCGGCCCCTACCTGCTGGGCGCCTCGGCCAGTGCGGCCGACTTCCACCTCACGATGCTGATGCGCTGGTCGCGCAACATGCCGCGCCCGGCCACCGACTGGCCGCAGCTGGCGGCGCTGGCCCAGCGGATGAAGGCGCGGCCGTCCTTCCGCACGCTGTACGAGCGAGAAGGCCTCACCGAATGGGCGTGACCGGGTGAACCCCGTCCGCCGCGTGCTGCTGGCCGGTGCCTCCGGCCTGGTCGGCAGCCAGGTGCGGCGCCTGCTGCTGGCCCGGCGCGACGGCCCGACCGTGGTGTCGCTGCTGCGGCGCCCGCGCGGGGCGAGGCCGCCGCGCGACCTCGAGTGCGTCGCCGACCTGTCCGACCCCGCCCGCGATGGCGAGCTGGCCGCCAGCCTGCGCCACCCGGCGGGCGGTTTCGACGCCTGCGTGTGCGCGCTGGGCACGACGATCCGCCAGGCCGGCTCGCGCGAGGCCTTCCTGGCCGTCGACCGCGACCTGGTGCTGCGCGTCGCCGCCATCGCGCGCGAACTGGGCGCGCAACGCATGGTGCTGGTGTCCTCGGTTGGCGCCAGCGCCCAGTCCGGTAATTTCTACCTGCGGGTGAAGGGCGAGACCGAGCGCGCCCTGGCCGAACTCGGCTTCGAGCGCCTGGACCTGCTGCGCCCGGGCCTGCTGCTGGGGGAACGCGGCGAGAGGCGATTCGCCGAGCAGTGGGGCCAGCGGCTGGCGCCCCTCACGAACCCGCTGCTTCGCGGCCCGCTGCGGCGCTATCGCGCCATTCCGGCGTCCGACGTGGCGGCGGCCGCCGTCGCCGTGCTGTCGCAGGGCGAGGGCGGCCGCCATGTCCACGAGCATGCCTCGCTGGTGGCGCTGGCCCGGGCTTAGTTCGCCGCGGCCAGGCCGACGCGCAGCAGCTTGCCGTTGGCGGCGTCGGTAAGCAGGTAGAGGTAACCGTCCGGGCCCTGGCGCACGTCGCGGATGCGCTCGCCCAGGTCGGTGAGCAGGGCTTCCTCGCGCACCACCTTGTCGCCCTCGAGTTCCAGCCGCACCACGCGCTGGAAGGCGAGGGCGCCCACGAACAGGTCGCCCTGCCAGGCCGGGAAGCGGTCGGCGGTGTAGAAGGCCAGGCCGCTGGGCGCGATCGACGGCGTCCACTGGTGCATCGGCTGCTCCATGCCCGGGGCCTCGGTCTTGCCTTCGCCGATCGGCATGCCGTTGTAGTTCACGCCCAGCGTGATCACCGGCCAGCCGTAGTTCTTGCCGGCCTCGGGGATGTTGAGCTCGTCGCCGCCGCGGGCGCCGTGCTCGGTCTGCCAGAGCGCGCCGGTGGTGGGATGCAGGGCCGCGCCCTGCACGTTGCGGTGGCCGTAGGACCAGATCGCCGGCTGGGCGTCGTCGCGGCCGACGAAGGGGTTGTCGGCGGGAATGCTGCCGTCGCGCTCGATGCGGAAGATCTTGCCCTGGCCCAGGTCCAGCGGCTGCACGTTGGGCTGGGTGCCGCGGTCGCCGCTGGTCACGTACAGGCGCTTCTCGCGGTCGAACACCAGGCGCGAGCCGAAGTGCTGCCCGCTGTCGAGCTTGGGCGACTGGCGGAAGATCACCTCGACGTCCACCAGCGCATCGTTCTCCCAGCGGCCGCGGGCCACGGAGGTGCCGCCGCCGCCTTCGCCCGGCTCGCTGAAGCTCAGGTAGACCCAGGGCGTGGTGGCGAAGTCGGGGTCGAGCGCCACGTCGAGCAGGCCGCCCTGGCCCTTGGCGAAGACCTCGGGCACGCCGGCCACCGGGGCCGAGAGCGTACCGTCGGCGGCGACGATGCGCAGGCGGCCGGGGCGCTCGGTCACCAGGTAGCGGCCGTCGGGAAGGAAGGCCAGGCCCCAGGGATGCTCCAGGCCTTCGGCGACGGTCGCCACCTCGAGTTCGCCGGCCTCGCTGGGGAAGCGGGCGACGTTGGCGGGGGCCGCGGTCGCGGCGTCGGCGGCGGGCGCGGCGGCGGTGCCGGCGGCCGCGCCGGTTTCGCCGGCGCCGCAGCCGGCGATGGCAAGGAGCAGCGCGGCGGAAAGGACGGTTCGCATGGTCGGGTTCCTTGGACGGGATTACTTGAGGAGGGGTTCGAGCGCGGGCCAGACGTGGTCGCGCAGGCGTGGCTGCGCCTCGGCGACCGGGTGCAGGTTGTCGGCCTGGAAGGCCTCGCGATCGGTGGCGATGGGTTCGAGCAGGAAGGGCAGCAAGGCGGCGCCGTGGGCCCGGGCCAGCTCGGTGAAATTGCGCTCGAAGCCCTGCGTGTACTGCGGGCCGAAGTTGGGCGGCAGGCGCATGCCGACCAGCAGCACCCGGGCACCGGCCTCCTGCGAGGCGAGGATGATCTTCTCGAGGTTGGCGCGGGTGTGCTCCAGCGGCAGGCCGCGCAGGCCATCGTTGGCGCCCAGTTCCACCACCACCACGGCGGGCTTGTGCCGGGCCAGTTCGCCGGCGATGCGGCTGGCGCCGCCGGCGGTGGTCTCACCGCTGACGCTGGCGTTGGCGATGCGCCAGCCGGGGTGGCGGGCGCGCAGCTTCTCGGCGGTCAGGGCCACCCAGCCCTGTTCCGGGGCCAGGCCGTAGGCGGCCGACAGCGAATCGCCCAGCACCAGCACGGTGCGAGATTCGGCGGCCTGCACGGCACCGGCCGCGAAGGCAAGTGCCAACAGCAGGGCCGTCATGCCCCGTTGAACCCGATGCCGCCATGCTCCATATCGTTGATGCATATCCACAAGCTCCAGGACTGAAGAGGATTCCCATGGCCGACAGCCACGATTCGCCCGTTGCCATCTCCCAGGCGCTGCGCGCCGAGGGCCTGGGCAAGCGGGTGCCGCTGCCCACGGGCGAACTCACCATCCTCGATGGGGTTGGTTTTACCATCGCCAAGGGTGAAGCGGTTGCGATTGTCGGTGCCTCCGGTTCAGGCAAGAGCACGCTTTTGTCCCTGCTCGCCGGCCTGGACGTGCCGAGCGAGGGCCGCGTGCTGCTCGATGGCGAGGCGCTGTCGGCGCTGGACGAGGATGGCCGGGCGCGGGTGCGGGGCGAGAAGGTCGGGTTCGTGTTCCAGAGCTTCCAGCTGCTGCCGTCCCTGACCGCGCTGGAAAACGTGATGCTGCCGCTGGAGCTGCGCGGCGACGACGACGCCGAGGGCCCGGCCCGGGCCATCCTGTCCCTGGTCGGCCTGGGCGAGCGCCTGGGCCACTACCCGCGCCAGCTGTCCGGCGGCGAACAGCAGCGCGTGGCCCTGGCCCGCGCCTTCGTGACCCGGCCGGCGGTGCTGTTCGCCGACGAGCCCACTGGCAACCTCGACACCACGACCGGCCAGGCCATCGTCGAGCTGCTGTTCAGGCTCAACCGCGAGTCGGGCACCACCCTGGTGCTGGTGACCCATGACGAGCGCCTGGCCGCCCGCTGCGGCCGCATCCTGCGGCTCGATGGCGGCCGCCTGGTGTCGGCATGAACCGGACGGTGCTGGCCTGGCGCCAGCTGCGCCGCGATCTGGCCTCGGGCGACGTCCGCATCCTGCTGGCCGCGATCGTGCTGGCGGTGATGGCGGTGACCTCGGTGAGCTTCATCACCGACCGCGCCGAGCGGGCGCTGGCGCTGGAGGCCAACCGCCTGCTCGGCGGCGACGCCGTGGTGCGCGGCGACGCGCCCATCGAGGGCGCGCTGCGCGCGGCGGCTGCGGCGCCCGGCCTGCAGGTCACCGAGACGTTGAGCTTCCCGAGCATGGTGCGCGCCGGCGAGGCGCTGCGCCTGGGCGAGATGAAGGCGCTGGGCGAGGGCTTCCCGCTGCGCGGCGCGTTCCGGCTGCTTGATCCCGCCACCGGGGGCGAGCGCGACGCCGACGGCGTCCCCGAGCCCGGCACGCTCTGGCTCAGCCGCGCCGGCGCCGACCTCCTCGGCGCGAAAGTGGGCGACGCCATCGGCGTCGGCAACAGTGAGCTGACGCTGGCGGCGCTGGTGGTGCAGGAGCCCGACGCCGCGCTGGACTACTTCAACACTGCGCCGCGCGTGTTCATCAACCTGGCCGACGTGCCGGCCACCGGGCTGGTGCAGGAAGGCAGCCGCATCGGCTACCGGCTGGTGGTGGCCGGCGAGTCCGGCGCGGTGGAGCAATTCACGAGTTTCGCGAAGGAAAACCTGGGCCGCGGGCAACGCCTGGAGACCGCCGGCGACGCCCGCCCGGAGATCCGCCGCGCGCTCGACCGCGCCGATCGGTTCCTGGGCCTGGCCGCGCTGGTGTCGGTGGTGCTGGCCGCGGTCGCCGTGGCGATGGCGGCGCGACGGCACAGCGCCCGGCACCTGCAGGGCTCGGCGGTGATGCGCTGCCTCGGCGCCAGCCAGGGCACGCTGGTCGCCATCCACGCGGGCGAGCTGCTGCTGCTCGGCCTGATGGGCTGCAGCGCGGGCGTGGCGCTGGCCTTCGGCCTGCAGTGGGCGGTGGCCGACTGGCTGATGGCGGCGCTGAAGCTGTCCATCCCCGGCGCCGGCTGGCGGCCGGTGCTCGAGGGCTTCGGCGTCGGCCTGACCGTGCTGCTGGCCTTCGGCGTGCCGCCGGTGCTGGCCCTGCGCCGGGTGCCGGCGCTGCGCGTGCTGCGCCGCGACCTCGACTCCACCGAACCCAGCGCCTGGCTGGTCGCGCTCGCCGGCCTGTCGGGCCTGGCGTTGCTGCTGTGGTGGAAGGCCGGCTCGGCGGAAGTGGGCAGCGCGATGCTGCTCGGCATCCTGGGCACGCTGGCGGTGCTGGCCGGCCTGGCCTGGGCCCTGATCGCCGTGCTCAAGCGCGTGCGCTCGCGCCTGCGCGGGCCCTGGCGCTACGGCCTGGCCAACGTCAGCCGGCGCGCCGGCGCCAGCATCGCCCAGGTCTCGGCGCTGGGGCTGGGCCTGATGGCGCTGCTGCTGCTGACCTTCGTGCGCACCGACCTGCTCGACCGCTGGCGCAACGCGCTGCCGGCCGATGCGCCCAACCGCTTCATCGTGAACGTGCAGCCCGACCAGGTGGCGCCGGTGCGCGAGTTCCTGGCGGGGCAGGGCGTGGTCGGCCCGGTGCTGTACCCGATGATCCGCGCCCGCCTGCTCGAGGTGAACGGCAAGGCCGTGAGCGGCGACAGCTTCCCGGAGGAGCGCGGCCGCGCCCGGCGCATGGCCGAGCGGGAGTTCAACCTCTCGCAGGTGGAGTCGCTGCGGGCCGACAACGAGGTCACCGCGGGCCAGTTCTGGACCGGCGTGCCGGCGTCGCCCGAACTGTCGGTGGAGGAGGAATTCGCCGAGACCCTGGGCTGGAAGCTTGGCGACGAAGTCACCTTCGACATCGCCGGCTCGCGCTTCAGCGGCCGCGTCACCAGCCTGCGCAAGGTGGACTGGGAAAGCTTCCGGCCGAACTTCTTCGTGGTGGCCTCGCCGGGCTCGCTCGACGGTTTCTCCGGCAGCCACATCACTGCGGTGAAGGTGCCGGCCGAGCGCACGCGCTTCACCGCCGACCTGGTGGCGGCCTATCCGAACCTGTCGGTGGTGGACGTGGACGCGGTGCTCGACCAGGTGCGCGGCACGGTGGAGCAGGTCTCGACCGTGGTCGAGGCGGTGTTCTACTTCTCGCTGGCGGCCGGCGTGCTGGTGCTGCTGGCGGCGGTCAGCGCCAGCCAGGACGAGCGCCTGCTCGAGGGCGGCGTCATGCGCGTGCTGGGCGGCAGCCGGCGCCAGCTGCGCTGGGCCCAGGTCTCGGAGTTCAGCGCGATCGGCCTGCTGTCCGGCCTGGTGGCGGCGATCGCCGCCACGGTGCTGGCGGGCGTGATCGCCGACCTGGCCTTCGACCTGCCGTGGACCGCCAACCCGAGGCTGGCGGCGACCGGCGCGGCCGTTGGCACGCTGGCGGCGCTCGTGGCCGGGCTGTTCGCCACCCGCGGCGTGGTCAACACGCCGCCTTCGGTGACCCTGCGCGAACTGCAGGGCTAGGGCGTCAATCCACCAGCAGCGCCAGGCCGAACACGCCCAGCATGGTGAACGCGAGCGCCACCTTCAGGGCGGCGCCCAGCGCCAGCCCGATCCAGGTGCCCAGCCCGACCTTGGAGGCCTCGCGCCACTCCTTGCCGTGGGACATCTCGCCCATCGCCGCGCCCAGGAACGGGCCGGCGACCAGGCCCGGCAAGCCAAAGAAGATGCCCACCACGCCGCCGATACCCGCGCCCCAGAGCGCCTTGTTCGAGGCGCCCACGCGCTTGGCGCCGACCACGCTCGACAGCAGGTCCACCGCGATCGACAGCACCACCAGCACGCCCAGCACGACCAGCGTGACCGCGCCGATGCGCTGGAAGTCGTCGGTCCACGCGGCCAGCAGCATGCCGGCGAACATCACCGGCAGCCCCGGCAGCACCGGTAACACGGTGCCAAGCAGCCCGATCAGGATCAGCGCCCCGGCAACGAGGTAGTACGCAGTCTGGGTATCCATGCGCGGAGCATACCGCCTGGCGGGGTTACGGGAGCAAGAGCGGTTTGGACACGGATGAACACGGATAAGAGCCGATGAATACGGACAGGGCAAACGCATCAATTGTGTGGATCCGCGAGCGCCATCGGCGCGGCGGTCACCCCATCCAATCTTCGAATGCTTTATCCGTGTTCATCGGCTCCTATCCGTGTTCATCCGTGTCAAGAAGCGCTTGCGCCTGTTCCCAATAGCCGAAAAGAAGCGACCCGCCACGGGGGCGGGTCGCGGGGCTGCCGTGGGAGGGAGGGATTACTCCGGCAGGATCACGGTGTCGATGACGTGGATGACGCCGTTGCTGGCCATCACGTCGGTCGCGGTGACGTTGGCTTCGTCGATCTTGACGCTCGAACCGGACACGGTCACGTCGGCGACGGCGCCGTTGACGGTGGTGGCGTTGTCGAGCTTGACCACGTCGGCGGCGGTCACCTTGCCGGCCACCACGTGGTAGGTGAGGATCGCCACCAGCTGGTCCTTGTTCTCGGGCTTGAGCAGGTTCTCGAGCGTACCGGCCGGCAGCTTGGCGAAGGCGTCGTCGGTCGGCGCGAACACGGTGAACGGACCCTCGCCGCTCAGGGTCTCGACCAGGCCGGCGGCCTTGACGGCGGCGACCAGGGTCTCGAAGTCCGCGTTCGACGCGGCGACGTCGACGATGGTGCCGGCCGGCTTGGCCTTGCCTTCGCTGTGGTGGCCCGCGAAAGCGGGGGTGGCAACGACGGCGGTCATCAGCGCGGCGAGCAGGCTCTTGCGGAAAATATTCATCGTGGGCTCCATGGAATGGGGGTGGGGTGCCTTCGGGCACGGCGCCACGATGCAACGGCCGCCGTCGCGGCGGCGTGCTTGGCGCGTCAATGGGTTGTCGGTTCCGCGTGCAGGCCGGGTGATCGCGGCCAGGGCCTGGCGGTATCCACCCTGCCGCGAGGCCACGGCAGTGGCTATGCTGCGCGCGGTTTCCGTTGCGAGTGGAAGGCATGTCGATCGAAGAAGTCCCGGTCCGCGCCGATGACGGCCACGTGGCACGGCTGCGTCTGCACCGCGCAGGCGCGGGCGCGCCGGGCCTGCTGTGGCTGCCCGCGCTGGGCGTGCCGGCCGGCAAGTACGATGCCTTCGGCCAGGCGCTGGCCCGGTTGGGCGTGAGTTGCGCGGTGCACGAGTGGCGCGGCAACGCCAGCAGTTCGCTGCGGGCCCGGCGCGGCAGCGACTGGGGCTACCGCGAGCTGCTGCAGCGGGACCTGCCGGCAAGCATCGCCGCACTCGAGCCGGGCGAATGGCGCTTCGGCGGCCACAGCCTGGGCGGACAGTTCGCGGCGATGGCCGCGGCGCGACGGCCCGAGGCCTGCCGCGGCCTGGTGCTGGCGGCCACCGGCGTTCCCGATGCGCGCACCTTCAGCGGCCGGCAGCGGCTCGGCATTGCGCTGTTCGCGCGAACCCTCCCGGTGGTGACGACCCTGGCCGGCTACTACCCGGGGCAGCGCCTGCGATTCGCGGGCCGGGAAGCCGGGCGGCTGATGCGCGACTGGGCGCGCACCGTGCGCACCGGGCGCTACGAAGATTACGGCGACGGCGAACCGATGGATGCGCTGCTTGCGCGCCTGTCGCTGCCCGCCCTGTGCCTGCGGTTCAGCGACGACTGGTTGGTGCCGGAGGCTTCGCTGCAGGCGCTGGTGGCCAAGCTGGGCGGCGGCGAGCACCGGCAGGAATGCTTCGACGCCGCGCGCCTGGGCACGACGCCGGACCACTTCAAATGGATGCGGGCGCCGGACGCCCCGGCCGCCGAGATCGCGCGCTGGATCCGCCTCAGCCCTTGAAGTCGCGGTGGCAGGCCTGGCAGCCGGCGCCGACGCGGTCGATCACCACCCGCGCCGCGGCGCAGTCGGCCGGCGGTGCCGACAGCGCGGCGTCGAGCGCGGCACGCAGCTGGCTGGCGTGGGCGATGAAGCGCTCGTCGTCGGCGGTCGGCAGGAAGGCGGGCTCGAGGTCATTGCCCAGGAAACGCAGCGACTGCAGGCGCGGCGTGAGGTCGGCGCTGGTGCAGCGGTTCTGCTTGAGCGACTGGTCCAGGCCCTTCATCTGGGCCGACATCACGGCCATCACGCCGTTCGGGTAGGCGGTGCCCTGGCGCAGGCTGTTGATCAGGATCAGGGTGCACAGGGCGCCGACCAACAGGCCGATGACGCCGACGATCAGGGAACGCATGGGCTGCTCCAAGGGTAAGCCGCCGGGAAGATATCACGGCGGCCTACCCCGGCAAGCCGGTCAGCGCAGCGGCGAGAGGCGGTTGCCGTCGACGCGGACGTAGGCGCCCTCGCGGATGCCCGCGGGCAGGCGGTTGGTGTTGATGACGATGCGGCGGCCGTCGTCCATGCGCACGTGCACGTCGAAGGTTTCCTCGTTCACCTTGTTCTCGATCGCGTTGCCGGCGACCGCACCGGCCACGGCACCGGCGATGGTGGCGGTGTTCTTCTTGCCGTCGCTGCCGTGCTTCGGGATCTCGCGGGCGGCGACCGCGCCGACCAGGCCGCCGAGCACGGCGCCGGTGCGGCTGTTCTCGCGCACGCCGTACACCTGGTCGATGCGCTCGACGCGGCCGCAGTCGTAGCAGCGCTGCGGCTGGGAATAGCCGTAGCCGCGGTCGTTGTAGCCGTAGCCGCTGTTGCGCGGGGCCGTCGAGCAGGCGGCCAGGCCGGCGGTGGCGAGGGTGGCGACGATCAGCAGGTGGCTCTTCATGGCGGTTTCCTCGGGTGGGTCACTCGGGGCCGACGCTAGCCGCGGGCGGCTGAACGGGTCCCGACCCGGGGTTCCCGGGTTGAAGCCCGGTTCATCGACCCGGCCCTGGCCTAAAATGCCGGCATGACCCCGACCTCCCCACGCTTCGCCGGCATCGACCGGCTGTACGGACGCGGCGCCGCCGAGCGCCTGGCCACCTCGCAGGCCTGCATCGTCGGGCTGGGCGGCGTCGGCTCCTGGGCCGTGGAGGCGCTGGCGCGCAGCGGCGTCGGCCGGCTGGTGCTGGTGGATGCCGACGAGGTCTGCGTCAGCAACACCAACCGCCAGCTGCATGCACTGGACGGCCAGTACGGGCGCGGCAAGGGCGAGGTGCTGGCCGAGCGCTGCCGCGCCATCAACCCGGCCATCGAGGTCGAGGTGGTGCCGGAGTTCCTGCTGCCGTCCAACCTCGAGGCGATGCTCGACCGCGGCCACGACGTCGTGCTCGACGCCTGCGACAGCTTCCGCAGCAAGCTCGAGATGATCGCCTGGTGCCGGCGCCGCAAGCTGCCGGTCGTGGTCTGCGGCTCCGCCGGTGGCCGCACCGACCCGACCCTGGTGCGGGTGCGCGACCTTTCGCGCACCGAACAGGACGCGCTGCTGGCCCTGGTGCGCAAGCAGCTGCGCGCCGGCTTCAAGTTCCCGCGCAACCCCGATCGCTACTTCGGGGTGCCGGCGGTGTATTCGCTGGAGAACGTGAAGTACCCGCAGGGCGACGGCAGCGTCTGCGGCGTGCGACCGAAGCTGGGCGCCGACGAATCGCTCAAGCTCGACTGCGGCGCCGGGCTGGGCGCGGCCACCCACGTCACCGGCAGCTTCGGCTTCGCGATGGCGGGCAAGGCGATCGAGCTGCTGCTCAAGCCGAAGCCGGCCGCCTGACGAACAGCCTGCGTGCATTTGCGGTGGTGGCCGCGGCCACGGCCTCCGGCGATTCCCCGCGCAGCTGCGCCACCACCGCCAGCACCTCGGGCAGGTAGCCCGGCTCGTTGCGTTCGCCGCGGTGCGCGGCGCCGGGCTGGTCGGGCGCGTCGGTTTCCAGCAGCAGGTGTTCGATCGGCAGGGTGGCCACGGTGCGGCGCAGCCGCTGCGCGCGCTCGAAGGTGACGGGCCCGCCGATGCCCAGGTGGAAGCCGAGGTCGACCAGCTGGCGCGCCTGCTCCTCGCTGCCCGACCAGCTGTGCACCACGCCGCGCAGGCCGCCGGTGCGGCGCAGGCGGGTGATCACCTCGTCCACGGCGCGCCGGGCATGCAGCACCACCGGCAGGTCCAGGTCGCGCGCGAGTTCGAGCTGGGCCTGGAAGAAGTGGCGCTGCCGTTCCGGATCCAGGCCTTCGACGAAGAAGTCCAGGCCGCATTCGCCGACCGCGGCGGGGCGCTCGCTGGCCAACCAGTCAGCCAGTTCGTCCAGGTGTTCGTCATGGTGTTCGGCCAGGTACATCGGGTGCAGGCCGTAGGCCGGCAGCAGGCCGGGGTCCAGTGCGCAGGCCTCGCGAAGCTTGGGCCAGGCGGCGCGGGACACGGCCGGCACCAGCTGCCACTGCACGCCCGCGGCGCGCGCCCGGGCCACCACCGCCGGGCGGTCGGGGTCGAACTCCGGGGCGTCGAGGTGGCAGTGGCTGTCGAAGAGCGCGGTCATTCCCGGCGCGATTCGCCTTCGATCGGCTCGCGCGGCGGGGCGGGGGAGGCCGCCGGTTCGCGGCGCTTCCAGTTCGCCAGCACCAGCGTCGCCAGCGCCGTGATGACCTCGTCCATGAACGGCACGGGGTCGGGCAGCAGCCAGCTCAGCACCATCAGCGCCAGCGTGACCTTGAACAGGGTGGGGAAGCGCAGGCGGCTCGCAAAACCGACCACGGGCCCGGTCATGGGATGCGGCATGGGGACTCCAGGAGACCTTCCTTGCCCCGAAATTAACACGCCGGGGTGGCTAATCCCCGCTTGTGCCTCCGTTCAGCGTCGGGTCGCCAGGCTTGGCCCCGAGCGACGGACCCTGCCGCCGCCGAAAGAGGACATGACCATGAACAAGACCGTATTGGCCGCCGTGGCCGGCATGCTGGCCGCCGGTGGCGCCATCGCTGCCTACCAGACGTTCGCCACCCCCTACGCGGACGTCGTCTCCTCCACCCCGATCATCGAGAAGGAGCCGATCTACGGCGACGTGGTGTCCAGCACTGCCGTCACCGAGATGCGTACCGGCTCGCGCCAGGTCTGCGAAGACGTGGCCGTCGAGAAGCGCCGCCCCGAGCGCTTCGGCGACAAGGACGGCATGGTCGTGGGCGCCGTGGTCGGCGGCCTGCTGGGCAACCAGGTCGGCGGCGGCGACGGCAAGAAGCTCGCCACCGTCGCCGGTGCCGTGGGCGGCGCCTACGCCGGCCGCGAGATCGACCGCCGCCACACCGGCGGCCAGAAGTACACCGAGATCGAGCAGCAGTGCCGCACCGTCACCGAGCCGCGCGAGGAAGTGATCGGCTACGACGTGCAGTACCGCCGCGACGGCGAAGTCTCGACCACCCGCGTCGAGAGCAAGCCGGGCGCCCAGATCCTGCTCGGCGAGCGCGACAAGATCGTCGGCTACGACGTCACCTGGGAGTACGAGGGCCAGACCGGCAGCCTGGTGATGGACGAAGACCCGGGCAAGCGCCTGCCGATCAAGGACGGCGTGATCGCGGTCCGCTCGGCCGATACGCCGCCGAAGGGTTGACCCCTTCACCCGGATGAACCCCGGAAGGGCCGGCCATGCCGGCCCTTTCGCTTGAACGGGCTGCCTAAACGGCCGCCGGGCGGGCTAAAATGCCCGACTTTCCCGCCGACCGCAGACCGCCCCATGGCCCTGAACCCGACCGACCTGTTCGACATCCGCAGCCTGCTCTCCGAAGA
>ERZ1066122.2334-NODE-2334-length-12724-cov-5.684505_pt1 | contig 12724 bp, 11 predicted proteins | sample MGYA00382769_ERZ1066122 | MGnify/ENA primary metagenome ERZ1066122 (study PRJEB33369, sample SAMEA5778352) | biofilm metagenome | biome: Industrial cooling water; feature: Water cooling tower basin; material: Biofilm | place: United Arab Emirates | collected...
GCTCGGGGTGGAAGTGCATTTCGAGCTCAGCATCATTAATGCCGATAAGCCGGAACTGCCCGCGGAGGAGGTTGCCCGGCGGGTGGAGCAGTTCCGGGGCGTTGCGCCGGTGTGGGTGACGCGGGCGGCGGCGTTCGAGAAGAAGGCCGACCTGTTTCCCGGTGCCGCGTTCGTGCTCGGGTTCGACACCGCGGTCCGGCTCGTCGATGCGAAGTATTACGGGGGCGACCCCGGCCGGCGCGACGCCGCGTTGCGAAAGTTGCTCGCCCGCGGCTGCCGGGTGCTCGTCGGCGGGCGGGTGGACGCGGCCGGCGTCTTCCGCGAGTGGGACGGCGTCGGCGTCGCGGCCGAGTTCGCCGCCCTGTTCGAGCCGATCCCCGCGTTCCGGGTGGACGTGTCGTCGACGGCGTTGCGGTCCGGCGGCGGAGACCGGACCGAGAAGGTGCGGTAAAATCGCGGCCGAAGACTTGCGGCGTTCGCGGGGGCAAACTAGAACACTTCAACCGCCGACCGTCCGCCCCGGTGACACGCACGTCCCCGGCCCCCCTCGCGGCCCGGCCGATGGTTCGGGCGAAAGGACTGATCTTTCTTCAAGTCTGAGGTGAAACATGGACTTCATCGGTAGCACCCCCTTCTTCATCATCATGGGGGTGGCCCTCGCGGGGATGATCGGCCTGCTCATTTTCCTGCAAAAGAAGAAGGACGACGACGATTGAGCCGGGCTGCGGGCGTCACTCGCGCGAGTGACGCCCGCCGTTACTGTGCCTTCGCGACCGCCCCCCATTCGGCGATCGTCACGTCGACCGCCTGCCACTTCTTCGCCCGCCACACGGTCAGCCGCACCCGCTGGCCGGCCGGCAACGCGCTGATCAGGTTGATGAGGTGGTTCTCGTCGCGGATCTCGACGGCGTCGAGTTTCACGATCACGTCCCCGACCTGCAACCCGCCGACGGCCGCCGGACCGCTCGGGTGGACGCCGTCGACCATCGCCCCGCACACCCGGTCCAGGCCGAGCCGCAGCGCCGCCGCCGGCTCGATCGTCGGGGCGAGTTGCAGCCCCAGGTAGCCGCGGCTGACCGTCCCCTTTTCGAGCAGTTGCCGGGACACCCGCTTGAGCAGGTTCGCGGGGATGCTGAACGACACGCCGCTGTTGTTGCCGTTGTTCGACGCGATCGCGGTGTTGACGCCGACGAGCGCGCCGGTCATGTCGACGAGCGGGCCGCCGCTGGAGCCGGGGTTGATCGCGGCGTCGGTCTGGAGGAACTCCTTGATGCGGATCGTGTTCCCGAGCGAAATCTGCCCCCGCTCGCGGGCGGAAATGATGCCGTGCGTCACCGTCTGGTTCAGCCCGAACGGGCTGCCGAACGCGAGCACCCACTGGCCGACGCGCACCCGGTCGCTGTCGCCGAGGTCGATGGTCGGCAGGTTCTCGGCCGCGAGCCGGAGCAGGGCAATGTCCGACTCGGGGTCGGTCCACACGCGGTCGGGCTGCTGAATCCGGCCGTCGTGCAGCGTGACGGTGATGTCGCCCGGCTTCGCCCCGCCGACGACGTGGTTGTTCGTGACGACGTAGGTGCCGCGGAACCCGTCGATCCGGAGCATCGCCCCGGACCCGGACTCCTCGGTCGGCTTGGTCTTGCCGGGGGCGGCGTTCGCGGCCGGCGGCTTGACCGCGTCCACGGACACGACGCACGGCGCGACCTTGCGGATGACCGCCTCGAACCGGTCCGGGTTCACCGGTTGGGCGGGCGGGGGCGCGTCCGGCAGGGCGGACGGCGGCGCGGCCGGCAGCGGCGGGCCGGACTGGGCGGCGAGCGGCCTTTGCGGGGTCAGGGCGACCGGGGAGACGACGCCGGCGGCAAACGAACCGGCCGCCACGGCCGCGGTTAACAGGATTCGACGGGTCATGGGCTTCGACCGAGGAGAACGGGTGCGGGGTGCGGGGGTCGGCCCCGCGACGCCCGGATTCTACGCACGTCCACGCCCCAAAACTGAACGGAAACTCGCCGTTCAGCTCAGGACCTGGCGCGACGCGGCGGCACGAACCGAACAAAGCTCGCAGCCTCCCAGGAGCCCGTCACTTCACCTGAGGGCCGGGGTCGGCTCAACCCGCCGAAAGGGACGCGATCGCACGTTCGATTGCCGCTGCATAAGGCTCCGCTCCTCGGCCGCGCGTTTCGACATGAATCGCTCGTCTCGCACCGCACGCCCACAGTTGAATCCTCAATCCTTCGAGACGTTCGAGCAGGGGAGATCGCCGAAGGGCGGTGAGCCCCTCGACGCTGGCGGTGACGGCGTCGATGTCCAACGTGCGGACCCGTTCGAGTTGCGTCGATTCGGCGACCCGTGTCAGAAGCGCGGGCCGCATCGCCTTCCGGCCTCTGGGCTCACGTCCGCCGAAATCGACTTCTGAATCACTTGAGTACAAGCGGAGGTGATCGATCCGCGACAGGTGCGTACTGTCCAGCGCGTCCGGGCAGGCGTCCGGGTCGTACAGCGTGACGGTGCCCGGAGCGATCGCCAGCCCCCAGTGCGGGGCCATGTGAAGGAAATTCGCTGCCGCGAGACTGACCGACTCCGGGCCGATCCCGCGGCAGTAGTCGTTCACCGTGATGTGAGTGTCGCGAAAGGCATCGGGGTGATCCGCTCGCATCTGCTGAAATCGAGCAAATCGTTCGGAGCGAAGTTGCTTCCGCTCCGACGCCGTCAACGACTCGGTCGCGATCCGACAGCTGAGGCGAATGAACTCCGCGTAAGCGACCTCGCCCCGTTCCTGCAACCAGTCCGCGAACACCAGACGGGGGAGGTCGTCTCGCGGGTTCGCGCGAATCGCCGCGAGCAGTGCCTCCCCGTCGGTCATCCCTTCCCCTTGTGGCCGCGGTACCGCTTGATGAGCGCGTTCGTGGACGAGTCGTGCGCCAGCGGCGGCTCCGTCTTCGCTTCCAGTTCCGGGATGATCCGCTGGGCGAGCTTCTTGCCGAGTTCGACGCCCCACTGGTCGAACGAGTCGATGCCCCAGACGATCCCCTGCGTGAAGACGAGGTGCTCGTAAAGGGCGACCAGCTTGCCGAGCACCAGCGGCGTGAGCTTGTCCGCGAGGATCGTGTTCGACGGCCGGTTGCCGGGGAAGACGCGGTGCGGGACGAGCCAGTCGGCGGTCCCCTCGGCCTTCACCTCTTCCTCCGTCTTGCCGAACGCCAGGGCCTCCGACTGTGCGAACAGGTTCGACATGAGCTGGTCGTGGTGCCCGCCGCTCGGGTTCAACGACTGGCAGAAGCCGATGAAGTCGCACGGGATCAGCCGGGTGCCCTGGTGGATGAGTTGGTAGAAGGAGTGCTGCCCGTTCGTGCCGGGTTCGCCCCAGTAGACCGGGCCGGTGGGGTAGTCGACCGCCTTGCCGCCGAGCGTGACGCGCTTGCCGTTGCTCTCCATCGTGAGCTGTTGCAGGTACGCCGGGAACCGCTTCAGGTACTGGTCGTAGGGCAGCACCGCGACGGTCTCGGCCCCGAGGAAGGCGTTGTTCCAGACGCCGATCAGGCCCATGAGTACCGGCAGGTTCTTCGCGAAGGGGGCGGTGCGGAAGTGCTCGTCCATCTGGTGGAAGCCGGCCAGCATCTCGCGGAACGCGGTCGGCCCGAGGGCGATCATCGTGCTCAGGCCGATGGCGGAGTCCATCGAGTACCGGCCGCCGACCCAGTCCCAGAACCCGAACATGTTCGCGGTGTCGATGCCGAACTTCGTCACCTCGTCGGCGTTCGTCGAAACCGCGACGAAGTGCCGGGCGACGGCGGCGGGGTCCTTCAGCGCGGCCAGCGACCAGTCCCGCGCGGTGCGGGCGTTGGTCATCGTTTCGAGCGTGGTAAAGGTCTTCGACGCGACGATGAACAGCGTCTCCGCGGGGTCGAGGTCGCGGACCGCCTCGGCGAAGTCCGTGGCATCCACGTTCGACACGAACCGGAACGTGAGGTCGCGCTGCGAGTAGTGCCGCAGCGCCTCGTAGGCCATGACCGGGCCGAGGTCGGAGCCGCCGATGCCGACGTTGACGATGTTTTTGATGGGCTTCCCGGTGTGCCCGAGCCACGCCCCGGCCCGGATGCGGTTGGCGAACCCGGTCATGCGGTCGAGGACGGCGTGGACCTCCGGCACCACGTCGTGCCCGTCGACGACGATGCTGGTTCCCCTCGGAGCCCGCAGCGCGACGTGCAGCACCGAGCGGTTCTCGGTGGTGTTGATCTTGTCGCCGCGGAACATCGCGTCGATGCGGCCCTTCAGCCCGACCTCGTCGGCGAGCTTGAGCAGCAAGGTCAGCGTCGCGTCGGTGACGCGGTTCTTCGAGTAGTCGAGGTACAGCCCGACCGCGTCGAGGGCGAGCCGGGTGCCGCGGTCGGGGTCGCCGGCAAAGAGTTCGCGGAGGTGCCGGGTGCGAACCTCGTCCGCGTGGGTTTGCAGGGCCGCCCACGCGGGGCGAGACGTCAGGGCGGTGTCCGACATGGAGGAGCCTCGGGGAAGAATACAAAGAAGAATTTTTGACAGTATCAACAGGATCACACGGATCAAATGGATATCCTGAGCATCCTGTTAATCCTGTCAAAAAGTTCTGAAGCTCAGGATCACGTCAGCGCGGTCGCCACGATCAGCTTCGCCTCGTCCAGAATCGCGGACAGGTGGGCTGCGTCGCGGAAGCTCTCGGCGTAGATCTTGTACACGTTCTCCGTCCCCGACGGCCGGGCCGCGAACCAGCCGCTCGCGGTGGACACTTTTAGCCCGCCGATCGGGGCGTTGTTGCCGGGGGCGCGGGTCACCTTGGACGCGATCGGCTCGCCGGCCATCGTGGACGCGGTGACGGCCTCGGGGGACAGCTTGCTCAGCTTCGCTTTCTCGGCGGGCGTGGCGGCGGCGTCGACGCGGGCGTAGAACGGGGTGCCGAACTTCGCCGTCAGTTCCGCGTAGTGCTCGCCGGGGTCTTTGCCGGTGACGGCGGTCATCTCCGCGGCGAGCAGGTCCATGATGACGCCGTCCTTGTCCGTGCTCCACACGGTGCCGTCCCGCCGCAGGAACGACGCCCCCGCGGACTCTTCGCCGCCGAAGCACATGGTCCCTTCGTACAGGCCGGGGGCGAACCACTTGAACCCGACGGGGACTTCCGAGAGCGTGCGGCCGAGGTCGTACACGACGCGGTCGATCAGCCCACTGCTCACGAGCGTCTTGCCGACCGACGCCGCCCGCGACCAGCCGGGGCGGTTCGTCAGCAGGTAGCGGATCGCCACCGCGAGGTAGTGGTTCGGGTTCATCAGCCCCGCGCCCGGCGTCACGATGCCGTGCCGGTCCGCGTCGGGGTCGTTGGCGAACGCGACGCGGAAGCGGTCCTTCAGCTTCACCAGCCCGGCCATGGCGTAGGGGCTGGAGCAGTCCATGCGGATCTTGCCGTCGTGGTCGACGGACATGAACCCGAAGTGCGGGTCGACGGCGGGGTTCACGCTGTCGACGGCGATGCCGAGGAGGTCGCGGATCGGGTTCCAGTAGTGGACGGACGCGCCGCCGAGCGGGTCGACGCCGAGCTTCAGCCCGGCGGCCTTGATCGCCTCCGTGTCGACGACGTTCTTCAGGTCCGCGACGTAGCCGGGGGCGTAGTCTTGTTGCTTCGTGGTGTCGGCCTTGATCGCAGTCTCGTAAGGCACCCGCTTGACCCCGGCGAGGCCGGCCCGGAGCAGGTCGTTGGCGCGGTCCTGGATGGACTTCGTCACGTCCGTGTCGGCCGGGCCGCCGTTCGGGGGGTTGTACTTGAAGCCGCCGTCCGCGGGCGGGTTGTGCGACGGGGTGATGACGATGCCGTCCGCGAGGCCCTTCGTCCGGCCGCGGTTGTGCGTCAGGATCGCGTGCGAGATCACCGGCGTCGGGGTAAAGCCGTCGTGCTCCTGGACGACCGCCGTCACGCCGTTCGCGGCGAGCACTTCCAGCGCGGATCGCTGGGCGGGGCCGGAGGCGTAGTGCGTGTCCTTCCCCACGAACACCGGCCCGTCGATGTCGTGGGCGACGCGGTAGTCGCAGATCGCCTGCGCGATCGCGAGGATGTGCGGCTCGGTGAACGTCCCGTCGAACGGCGTCCCGCGGTGGCCGCTGGTGCCGAACGCGACCATCTGGTTCGGGTCGCCGAGGTCCGGCTTGCGGCCGTAGTAGTCGCGCTCGAGCTTCGCGAGGTCGACGAGGAGTTCGGCCGGGGCGGGTTTGCCGGCGAGCGGGGAGACGGCCATGAGGACTCTCGTTGGGAGTGGGCAATGGTGTTGTAGGAACTATTCCGACCCGATCCCCACCCACGGGGCGGGCCGCTTCTCGAAGAACGCCGTCAGCCCGTGGCGGCACTCGTCCGTCAGCCGCGGTTCCGCACTGCCGCGGGCGAGTTCCTCCACGGGGACGGCCCGCACCGAGCACCGGTGCAGCAGTTCCTTCGTCTTCGCGAGCGCCTTCGGCCCGCCCTCGGCCAGGGACCGCGCCCAGGAGTCCGCCGTGGATTGCAGGTCGTCGGGCGGGCAGACCGCGTTCACCAGGCCGATGCGGTGGGCCTCCGCGGCGTCGATCAGTTCCCCGGTCAGCAGCATCCACCGGGCCGCGCGTTCGCCGACGTGCCGGAGCAGGTGAGGCAGCACCATCGCGGCGACGAGCCCCCGGCGGACTTCCGGGTAGCCGAACCGGGCGGCCGGGACGGCGACCGCGAGGTCGCACACGGTACACAGCCCCGCCCCGCCCGCGACGGCGGCCCCGTTCACGGCGGCGACCGTCGGCTTCGGCAGGGTGTAGATCTGTTCGTACAGGGCGGAGAGGTTCGCGGCGTCGTCCCACACCTTGTCCGCGTCGTCGCCGAGGGTGCCGCGGAGCTCGTCGAGGTCCATGCCGGCGCAGAACGCGGGGCCGGTCCCGGTGAGGATCACGCACCGCGCGGCGGGGTCGGCCGCGGCCCGGTGGAACGCCTCGGCCAGCGCCGCGATGAGCGCCCGACTCAGCGCGTTCCGCCTGTCCGGCCGGTTGATCGTGACGACGGCCGCCGGCCCGCGGCGGGTGTACTCGACGAGTTCGGACATCGCGGACCCTCCCGTTCACCGTTACCGCGGGTCAAAAATCCAGAGACGGCACGCGAGGCCGCCGTTGAAGAACTCCGTCGACCCGGTCGCCTTCCACGGCACCCGCTTCGCCAGCCACGGGCTCGCGGTGAAGATGGCGAGCCGCCAGCCGGGCCAGAAGTCGTGGACGACCTCGCCAATAGTGCGGTACAGCGGGGCGAGTTGCTCCTCGTCGCCGAGCCGCTCGCCGTAGGGCGGGTTGCAGACCACCCACCCCGGCGGGCCGGCCGGCGGGCGGGCGTGGCGGACGTCCGCCCGCGCGAACGTGACGGCGTGGCCGACCCCGGCGGCGCGGGCGTTTCCGCGGGAAAATTCGACCGCGTCCGTCCGCTCGTCCGAACCCACCACCGGGAACGGCGGGGCCGACAACACCCCCCGGCGGGCCTCGTCCTTCACCGCGGACCACAGCCCCCGGTCGAAGTCCGGCCAGCCGTAGAACCCGAACCACTGGCGGGTCAGCCCCGGCGGCCGCTTCGTCGCGATCCACGCCGCCTCGATGGGGAACGTCCCCGAGCCGCACAGCGGGTCCGCGAGGGGGCACGACCCGTCGTACCCGAGGTGCATCAGCAACCCCGCCGCGAGTGCCTCGTTCAAGGGTGCCCGCGACTGCACCGGCCGGTAGCCGCGCTTGTGGAGCGAGTCCCACGACGTGTCGAGGCTGAGCGTGGCGCGGTTCCGGTAGACGTGCAGGTTCAGCCCGACCATCGGCCGCTCGGGGTCCACGCTCGGGCGGCGGCCGACGCGGTCGCGGAACTGGTCGCAGATGGCGTCCTTGACGCGGCGGGCGGCGTACTGCGAGTGCGTGATGCCCGAGTCGCGGACGTTGCAGTCCACCGCCAGCGTGTGGCCGGGGGTCATGAACTGCGACCAGTCGATCGAGCGGACCGCGTCGTACAGTTCGTCCGGGGTCCGGACGCGGGCTTCGAGGACGGGCCGCAGGATCCGGACCGCGGTGCGGAGCCACAGGCTCGCGCGGTACACGATGACCGGCTCCCCGTCGAACCGCACCCCGCCGCGGCCCGCCGCCACGGCGTCGGCCCCGAGGGCGGTCAGTTCCCGGGCGAGGATCGGTTCGAGCCCGCGCGAACACGTGGCGAAGAAGCTGGCCATCCGGTTTCCCGTGCGAAGTCCGCGGTCCGGGGATCCCGCCGGTGACGGGGGTCCGCACGCCGGACCGGATCGGGCTCCTGCGGAATACCATATCCGAACTGCCCCGGAGGTGCCCGTGAAGACGATCATCGAGCCGTTCCGCATCAAAATGGTCGAGCCGATCCGCCTGACCACGGCCGCCGAGCGCGACCGGATCCTGCGGGCCGCCCACTTCAACCCGTTCCTGATCCCCGCGGAAGACGTGCTCGTGGACCTGCTCACGGACAGCGGCACGTCCGCGATGTCCGCGGAGCAGTGGGCCGGCATGATCCGGGGCGACGAGTCTTACGCCGGGGCGAAGAGCTGGTTCCGCTTCGAGAAGGTGATGAAGGACGTGACCGGGATGCCGCACGTCCTGCCGACGCACCAGGGCCGGGCGAGCGAACGCATCCTGTTCGAACTCGTCGGCGGGCCGGGGAAGGTCGTGCCGAACAACAACCACTTCGACACGACCCGCGCGAACGTCGAGCACTCCGGGGCGACGGCGGTCGACCTCGTCATCGACGAGGGAAAGCAGCCGCGGAGCCGGCACCCGTTCAAGGGGAACCTCGACCCGGCGAAGCTCGACGCGCTGATCCGGGAAGTCGGGCCGGAGCGGGTGCCGCTGGTGATGGTGACGGTCACGAACAACAGCGGCGGCGGGCAGCCCGTCAGCCTCGAAAACCTGCGGGCCGTTCGGAAAATCTGCGACAACTGCGGGATTCCGCTGTTCCTCGACGCCTGCCGCTTCGCGGAGAACGCCTACTTCATCAAGCTCCGCGAGCCGGGGCAGGCCCACCGCAGCGTGAAAGACATCGTCGCCGAGATGTTCTCCCTCGCGGACGGGGCGACGATCTCCGCGAAGAAGGACGGGCTCGTCAACATCGGCGGCGTGCTGCTGTTCCGCAACCCCGGCCTCGCGGCGAAGGCGAACAACCTGCTGATCCTGACTGAAGGGTTCGTCACCTACGGCGGGTTGGCGGGCAGGGACCTCGAAGCGATGGCCCAGGGCTTTCAGGAAGTGCTGGACGAGGACTACTTGCAGTACCGCATCCGCAGCGTGGCGTACCTCGGCGACGGTCTCCGCGCCCTCGGCGTGCAGATCGTCGAGCCACCGGGCGGGCACGCGATCTACGTCGACGCGGCCCACTTCTGCGGGCACCTGACGCCGGACGAATTCCCCGGCCAGGCGTTGTTGTGTGCCCTGTACCGCCACGCGGGCATCCGGGCCGTCGAGATCGGCAGCGTGATGTTCGGCCGCACCGACCCCGCGACCGGCCAGACGACCCACCCCGCGATGCAGTTGGTGCGCCTCGCGATCCCCCGCCGGGTCTACACGCAGAGCCACATCGACTACGTCATCGAGGCGATCGGCGAGGTCTTCGCGAAGCGGACCGAGATTCGCGGGCTGCGGATCACCGAGGCCCCGGAGGTGTTGCGGCACTTCACGGCGAAGTTCGCGGAACGGGCGTGACCCCGGCCGGAAGCCGGCGGCCGGGGCGCGTATCATGTCTGGGGACCGCGCGACCGGGAGACCGCCGAATGCCGCCCGCTTCCGACGCCTTGCTGCGATACCGCCCCTGGCGGGGGACCCTCCGTTCCCCGATCTTCGGCGCGCTGGCGATGGGCCGCGTCAGCCTCCGGCTGATGGTCCGCCGCCGGCTGTTCTGGGGGCTGTACGGCCTCGCCCTCATGGTGTTCTTCTTCTTCTTCTACGGGCAGTACCTCGTCGTCTGGATCCAGCAGCAGACGGCCGGGCAGACGGTCTTTTTCGGCGGGATGCCCGTGAAGGCCGCGGACCTGACGAAGTTCCTCGACCGGCTCGCACTCAACGGCTCCGGGCACACCTTTGCGAACTACATCTGGTTCCAGGGGTACATCGCGATGATCGTCCTCGCCCTGGCGGGCGCGGTGCTGGTGGGGAACGACTTCCACCACGGGAGTCTGCCGTACTATTTATCGAAGCCCATCGCACGCCGGCACTATGTATTAGGGAAGTGCCTCGGCATTGCGATGTTTATCAACTTGCTCACCACGGTCCCCGGTGTCGTGTTATACATACAAGCCGGATTGCTGTATGACTGGAAGACGTATTATGCCGACCACCTCCGCGAACTCGCCGGCATCTTCGGGTACGGGGCGACGCTGACGGTGGCCCTGAGCCTGCTCCTCGTCGCGACGGCCGTGGGCGTCCGCCGGACGGTGCCGCTCGTCATGGTCTGGACCGGGATTTTCGTGCTCTGCCGGATGCTCGGCGGGTTCCTCGTCGACGGCCAGAACCTCGACCCGCGGTGGCGGCTGATCGACTTCTGGAACGACCTGTACCTCGTCGGCCTCGGCTGCCTGGGCGTCGACCGCGCCACCCTCCGTCCCCCGGCCCAACCGGAGGTGTGGGAAGCCGCCCTCGTCGTGGGCGGAGTCTGTATTGCCTGCGTGTTGTATCTCCGCCGGCGGATTCACGCGGTGGAGATCGTGTCATGAGCATGGATCCGTCCCCGCTGTTGTTATTCGAGCAGGTCAGTAAGTGGTTCGGCCCCGTGTTGGGGTTGAATCAGATTACACTCGAACTCACCGGCGGCATCACCGGCCTCGTCGGCGCGAACGGGGCGGGGAAGTCCACGCTCATCCGCCTCGCCACCGGGCAGAGCCGGCCGTCGCTCGGGCGGGTCACGGTCCGCGGCGTCGACGCCTGGGACTGGCGCGCCCGCCGGCTCGTCGGCTACTGCCCGGACCACGACGCCTTCTACGAGGACATGACCGGCCGGGACTTCGTCCACGCGATGGCCCGCCTCTGCGGCTACCCCCGCGCGGACGCCCGCCGCCGGGCCGACTCGACGCTCGACCTCGTCGGCATGGCCGACCGGGCCGACCGCAAACTCCGCGGCTACTCCAAGGGGATGCGGCAGCGGGTGAAGCTCGCGCAGGCCCTCGTCCACGACCCGGAACTGCTCGTCCTCGACGAACCGCTCGGCGGCATCGACCCCGTCGGCCGGCAGGAAATGCTCGACCTGTTCCGCAGGCTGGCCGCGTCGGGAAAGTGCCTGCTCGTGTCGAGCCACGAACTCGAAGAACTGGAAAAGCTGACGAACCACGTCGCGGTGATGGCCCGCGGCCGGATCGCCGCCGTCGGCACGCTGCAACAAATCCGCGACCTGATGGACGACTTCCCGCTCTCCGTGCGAATCGAAGTCGACCACCCCCGCGAGCTCGCCCGCCACCTCCTCGCGATGCCCGATGTCGTTGGCGTCGACGTGGAGGCAGAGGGCGTCGTGGTCCGCGCCCGGCACCCGCAAAAATTCTTCCGTGCGTTCGGGACGCTGGTCGTGGAGACGGAACTGGATGTCCGCCGACTCGACCCGCTGGACGATTCCGCTCACGCGATTCTGGGGTACCTGCTGGGCGGGAGCGGGAAGACATAATTCTTGTAGGTCGGGCCGAGTCTTCGAGGCCCGACGTTGCGCTTCCCGTCGGGCCTCGAAGACTCGGCCCGACCTACAAGAAACGGGGGTTGCCATGTCGCCCGATTCCGAAGCCATTCGTGAACTCGCCCTGGCGGTCGCCGCGTTGCGGTCGGAAATCGCCGACGTGCGCGACGCGGTCGGCCGGGTCGAAGCATTACTCGGCGGCGTCACCTCCGACGGCGGCCGCGATCGACGCCGGCACCCGCGGTCGAAGGTGGCGACGGCGGTTTCCATCCTCAGCGACCGCTATCCGGGGCACTCACTCGCGGGGACCGTCGTCGATTATTCCGCCGGCGGCCTTGCGGTCGTCCTGGACGTGTTGATTCCGCTCGGCAGTTACGTCACCTTTTTGCCGCTGGGGAACGCCGCGCCGGGGAATGCCATCGAGGCCCGCGTCACGAACCGGGCTCCGCTGGGGTCGCGGTGGCGGGTCGGGTGCGAGTTCCTCCGGACGCCCACGGCCGAGGAACGGGCGGCATACCAGTTCGCGTAAACCCTACGCGGGATGAGTGGTTCTCTTCGATTTCTGGTCCCCTCCCCCTGGGAGGGGGGAGGGATAGGGAGGGGGTCGCTTGAGTGGCAAGCCCATCACCCCCACCCCAACCCTCCCCCCTCAAGGGGGAGGGAGGAACATCTCACGGTGGCCGATGAGCGATTTCGCCGACTTGCTGGACATCCTGCACGAAGACAACCACGTCCTCGGCCTCAACAAGCCGAGCGGCTGGCCGACCGCCCACGCGGACACGGACCAGACGATCCGCGAGAAGTACAACAAGCCCGGCAACGTCTACCTCGGCGTCGTCCACCGGCTGGACAAGCTCACCAGCGGGTGCCTGCTGTTCGCCCGCACCAGCAAGGCGGCGGCCCGGCTCAGCGAGCAGTTCCGCGACGGGGGCGTCGAGAAGGTGTACTGGGCCGTTGTGGAGGCGAGCGGCGGCGGGCCGTGGAACCGGACCGAGGCAGGGGCGCTCGACGACTGGCTCCGCCACGACGACGCGGACGAGCGGGTGAAGGTCGTGT
>ERZ1066122.2336-NODE-2336-length-12712-cov-7.236470_pt1 | contig 12712 bp, 10 predicted proteins | sample MGYA00382769_ERZ1066122 | MGnify/ENA primary metagenome ERZ1066122 (study PRJEB33369, sample SAMEA5778352) | biofilm metagenome | biome: Industrial cooling water; feature: Water cooling tower basin; material: Biofilm | place: United Arab Emirates | collected...
GTATATAGCTTGTCCAAGTAAAGACATCCCAAAAGGCAAAGTAAAATCTTTAACATTATGCGGGCAAAAAATCGTCATCTTTCGTACAGCAAACGGACAACTCCACGCACTTAATGCATATTGTCCACACTTAGGAACCGACCTAGGAATAGGAAAAGTAGAAGGTAACTTTATTCGCTGTTACTTTCATCATTGGGCATTTGACGGTGAAGGAACTTGTCAAGATATTCCCTGTCAAAAGGAAATTCCTGCAAAAGCTAAATTACAAGCTTATAGTATAGATGAAAAATACGGTTTTATTTGGATTTATCCTGATGCCAAGGTGCCAGAAGGTGTAGTAGAATTTGACGAACTCAAAGGTAAAACATTAATGACAATGTTTGATAAACCGTTTGAACGAGGTTGTCATCACCATATTTGTATGATGAACGGTATCGATGCTCAACATTTACAAACCGTCCATAAATTGAACATCGATATGAAATTATCTTTACAAGCAAATGCTAGAGGTGACATTATAGATTTTACCCTCAGTGGCGAATTTCCCAATACAACTTCTAGAGAAAGGCTCGCACGACAAATTTTAGGAAATTATTACGAATACACAATGAGGTACGCACACGGATGTATAGGACTTTTAACAATTATGAAGAAAGTCAAATTCGTGGCGCCATTACACATGATTTATGCTTACATTCCTATAGATAAAGGAACACGCATTCAACCTATATATATAGCAGAAAAAAGAAAAGGTATATTAGGCGCCTTTAAAACAAAAATATTACTATTACTAACAAAAACCGCTTACTACTTTCTTAGAGGTGAAGACGGCATGATTTACGACAATATTAATTATAACCCTAATACACTTTTAAATATAGATGAACCCCTAGTAAAATACATGCAATATGTAAATCAACTTCAGCCTTCAATGTGGTCTAATAAACCCGAAGAAACCCGGTTTCCCCATCACTAAATAAAACAACCCAGCACTAAACACCAAAGGAAACCGGGTTTCTATTGGTTAAAATAACTCCTCTGTGAACTCTGTGCCTCTGTGGTGAAAATAAAAAAATTTAAATTAGTAGAGGCGGGCAGGGATGCCCGCTCCACAAGAGATATAACAATGAATATAAAAGTTTGTAAAATTACTTTTGACCAAAAATATCCTGATATACATCTTAACCAAGACGATAACTTATCAGAACATTTAACAGTACAAAATTCCCCTATATTATTTGGATGTCGAACAGGAATTTGCGGAACCTGCCTTGTATCTATAAAAGGAGACATTCCTCCACCAAGTGAAGAAGAAAAAGAAATCTTAGAAATCTTCGCACCAGAAAATAAACAAGCGAGACTAGCTTGTCAAATACAACTTACAAATGATATTGAAATATCTCCTTTAATATAAATATGAAATTCGAGGATTTTTGGTACATAGTTTGTGAAAGCAAACAACTCAAAACAAACACCGTTCTTTCACGTACAATTTTAAACGAGTGGTTAGTAATATTCCGAGACCCAGACGGAAAACCTGTGGCACTACGAGATAAATGTATGCACAGAAACAGTCGTCTATCCAAAGGAAAAGTTCATCAAGGACAAATACACTGTCCTTACCACGGTTGGGTATATGACAAAAACGGCAAAGTCGTAACCATCCCCTCCGAAGCAAACAACCCTCGTATATGTAACGCGCGTCAAACACTCACCTACAACACCACAGAACAAGACGGTTTCGTATACATAAAACTCTCATCCAACCCATCCGAAGATTTTAAACCTTTCGCGATGCCCAACTACCAAAAACCAGGATGGGAAACAGTACGTGTAATAAACCGTTTTCAAAACAACGTCACCAACTGTGCTGAAAATTTTATTGATATCCCCCACACAGTTAGCGTTCACCCAGGAGTGTTTCGCACACCTCGTCAACAAAAACTAGAAATGTTGGTAGAAAGAAAAAACGGTACAGTTATTGCCCAATACCAGAACGAAACCAATAACCTAGGATGGTTCGCGCGCTTTCTCAACCGCAAAGCATCACAAATACATCATATAGATACATTTCACATGCCCAATATTACCAGCGTTGAATACGACATGGGCAAACACCGAAAACTTTTTATAACAAGTCAGTCAATACCAGAAACCGAAAACTCCACCTTAGTATACACCGATGTCACATATAACTACGGCATTTGGAACAAACTCGCACGACCCTTTGTACATTGGACAGCACAATATATTATCCATCAAGATATCGAAGCATTAAAAATACAATCAGAAGTTATCGAAAAATACGGCGCCCAATTTGCCAACACACCCGCAGATACCATCCATATATTCGTCGAGTCTATACGTAATGCTATCACAGCAGGAGAAGACCCTCGTCAACTACCAAATAAATCAGTAAATGTAGAATTTTGGGTATAAAAAACTCTCTTTAATCTCTTACCTCTGTTTCTCTGTGCCTCTGTGGTAAGAAAAAGATTTTACCACAGAGACGCAGAGTTCACAGAGAAGGAATTTTATGTTAATTTTTATTGCTTTTATTATTTTGCTATTTTTAACTTTTGCCAATCAAAACATTATAACTATACTAGTCAGTAAAAATCGTCAAGACTGGCTTTTAGATATGATTGGTTTATGCTTCCAAGGAATTATTATTCCTATATTGCAAATCACAGTTGTATTCCAACTATATAACAACTTACTCCCCACTTTAAAATCCGCACTGACATTACATCCATTAATAGCATTTAGCCTAAGCTTTATTTGCGTAGACTATTTATACTACTGGAACCATCGTATATTCCACACACCTTGGTTTTGGTCAGTGCATAAAGTACACCATACAGTAACAACAATGGATGTAGTAGGAACATCGCGCAATACATTGTGGACAAGCTTTTTAATTATATACCTATGGGTTCACTCATTATTTATATACTTACTGCAAGACCCAACTTGGTATATTTTCGGCGCCAGTTTAACATCAGCATTAGATTTATGGCGCCATAGCACATTCACACCTAAACCAACATCTAAAATTTACCGTTTACTTGCACCTTGGTTAATTTTACCACAAGACCATGCATGGCATCACGCGCGTAATTACGAAGGAGGTAATTATGGAGCAAACTTTAAAATATGGGATAAAATACATGGTACTTATTCTGATAATGAAAAACAACCAGAAAATTTAGGCGCCATATCAAATTTGAGTTTATCGCAAAAACTATTCTTTCCTTTTATATGACTTTACTAAGTACAGTACTTTCTTTTTTTCCAACTTTAGTCATGCTAATGATATTCAGTTCATTTCTAGGAATTTGCTATCAACCTGGAATTATTAGCGTACTAAGTTTATTTTTTTCTATTTATATCTTCCCTTTACTGATTTATCGAATACATAATTACTTTTTACCGATAAAAGAAGATATTAGTTATCTTTGTGGCAAAGAATATTCACCTTGGTGGGGAAGTCATCAAATACAATCTATCTATATAACATTTCCTGTGTTTGAAGCAATATTGCGCTTAATACCAGGAGCGTTTTCTCTGTGGTTAAGATTATGGGGTTCAACAGTTGGCAAAAAAGTTTACTGGACACCAAAATTAGAAATCGCTGACAGAGGATTAATAGAAATAGGTGATAATGTGATTTTTGGGTATGGAGTTGGAATTTATTCTCATATAATTAAACCAAAAAAACAAGATTTATTACTATACGTCAAAAAAGTAAAAATTGGTAGCAATGTATTTGTAGGCGCCGGTAATAATATTGCACCAGGAGTAAATATTAACGATAACACCTACATACCTATATCTACCACACTTCCAGTAGTAAAATAATTATGAATATATTTATACAAATTTTTGGTAAAATTATCGCACCTGCTGCAAATAGATTTAATCGCGCGATTAAAACCCCAGAACTAACGCAAAAAAATCTCCAGAAAGAACTTTTCCAACGTTTTGCTCAAAGTGAATATGGAAAATCTTTAAATATTACACACTGGCGCCAAATACCTATTGTAGAATACCAAGATATTGAAAGTCGTATAAACAAGCTTACTACTGAACCAATTATTTTTTACGAAAAAACATCAGGAAGTCGCAGTGCTGCAAAATTAATACCTTATACAAAAGCTTTACGTCGTTCGTTTAATCATATGTTCTGTGTCTGGGCACATGATTTAATTGTCAATGGTCCCAAATTCTCAACAGGAAGAATTTACTTTTGTATATCACCACAGTTAACTCCACCCACAGATGTTACAACTTTACAAGATGACTCTGAATATCTTGATGGTTGGTTACGTGCTATTCTCAGTCCTTTTTTAGTGTCACCTCCTGGAATACAGCATATACAAAACGCTGAAGAATTTAAACACAAACTTTCTCAAGCGCTACTACTCGCAGAAAACCTAGAAATTATCTCAATATGGAGTCCTAGTTTTCTCAAAGTCATTCTTGACTATATACAGACTCATCACAAACAACTAGCTGAGTCGTTAAAAACTAAAATATCAGCCGAACGCTACAACTTACTGTTGGAAGCACCCCAATATCATAAAGTCTGGCGCCACCTCAAACTAATTTCATGTTGGGACAGTGCGAACGCTGCAGATGGCGCCCAAACATTACGAAAGCTTTTCCCAGGTGTATTAGTACAGGGTAAAGGACTTTTAGCAACTGAGGCGCCAATGACCATTCCCCTCATACCAGCAAATGGATGTGTACCAATGTTGGATGAGGTATTTTTCGAGTTTGAAGACGAAAAAGGTAATATACATCTTCTCCACGAACTTAAAAAAGCAGAAGTATACGAAATTATTATTTCTCAAAAAGGTGGGTTATGCCGTTACCGTATTAAAGACCGAGTTTGCGTCACCCACTTCTATCACGCTACACCTTGTCTAGAGTTTATCGGACGCACACAAGAAATTAGTGATTTAGTTGGAGAAAAACTACACTCTGAGTTCGTCCGTCAAGTACTTGATAATTTAGCTTTGGCTGAAACCAACTTTAAAACTTTCATACCTACCCACATCCCAACAGCCAGATATATCCTTTTACTAGATACAGCCAATACAGATACGTTGGAACTTGCTGAAAAATTAGATATGTTGCTGCAACAGTCTCCTCAATATCGCCATGCAAGACTTTTGGGTCAACTGGCGCCAGCTTCCATAATAGTAAATCCTCATGCGGCTGAAATTCTCAGTTTAAATAAAACACGCGAAGGAAAAAAATGGGGTGACTTGAAACATGATATTTTGAATACGGCGCCTGTTAGTAGAGAATTATTAAGCGAATTGAGTAATGTTTTTTAGAATACGTGTTATGAGTACAAGAATTTAGGACACTAGCCTGTACAAAATTGCACAACTGCTTATTTTACAGAATCACAGTGTGGCGCCAATTGTTCAGATGGAATATTAACTTGGCGCCGAAACAATGTTCAATATAGCGCTGGTTTAAAAGCTGGTAAGTTAAACAACGCGAGCTGCTAGCCCTTGTGCAACAATCAATCTATTTTCGTTACTTTTTTGCATTTTCTTAAATTTAGGGCTACTAAATTGTTTAAAAGTAATGGGAGCATCAGGGTCAAGAACTGATGCCATATTAAGCCCTAGACGTTTTGCAATACGTCCTGCTGCCTCTAAAACAGCTACAGGGTCTTTTTCGAGGGACTCATCCCACCATTCTGGTAGTGCTTTCTCTTGAATAAACCTTGCTGGTAGTCCTATTGCATACAACCGCTTGTACAGCGTTGGCATTTCAAGGGTCTTACTCATATTTCCCTCCTTGCCTAATATCAAACCTTTTACCCTTTACTTGTATTTTTAGAATTATAATTAATGTCTCTACCTATATAGTGAGGTTATATTGACATTAATAATATGACGCATTAGAAAACAGTTCTAATACCTAGCAGAAAATATACTTAAACTTCATTAATTTTGTAATATTAAACTTAAGTTATTCCTAGTACATATATATTTATATCATAAGGCAATGGTGCCTAAGAATCAATATGTCATAGGTAATTTGAATTTTCTTATTAAATGTATTTTATGGGATATATCTTGTGGGATGGGCATCCTCTAGAGTCCCAAAAGTCCCAAAATTGAAAGGAACAGGCAGGGATGCCTGTTCCACAAGAGTTTTTCAACCTGACCTTACTCGTCGTATTCGGGTTGTTTTTGTCTGACTTTTTCGGGGATGTTTAATGGGGTTGGCGCCTCGTCATCATCCCAGGCATCACGGTCTAGGTCTTCGTCTTCGTATTGTATGACTGGTTTTGGTGGTTCGTAACTGGCTTTTTCGTATTTGTCTTTGCCAGATGCTTCACTCCAGTTATCGTCTTCGTCGTCGTCATCGTAGCGAGGTGCTGGTTCATAAGTGGCGCGCGCTTCCATTACTTGGCGCCTTGGTGCTGGTGCGGGTTCGTAGTCGTCTTCGTCCCATGCTGGTTCTTCGACTCGTTCGGGTGTGCGAACTTTTGCCATTGGTGCTTCGAGTGGTACACCGCTAGGAAGTTGTTTGTCTGCGGCAACTGTACGAGGTTGAGCGTAGTATTCATCGTCACCACTTCTATCCCAAGGCGCCCGACCAATACCCAAGCGTTCGAGTAAACCTACAGATAATTGTGTGAGACGTTCTTCGGCGCCTTCAAATACAATTAAACGGTTTGGACCTGTGCTGACAATTTCTTCAATTGATAGTTCGTATGTGCTTAAAACTTGTTCGGGTAGTTGAGGTAGTCCTACTGATGCAATAACTATTGTTAATAGTTTGCCGTTTGCTGTGTCAAATTTAAAGCCGCGTACCCGACCTAAAGCTTCACCCGTTTCGGTGATAACTTCCCAGTTAACGAGATTACTATAAGCTTCGACATCAATATCTTCGATTGCGTCTTCGTTGTCTACTAAGATGACATCAGCGATTTTTCTAATGCTATCTAAGTACATGTAACGTGGCACACCGGAAACGGAAATCAGGCTGTCTCGTAGGCTAAATGCCACAACCTCACGTTGGTCAACGTCTACCCATACCTGACTAATAATACCGAGTCGCCTAGCGTCGCTGGTGACTACCTGTGTGTTTAAAATATCCGAGCGTCTAATAGTTTGTTCTGAGGTCATTCTAATACCGAGTCCCGATTCTCGAATCCGGTTAATCTATACACTATTATTAACAAAAACTCAAGCCGATGTATGTTCCGATTTGAGCTTGATTCCCAAAACTTGAGTATAAGCTCCTCTCGCTTGAGTCACACCGATTGTGCGTTCGGCTGATTCTATCATTGGGCGCCGTAAACTAACAACTATAAATTGTGCAGATTGCGCCTGTTGTTTAACCATTTTAGCTAATCGTTCTACATTTGCTCCATCTAAAAACATATCTACTTCGTCAAAAGCATAAAAAGGTGATGGACGGTACTTTTGCAGGGCGAAAATAAAGCTCAATGCTGTTAGCGATTTTTCTCCCCCCGACATTGAAGCTAGACGCTGTACTGGTTTACCTTTGGGATGTGCCACAAGGTTCAAACCGCTGATGAATGGGTCTTCGGGGTTATCTAATTGTAAATAGCCATCACCATCTGAAAGTGTTGCGAAAATTGATTGAAAGTTTTCATTTACAGCATCGAATGATTCTTTAAACGCGCGTTGACGCAATGTAGTGAAATTTTCAATTCTAAATAGTAGTTCTGTACGTTCACCTTCTAAAGTTTCGAGTTTTTGCGTTAATTCCTGCAAGCGGTTTTGGGTACGGTCGTATTGTTCGAGTGCGAGCATATTTACTGGTTCCATTGCTTGCATTCGCTTGCTGAGACTTTTGAGTTCTTTTTGCAGTTCCTCTAAATCCACCGTTACGGGTACTTCGGGTAATGGGTTGGGTAAATCTGGGGCAATAGTTCGCAACTGCTCTTGAACTTGGGTTAACTCTTCTCGACGTGCGAGTTGAGACTCCTCTAATTTTTGAACTTCCCACTCAAGTTGCTGCTGACGTAATAAATGCGCGCGTAGTTCTGCTTCGAGTGCATCGCGTTTTTTCTTCTCTTCTCCCAAGTTTGCTTCTAGTTCAGTTAATTTAACGCGCGTTTGTTCTATTTGAGTGCTGAGTGCTGAGTGTTGAGTGCTGAGTGTGGAGAGTAAGGTTGTTTGATTGGTTTGTTCTTGTTGGTATTGGGTTATACGTGTTTCTGATTCTTGGATGCGTTCGGTTAGACGAGTGAATTGTGATTCTAGGTTGGTTAAGCGCTGTTCGGCTTCACGTAGTGCGGTTTCGCGTTGTTTCAATTGTTGCTCGTTATTTTTGATAACTGCTTGGACTTGCTGCCATTCGCTTGGTGTTTGTTCTGCTTCTAATGTTGCTAGGGTTTGCCGTAACTGTGCTAACTGTTCTTCTTGACCAGGTAATGAGTTATTTAATATTTCTAAGCGCGATTGAGCAGTGGTAAATTTGTTTTGGTTTTGTGAGAGTTGAGATTTTGTATTTTCTACTTGTGCTGTTAGGGTTTTAACTTCACGCTGTAGCTGTTCTAACCGTAATTGTTGTTCACGTTTAGCTTGACGACTTTCTGTTAATTCTTGTGACAATTGCTTGACGCGGGTGCCCATTGATAAAATTGCGTCACTACATCTTTCTAAAACGCGCTCAATCTCTGTTAAACGCTGCTTTAATAATCTTACTTCTTCGGTTTCTCCTGTTTCCGGTGCCCCAAATCGTAATTGCGAACGTTGCCCAGTGCTACCCCCAGTCATTGCACCACTGGGTTCGAGCAATTCTCCATCAAGAGTAACTATACGATATCTACCTAAATGCGCGCGGGCTTGGTTTAAAGTTTCAAAAATCACCGTTCCACCAAACACATAACCAAAAACATCGCGGTAACGGTTCTCTGTCTCAACTAAATTAACCGCTAAATCAATGAAACCGTTTGCATATCTTAAATCACTAACAGAAGGTGTTCTCGCTGCTTGAATTTTATTCAATGGTAGAAAAGTTGCCCTTCCTGCACGACGCTGTTTGAGTAATTCAATAAGGGCGGCGCCTACAGAGTCATCTTCTACTACAATATTCGCTAATCTGGCGCCAGCAGCTATTTCTAAAGCGAGCTGATACTGTGGTTCAACCCGTCCTAACTCAGCAACCAAACCGCAAACCCCAGATACACCTGATTGCAATACTAACTTACTGGCGCCTGTTCCTTGTGCTTCTTGTTGTGCTTGGGAAAGCGCTTCTAGTTTATCTAATTGCCTGGTTTTATCACGCTGTTCTGCTAAAAGACGCTTTTGTGTTTCTTGTTGTAACTGTAATTCCTGTTCAGTAGCACTGAGGTTTTGCGCTAAATCTTGAATTGGTTGATTTGAACTATTTACTTCTTCTTGGAGTGTATTTAACTGACTTTGTTTTTCAGCTAATTCTGGCTCAATACGCTGTAATAACTCACTTTGCTCTTGAATTTGTGTTCTTAACTGTGAATTACGCTCACTTAACTGCGCTTGTTCTGTACGCTGCGGTTCGAGAGTTTGTAGCAAAGTTTCTACTTGACGGTTGAGTGCAGTTTGCTGTTGTACCCAAGCTTCCGAAGCTTCGGCAACTTGAGCAGCAGTTTCGCGAGATTCTTCTAAAGCTGTTTGAACTAACGCGCGTTGCTGCTGACAATATAATATAGATTGTTGCTCTACAGTTTGCGCTTCGGTGATTTGCTGCAAATTTTTTCTATGTTGCTCAATTTCTAACTGCGTAGTTTGTAACTTTTTAGAGGTTTCTTGCTGTGCTGCGTTTAACTCGCTAGCTCTCCGGGTTAGCTGTTTACGTTCAGCTTCTTGGTTTGCTAACTGTGACTGTGCAGCTAATAACTCTTCACCACCCAAAGTTTTGAGGAGTAAGTTGAGTTGCTCTAATTCAATATTTTTTGCAGCAATTTGATTATTTACATTGGTCAACTGCTCAGTTAGCTCTACACTTTGCTTATCTCCAGCTTGAATTTGTGTTTGTAAGCGTTCCTGCTGATTTTGTAACGTTCGCCATGATAATACAGCTTCCCACTTTTGCTTTTCCAGAAATTCTACACGAAATTTCTGATATCTTTCGGCTTTAGCTTTATCTTGCGCTAACCTTTCGCACTGCGCTACCAACTCCGACTCAATAATGCGGCAATTATCTTCTTTTTCTTTAACTTCCTCTAAAGTCTTTTTCGCTTGGTTAATTTTTCTATCGAATGCTCCCACACCCGCTAACTCGTCAATAATTTCTCGACGTTCACGCGCGTTCATCGAGATAATACTTGTAACGTCCCCTTGGAGTTCCACATTATAACCTTCAGGATGAACCCGTAACCGTTCGAGTTCTTCGTGTAACTCAGTTAAAGTGCAAGAAATGCCATTTATATAATAGTTAGAAGTATAAGTACCTTGCTGGGTTACACGTAATCTTCGCGTCACACACCAATCTTCACCCGGTTTCGCACGAATTTTTTCCTTACGGTTTTTATCATCTTCGCTAACTTCTTCTTCCTCTGGTTCCTCTTCTTCGTCTGGTAACAAGTCATCTTCAATAACCGTAACAGTTAAATCTTCATCTAACACAGCATCCGGCTCATGATCAGAAAGATCAAAGGTAACGGTAACACTAGCTTCAACCGTCGAACGTCCTTTTGACACTTGTGTTGTATTAACCAAATCAGGAAGTCTATCTGCACGCATCCCTTTAGAACCTGCCAAACCAAGGCAAAACAGTAGCGCGTCCAGAATGTTCGACTTACCAGAACCATTAGGCCCAGATATAACGGTAAAACCTGTCAATAGAGGAACTGAAGTTGTGCCGCCGAACGATTTAAAATTTGTAAGTTCAACGCGCTTGATGTGAACCATAAGCGGGTATTTGTCTTGGGTAGGTGTGTGAGGAACGTGTTTGTTTTAATGGCGCCGCTTTTATATATAAACTTATTCAAGCAAGCCAATAAAGTATAAGTGTACCAACTATAGTGATATTTGCAACAGGGAAATATTATAATCAAAGAAAAATTTTTGTGAAGCCCCAACCCCTCCTCGTAATAAGGACTTCAGTCCTTACCACTAGCCTCAAACTTTAAACCATACCACAAACCATTGTAAATACTACAATATTATTCAACCCATAAGAAATTTCCAAAAATTAAATTAATCATCTTGTGGAACAGGCATCCCTGCCTGTTCATTCAGGGCGGGCATTTATCAGTCAGGGCGGGCAAGGATGCCCACCCCACAAGATATTTATATAATTATGTTAAGATTTATATAGATAAATTCACCTTATGTCATACTTTTTTTCTCTACGTGGTTGGTTAGAAATAGAACCAGAAAAGTTTGAGACAGCGACTCAACTAATAGAGTCATTACAGCGTGACGAAGAATTAAGTACAGAAGTCAGTGATATGTTAGTGAAAGTGACGTAAGGTGCGTAACGCTGATAAAAATTTCAACGCAGCAATAAGACTTATAGCGTTACGCACCAGCTACCTAAAAATGCAAGATTTTTGAACGTCTGTGAACCTTAAATAACAACATCGTAACACTAAATATATTGCTCTTTATATTCTTATTTACTTTCCAAAGCGTATCAAAGGAACTTACCCGTATATTGTATTGAATCTATAAAGCATCTATCTTACTTTTATAAAGATTCATTATGGTAGGAGCGAAAATAATTTTCCTTTTGGTACTATTATACCATACAGGCAAGGAAAGGTTTTACAAAATGGCTACTACCCTTGATGCAAGTAATCTTACATTAAATAAAGTCAAAGCACTGTTAAAATTTCAATCAACTTTTAACAACTCCTTTACGTCTTTGTTGACTTTAGAACCTTTAACTGAATCTGAGCAGCAGGAATTAGAGGAAATTAGGGAGTTGTTTGACTCCTACTATGGAGATGGAAAAATTAGTGAAGGGCAAATAAGGTTTTTATTTTTGGCGCCTCTACTTAAGCTAGCAGGATTTTATACTCCTCGCATCAAAATACTTTTAGAAGAAAAAATCGCTGATATTTTGGTAGAAGACAAGGATAAGTTGATTAAAGGGCGTATGGATATATTAGCAGTCAACAGAGAAATTGAAGAAGAAATTGAAATAACACCATTCTGGATTTTGGTTATAGAGACAAAAAATAGCACAGTTCACCAAATGGAGGGATTGCCGCAGCTACTAACCTACGCATACAAGAGTTTAGAAAATCAACCGTTTGTTTGGGGTTTAACTACAAATGGGTTAGGGTATCAGTTTGTGTATATTGAGCGAGGAAATCCTCCCGTTTACCAACTTCTGCCTGAATTAAACTTAATTCGTCCTGATTCGTCTATTCAATTGTTACAAGTTCTTAAAGCTATTTGTAAGAAGTATCTTAACACATCAGTATAACCAATAATATTTTTAAACTGGTGAAAAAAATGACTACTACACTTGATGCGAGTAATCTTTCATTAGAAAAAGTTCAAGCACTGTTAAATTATGAAGAGCAATTTAACAACTCGTTTACTTCTCTATTAACTCTAGAGTCTATAACGGAATTTGAACAGCAGGAATTAGAAGAAATTAGGACTTTGTTTCGCAGCTACTATGCAGCAGGAAAAATTAGTGAAGGGCAAATAAGGTTTTTATTTTTGGCGCCTTTACTTAAACTAGCAGGATTTTACACTCCTAGCATCAA
>ERZ1066122.2337-NODE-2337-length-12708-cov-7.683790_pt1 | contig 12708 bp, 12 predicted proteins | sample MGYA00382769_ERZ1066122 | MGnify/ENA primary metagenome ERZ1066122 (study PRJEB33369, sample SAMEA5778352) | biofilm metagenome | biome: Industrial cooling water; feature: Water cooling tower basin; material: Biofilm | place: United Arab Emirates | collected...
GAAACCCTGCTCGGCGTGCTTGACGCGCTTGGGCTGCAATTGACTGTGCAGCCCCGCGCCGCCTGACGATTTACCCTCCGCATATGCCCTGCCATACGGCGCGCATGGTCCGTGCTTCTCCAGCTGCTCTCCTCCCCCTCGCTCTCCTCGCTGCGTGCAAGCCGCCGGCGGCAGATGGCTATGTCGAGCGGACCGGGCGTGAACCGGCGGGGCCGTTTGCGAGCGTGCCGCTGCCCTCGCCTGACACCACGGAGGCGATCTGGGCTCCGAGTGAAAAGCCGCGCCGGATTATCTACGGCCTGCCGGGCAAGACGCCGCTGGTTGCGCTGGCCTGCCTGGGCGATCCCGGGGCGGAGCGGTTGCAGGTAACGCGCTATGCCCCGGCAGACATGGGCGCGCAGGCCTTCGCGCCACTGGTCGGCAACAGCCACATCGCGCGCATCCCGGTCGATGCCGTGCCCAGCGGCCGGGCGCATATCTGGCAGGGCGATATCGCCGCCGATACGCCTGCGCTGGAGGCATTGACCGGCGCTGGCCCGGTCGAGCTGACCGTGCCCGGCGCGGGCACCGTGGTGCTCAATCCCTCGCCGCTGCCGGGCCAGCTGCTGGCGGAGTGCCGCCCGCCTGCCGCACCGATCCCGCCCGCTCTACCAGCATCTCTGCCGTAAGCACCTGCGGCAATTGCTCGCTCGCGCGGCCGGGCGCGTACCACAGGTAGAGCGGCACCCCGGCCACGCCCTGCTCACTCAGGAACTGCGTGATCGCCGGGTCGGCCCGGGTCCAGTCGCCGCGCATTGCCACCACCCCGGCATCGTCGAAAGCCTTCTTCACCGTGTCGCGCTCGATCGCGACGCGTTCGTTGACCTTGCAGGTTACGCACCAGTCGGCGGTGAACCACAGGAACACCGGCTTGCCCTGCGCCCCGGTCAGGTCGGCCAGCACCGCCCGCTCGAACGGGACCGGATCGTGCAGCGATGTCTCTGCACTGGCCGCGGCGGGATCATGCGCCGCAGGCAGCGCGAAGGCGGCGAAGATCGCGAACGGAGCGACGATCAGCCCGAAGGCTGGCCAGGCCAGCTTGCCCGCGCGCTGCAACCGTCCGACCACCGCCAGCGCCAGCAGCACGCCGAACAGCGCGACCAGGGCCACCAGCGCGAAGCCCTGCCCGCCCAGCCGCGCGGTCAGCCATACCAGCGCCAGCGCGGTCAGGCCCATCGGCAGCGCCATCGCCCGCCGGAACCGCGCCATCCACGGCCCCGGCTTGGGCAGGCGGCGGCGCATGGCCGGGAACAGCCCGATGGCGAGGAACGGCAGCGCCAGCCCCAGCCCCAGCATGGCGAACAGCGCCAGCGCATGACCGGTCGGCAGGACCAGCGCCGCGCCCAGCGCCGCCGCCATGAACGGCCCGGTGCACGGGGTGGCGACGAAGGCGGCGAGGAACCCGGTGGCGAACCCGCCCGCCGAATGCCCGGTGCGGGTCAGCGGCAGCGCAGGCAACTCGAACAGCCCGGCGAAGTTGGCGGTGATCACCGCCGCCAGCAGCAGCAGCGCCACCACCACGCCCGGTTCCTGCAACTGGAACGCCCAGCCGACCTGCTCGCCGCCCGCGCGTAGCACCAGCAGCAGCGCACCCAGCCCCAGGCAGGCGAGCACTGCACCTGCGGTATAGGCCAGCCCCTCGCGCCGGGCGATGGCCTCGCTCTCGCCCGACTTCGCCAGACTGATCGCCTTCAGGCTCAGGATCGGGAACACGCACGGCATCAGGTTGAGCAGCAGCCCGCCCGCCAGCGCGGCGAGCAGCAGCGACCACAGCGCGGGGCTTTCCGCTCCGGCCAGCGGCGGGGCATCGGCCAGCCCGACGGTCCCGGCGCGCGCGGTGAAGCGGATGCCCGCGCCCTCGGCAAAAGCGAGGATGCCTTCGACCGTGTCGGTCTCGCCCCCTGGCCGCGATCCCGCGAGCCGTTGCAGCGGCACTTCGGCGACCACCACGTCGCCCTGGCGGCGGAACACTTGCGCGGCGGCGTAGGCAGGCTGGTAGCCTGCGCCCAGATCGCCGGTCCCGACGAAGAGGTGCGGCGCGGGCAGCGCGACATCAGCCGGCAACGGCACCGCGATCCGCAAGGTTTGGCCGCGCCGCTCCCATGTCGCCGTGCGGTCGAGCGGCGGGACCAGCGCCGCCCGCCACGCGGCGAACTGCGCGGAGCGGGCGACCTCGCCCACCCGCCCTTGCAAGCGCGCGGACTGCGGCACGCAGATCGTGTCGGTGCAGGCGAGGTAATCGAGCGTGACCGCGAACGGCTGATCGGGATTGACCGCCGCTCCGGCAGGCACGCGCACCGGCACCAGCACGGTATAGGCCCCCTTGAACACGTGGTTCATCAGCCCGCTGATCAGCAGCTTGCGCGGCATCGGGTAGAGCGGCTCGCCCGCCTGCCATCCGGCGGGAAGCTGCCAGCCAAGCGCCATGCCCAGCCCGGCGTCACCCGGGTTTGACCAGTAGCCGTGCCATTCCTCGGTGACGGGGGTGAAGCGAAACGCCAGCAGCCAGTCTTCGCCTGCCACCGGCGGCTGCTCGGCGAACACCTCGACCGGGATGCGATCGCTGCCGACCCCGGCGGGCTGGGCCGCTGCGGGGCTCGCCAGCAGGACGGCAATAGCGGCGAACAGCGCCCAGATCGCGCGCCAGCCACCCATTGTCCTTGCTTCAGTCACGGCCGACCATCTAGGGCGGTAGCGGGCGAATAACAACGAGCATGGCATGGCGATGATGAGCGACAGCGAACAGCGCGACCTGGTGATCCTCGGCGGCGGGCTGGTGGGCATGACCCTGGCACTGGCGGCGGCGACGCGCGGCGTGTCGAGCCACGTGGTCGACCGGGCCGACCCGGCGGAACTGACCGCCGAGGGATTCGACGGCCGCGCCTCGGCGATTTCCACCGCCAGCTGGAACCTGTTCACCAACATCGGCATCGCCGACCGGCTCGAGCCGCTGGGCTGCCCGATCGAATCGATCGCGGTGACCGACCAGATGAAGCCCGGGCGGATCGATTTCCGCCCCGAACCGCACGAAGGCACGCTGGGGCGGATGTTCGCCAACCGCGACCTGCGCCTCGCCCTGTTCGAGGCCGCGCGCGAGCAACCGCTGATCGCCTGGCATTCCAACGCCCGGGTTATCGAGCGCGAGCGTGGCGAGCACGGCGTCAGCGCTACTTTGGCCGACGGCACCACACTGCGCGGCGAGCTGCTGGTCGGCGCGGAAGGGCGCGCTTCGCCGACGCGCGAGGAATCGGGACTGGGCCTCGCCCAATGGGGCTATGGCCATCGCGCGATCATCGCCGGGCTGGCGCACGAGAAACCGCACGATGGCGTGGCGTGGGAAATCTTCTACCCCGCCGGCCCGTTCGCGCTGCTCCCCTTACGCGACGACGAACAGGGCCGCCACCGCTCCGCGCTGGTGTGGACGGTCAGCGAAAAGGACGCCGCCGGGGTCATGGCGCTGTCACCGCGCGCCTTCCTGCACGAAGTCGCCAAGCGGATGGACGGGCTTTACGGCACGGTCGAGCTGGTCGGCGAGCGCTCGTCCTACCCGCTCAGCTTCCAGCACACTGTGCGGATGACCGACCACCGCATGGCGCTGGTCGGCGATGCCGCGCACGGGATGCACCCGATTGCCGGGCAGGGCCTCAACCTGGGCCTGCGCGATGTCGGCGCGCTGGTCGAAGTGCTGGCAGAGGCACGGCGGCTGGGGCTCGACCTGGCCGATGCGGAAATGCTGCGCCGCTACGAGCAATGGCGCGGGCTCGACACCTTCAGCGTCTCGTTCGCAACCGACGTGCTGACCCGGCTGTTCGGCGTGCCCGGCAAGGCCGCCTCGGCCGCCCGCCGGTTTGGCATGGGCGGGGTCCAGCGAATGCCCGTGCTCAAGCGCTGGTTCATGGACGAGGCGCGCGGCGTGTCGGGCGCTGTGCCGGAACTGATGCGGGCGTGATCCAGAAATCCTCCCCCACTGGGGAAGGTGGCCCGCTGAAAGCGGGTCGGCGGGGGCAAGGCCCGTTCCGATCTCTCACCCCCACCGCCAGCCACTGCGCGTCTACCCGCTGCCACAGAGGGGAGGATTTGGCGAGGACCAGCTCTCAACCCGCCGGGCTGGGCTGTTCCACCGGAGTTCCGGCGCTGTCGCGCAGGCGGCGCGGTTCGAGCACGGCAGAGGTTTCGATCAGGTCTAGCGCACGCTGGGCGTCGGCGTAGCGTTCGGCATCGCGGATCCACGCATCGGCATTGGTTGCGCCGGGCAGGCCGCGGACTTCCTCGATTGCCTTGTCGACCCGCCCGCTCTCGAGAAAATAGCGCGCCCGCGCCATCCGTTGTGCGGGCTGCGGCGAGGGGGTGCTCTCGCGCCGGATCACCAGCAGGCCGCCGACTTCCCGCCGGATCCGGTCGACGAGGCCCTGCTGCGCCGGGTCAGCAAGCTTGGGCGCGAGACCGTCGAGCCGCGCGACCAACTGGTCCAGCGTGACCGGCTGGCGCGAAAAACCGACCACCGTATCGACTGCGTTGGGCAGCGCATCACCAAACCGCAGCCTCAGCTGGTCGGCAAGGTAGCCCAGTTCCGCCCCGCGCGCGAGCGAGCGGCGCGCGGCGAAGGCGATCAGCAGCCCTTCGGCCCGCGCCGCGTTGCCCGAAGCGGCCTGCGCCTGCAAGTCGAGCCGGGCGAGCCGCTGCTCGGCGGCAGCCAGCCGCTGTTCGATCCCGCCCTGCTGCTCGCTGACCCGCTCGACAACGGCGGCGGCCGCAGCAGACGCGCTCGGCTCCGGGCTCGGCGATGCGGTCGGGGACGCAAGCGTAGCGGGCATGTCGCCCGACGATCCGGCCACCGAAGCGGCATCGTCACCAATGCCGAACAGATCGGGTTGGTACGTCATCGTGAGATAGCCCGCGATCAGCACGCCCAGCGTGAAACAGGCAAGACCAACCCACAGGAATGGCTTCATGGAAGAACGGGCAGCGCCCGGGGGGGTGTATTGGTCCATCATGATCCGTTCTGCGACCGGGCCGTTATGCGTGCGCCTTCGTGATACTCAATGACACATGTCGCGGGCCAATTCCAGCAAGGCCCGGTCACTGGTCTGGGGAGCAATGGCGAGCGCCCCCCAGCCCTGCCCCGCCGCTGCGGCAATGCGCGGCGCGAGCGCGGCCACCCGCACGTCCGCGCGCGCAAGCCCCAGCCGGTCGCACTCGGCGGCAAAATAGCTCGCCGCCTCGCCCGAATGGAGCAACACAATCGCACCCTGCCTGATCGCGCTGACCGCTTCGGCGGACAGGGGGTGATAGGCCACCCGGTAGACGATCCGCGTAGCCATGCTGAACCCGGCGGGCAGGTCGAGCGGGACATGCGCCTCGCCCGCCAGCCGCAGCAGACGGCGGATCGACGGATCGCCCGCCAGCGCGTCGAGCATGGGCTGGAGCCCGCCGGTGCCGGTCTCGCGCACCGTGAACCCGGCCTCTCGCAGCCGCACAGCGGTTGCCTCGCCCACCGCCAGCGCGGGCAGATCGCGCAGCGTGGCGAGCCCCGCCCCGCCGTGGCGCACGGCGTTGGCGCTGCCGATCAGCAGGGCATCGAAGCGGGCCGCGTCAGGCACATCCCATGCCGCCGGTTCGACCCCGGCAATCGGGGCGATGACCGGGTCGAGCCCCAGTTCTGCAGCGAGCGCGGCGGTGGATGACGCGCCCGGTTCCGGGCGGAGCACCAGCACCCGTGCGCTCACGCGGCGCCTTCGAACAGCGCAGCGATGCCGGGCGTTGCGCGGGCGAGCAGGTCGCGCGCCAGCCCAGCCGCGCCGGAGAGGTCGTCCGCCGCACACCGGGCCTCGCCTTCGACCCGTTCCGCGCCATCGGCGCTGAACAGTGCGGCGCGCATATGCAGGTGCTCGCCGTCATGCCGGGTGAGCACCGCAATCGGACTGTGGCAGGTCCCGCCGAGCCCGGCGAGCAGCGCGCGTTCGGCCATGACCTGCTGGCGCGAGGGCTGATGGTCGATTGCCGCGACCAGTTCGCGCACCCGCGCGTCATCGGCCCGGCATTCGATCCCGATCGCGCCCTGCGCCGGGGCGGGGAGCCAGTCGTTCTCGTCAAGCGGAGTGCCGACCCCGGTCTCGCCCAGCCGGGCCAGCCCCGCCGCCGCCAGCAGCGTGACATCCGCCTCGCCCGCCGCCAGTCGTGCCAGCCGGGTGGCGACATTGCCGCGAAACAGCACGATCGAACAGTCGGGCCGGGCATGGAGCATCTGCGCGGCGCGGCGCGGGGCGCTGGTGCCGACCCGCGCGCCCTGCGGGAGCGCCATCACGGTCGCCGCGCCGACCAGCACGTCGCGCACGTCCTCGCGCGGCAGGATGGCGGCAATCGTCAGCCAGTCGGGCCGGTTGGTCTCGACATCCTTCATCGAATGGACCGCAACGTCGATCCGCCCTTCGTGGAGCCAGCCGTCGAGTTCCTTGGTCCACAGCGCCTTACCGCCGATATCGGCCAGCGGACGGTCGAGGATCTTGTCGCCGCTGGCCCGGACCGGGACCAGTTCGACCGCCGCTTCGTCCCACCCATGGGCCGCGCACAGGCGGGCGCGGGTTTCATGGGCCTGCGCCATCGCGAGCGGAGACTGGCGGGTTCCGAGGCGGAGTATCGGGGTCGCGGTCATAGGTCAGTGCTTGCCCTAGCCGCGCATTATGTTCAGGGGAAGCCCGATGGGCCTGGTCCTCGGAATAGAATCGAGCTGCGACGAGACCGCAGCGGCGCTGGTGACGACCGGGCGGGTGATGCTCGCCCAGCGGATTGCCAGCCAGGATGCAGAGCACGCCCCGTTCGGCGGGGTGGTGCCGGAAATCGCCGCGCGCGCGCATGTCGAGCGGCTGGCGCCGATGATCGAAGGCGTGCTGCGCGATGCCGGGGTGGCACTTACGGACCTCGACGCGATCGCCGCGACCGCCGGGCCGGGGCTTATCGGCGGGGTCATGGTCGGGCTGGTCAGTGCCAAGGCGCTGGCGATGGCGAGCGAGGTACCGCTGATCGCGATCAACCACCTGGAAGGCCACGCACTGTCGCCCCGCCTCGCCGATCCGGCGCTGGAATTCCCCTATGCCCTGCTGCTGGTCTCGGGCGGGCATTGCCAGATCCTGCGGGTCGAGGGCGTAGGCCAGTACCGCCGCCTTGCCACCACCATCGACGATGCGCTGGGCGAAGCGTTCGACAAGACGGCGAAGATCCTCGGCCTCGGCTTTCCGGGCGGCCCGGCGGTCGAGCGGCTCGCGCGTGAGGGCGATCCGCGCGCGGTCCCCCTGCCCCGCCCCCTGAAGGGCAGCGCCGAGCCGCATTTCAGCTTCGCCGGCCTCAAGAGCGCGGTTCTGCGGGCGAAAGAGAGCGGCGCGCATGCCGACGCCGATATCGCCGCGAGTTTCCAGCGGGCCGCGCTCGACTGCGTGCTCGACCGACTTGCCCGCGCGCTCGATGCGATGGCGCCCGTCCCGGCGCTGGTCGTCGCGGGCGGAGTCGCGGCCAACCAGGCGATCCGGGCCGCGCTTGAGGGGCTGGCAGAGCAGCGCGGGATGCGCTTCGTCGCCCCGCCGCTGGCGCTGTGCACCGACAACGCGGCGATGATCGCCTGGGCCGGGTGCGAGCGGCTGGGGCTGGCGGATTTCCGGGCCGACCCGCTCGATGTGGTCGCGCGCCCGCGCTGGCCGCTCGACCCCATGGCCGAGCCGGTGCGCGGTGCGGGGTACAAGGCATGACCCTTCGACAGGCTCAGGGTGAGCGGACTTCAGTTGGCGTTATCGGAGCCGGGGCTTGGGGCACCGCGCTGGCGCAGATGCTGGCGAGCGACGGCCGCCCGGTCGTGCTGTGGGCGCTGGAGGCGGAACTGGTCGAGGCGATCAACCGCGACCGGCGCAATCCGCTCTACCTGGCGAGCGCAGAGCTTGCCGCGACCATCACCGCCACCGGCGATCTGGCCGACCTCGGGCGTTGCGACACCGTGCTTGCGGTCACCCCGGCGCAGCATCTTGCGCGCGTGCTCGGCGGTCTGGCGCAGGCACCGCGCGACCTGGTGCTGTGCAGCAAGGGGATCGAGGCGGGCAGCGGCCGGTTGATGAACCACGTCGCCAGCGAGGCCATGCCGGGGAGCGCGGTCGCGGTCCTGTCTGGCCCGACTTTCGCCCACGAGGTCGCCGCCGGGCTGCCGACCGCAGTGACGCTGGCGTGCAGCGGCGGCGAAGCGCAGTGGGCGCGGCTCGCCCCGGAGATCGCCCGGCCTTCGTTCCGGCCGTACTATTCCGATGACGTGACCGGCGCGGAGATCGGCGGCGCGGTGAAGAACGTGCTGGCGATTGCCTGCGGCGTGGTCGACGGGCTGGGCCTCGGCCAGAACGCGCGCGCGGCGCTGATCGCGCGCGGCTATGCCGAAATGCTGCGCTTCGGCGAGGCGCTGGGCGCGCGGGCGGAAACGCTCGCCGGGCTGTGCGGCCTGGGCGATCTGGTGCTGACCTGCTCCTCCACCTCCAGCCGCAATTTCTCGCTCGGCAAGGCGCTGGGCGAAGGCGGCGACCCGGCCGCGCTGATGGCCGACCGGCGCACCGTGGCCGAAGGCGCACATACCGCGCCGGTGCTGCGCGACCTGGCGGCACGCCACGCGGTCGAGATGCCGATCGTCGAAGCCGTGTCCGCGCTGCTCGAAGGGGCCAGCCCGAAGGCTGTCGTGTCCGCCCTGCTCAACCGTCCGTTGCGCGCTGAAAGCGAGCCCGCTTGATGACCGGACAGACAGACCAAGGGGATATCGCCGCGCTGGCCAAGGGCGGGCGGACCAACTTCTTCGGTTTCCTGCTGCGCCTGCTGGCGCGGCTGCCGTTCCTGTTCATCGCTGCGCGCCTCTACGGCCCGGAAGCGATGGGCCGCTTCGCCAGCGCGCTGGTGCTGATCGAGCTGGCGGCGATGGTCTGCGCGATGGGCGAGAAACGCGGGCTCGCCCAGCGCCTGACCGAAGGCGACGGCCCGCCCGCCAACCTGGTGTTCGACGGGCTGCTGCTGGCGCTGCTGTTCTCAAGCGGGGCGGCGGCGATCCTGTGGCTGTTCCCGCAGCCGATGTTCCCCAACGGGATGAACGGCCCGCTCGACGTGTGGCTGATCGTGGCGATCCCGGCCTATGCCATGACCGAGATCCTGCTCGCCGCGCAGGCCTATCGCTACGACGTTGCGACCACGGTTCGCGCGCGGGCCATTGTCGAGCCGTGGACGATCTCGATCATGGCCGGGGTGTTCTTCTACACCGAATGGCGCGAATCCGGGCTGGCACTGGCCTATATCTGCTCGATCTTCGCCGGGCTCGCCGCTGCCGCCTGGCCGTTCCTGCGCACGTATGGCCTGCCCAAGGGCTGGCGCCCGCACCCGGCGCGCATGGCGCGGATGACCGCGCGCGCCCTGCCGCTGGCAGTGGCCGACGCGGTCGAGTGGGGCACCCGCCGGCTCGACATCTTCATCCTCGGCTTCTTCGCCACCCCGGCGATCGTCGGGGTCTATTACTTCGCCCAGCAGATCGCGAGCCTGCCGCAGAAGCTCAAGACCAGTTTCGAGCCGATCCTCGGCCCGGTCATCACCCGCAACCTGAAGGACGGGAACTACGGCGCGATCGCCGCGCAGGTGCGGCAGGTGGGGTTCTGGATCATCGCCGCGCAGGCGGGTATCGCGCTGGCGCTGGGCATTCCGGGCGAGGCGATGATGGGCCTGGGCGGGCCGGACTACGTCGACGGCACCGGCGCGCTGGCGTTCCTGCTGGCCGCCGAAGTGGTCGCTGCCACCGCCGTCGTGGCCGAAGCCGCGCTGGTCTACATGGCGCGCAAGCGCAACCTGGCGCTGTCGCTCGGCACGATCGCGCTGCAGGCGGCGCTCACCGTCGGGCTGATCCTGCTGGTTCGCGACCTCGGCCTGGGGGAAGCCTACAAGGCCGCCGCCGCCGCGTTGGGCCTGATGCTGGCGCTGGGTGCAGCCTCGCTGGCCAAGGCGCTGCTGCTCGGCCGCCTGCTGGGCCACCCGGTCAACAACTGGCGCTGGCCGCTGGTCTGGGCGACCGGGGCGGCGGTGGTGGTCGGATTCCTCGCCACGCTGATGCCTGAATGGGTCGAGCTGCTGGTCGGCGTGCCGCTGATCCTGCTGACTTATGGCTGGGTGATCTGGAACCGCGGCTTCGGGCCGGAAGACCGGGTGCTGTTCCGCCGCAATATCGGCGGCCAACCCGCTGAAACCGTCGACAGCTGACCCCCATATGCACAGGGGGTTACGCAAAGCCCGCGCGCTGGCTATGCCGGGGCCATGTCGGTGCGCCCTTCGCTTGCCATCTTTGCCGGAGCCGTGCTGTCCGCCAGCCTTGCCGCGGTCAGTGCCACAATCACCGTGCCCGGCCTGATCGCCGGCCTCGAACAGGCGGCAACGCGCGAAGCCCGCCGCGCCGGGGCGCCGGGTCTGGAAGTGCGGTTCGCCGGGCTGGGCGGGCTCGCCTCGCGCCACCCGACCCTATCTGGCGGCGACGCGCTCGACGACGAGACCCGGCTGGCCGCCGCCCGCGCCATCGGCGCGATCCCCGGGGTCGGCGGCGTGCGCTGGAGCGATGCGGCGGGGAGCCCGGGCGATACCGCGGTGCCCATCGCCCCCTTGCACTGCCAGGAAGATGTCAACGCACTGCTGCGGGTGCGCTCGATCCGGTTCGACGAAGGGCGCAGCCGGATCGACGCCGCCAGCCGCGACCTGCTCGACGAAGTCGCCGCCGCGCTGCGTCCGTGCCTGGGCAGCATTATCGCCATTACCGGGCACACCGATTCGCGCGGCAGTGAGGCCGCCAACCTGGCGCTGTCGCGCGAGCGGGCCGACGCGGTGCTGGCTGCGCTGGTCGCGCGCGGCATCCCCGCAGATGGCCTGCGCGCACGCGGCGTCGGCTCGGCCACCCCGGTCGACGGCCTGCTGCCCGAAGACCCGGCCAACCGGCGGATCGAGTTTTCGGTCGTCGCCACCATGCCCCTGCAACCGACCCCGATTGATACCCCCAGCGCGCGATAGGACCTGACCGATGCCAGCCGTGTTCGAACTCGTGATCCTTGCCCTGGCGGCTTATGCCGTCGGGTTCGGGATCGGGTGGGCGGCCTGGCGGCGCAGCGTCCGGCGCAAGAGGAGATAGCTGACGATGATGGAACTGGTGGAAGCGAACTGGCCGGTGCTGCTCGCCGCATTGCTGATTGGCCTGCTGGTCGCGTGGTGGATCTACTTCGGCCGCCGCCGCACCCGGGTGACGGGGGAGCGGCGCGACGTGCTCGACGAAGGGGCCGATCCCGCCGCGCGCAACCAGGCGCTGATCGACAGCGCCCCGGCGGCAGCAAGCGCCGCGCAACCGATATCCGTGCCGGACCCGGTCTCGGCGAGCGCACTGGCAGAAGGGGTCGACGACCTGACCCGGATCAAGGGGGTTGGCCCCAAGCTGCGCGCGCTGCTCGCCAGCCTCGGCGTGACCCGGTTCGAGCAGATCGCCGGGTGGGGCGATGCCGACATCGACCGGATTGACGCGCAACTGGGCCAGTTCCAGGGCCGCATCCGGCGGGACAACTGGATCGAGCAGGCCAAACTGCTCGCCGCCGGAGACACCGCGGGATACGAAAGCCGCTTCGGCAAACTCTAGCCTTGCGAGCATAGTGCAAGCCTGCAAAGGGCACGTCAAAATAGTTACAGGAGAAACTTGTGGCAACCATGGTTCCGTTCAACTGGGAAGATCCCTTCGACCTCGAGACCCAGCTGACCGAAGACGAGCGGATGATCCGCGACGCCGCGCACGGCTTTGCGCAATCGGAGTTGCAGCCGCGCGTGCAACAGGCGTTCCGTGACGAGGCCGATGCGCCTGAACTGTTCCCGCTGTTCGGCCAAGCGGGCCTGCTCGGCGCGACAATCCCGGCCGAATATGGCGGGGCCGGTGCCAGCTACGTCGCCTATGGCCTGATCGCGCGCGAGATCGAGCGGGTCGATTCCGGCTATCGCTCGATGGCCTCGGTCCAGTCGAGCCTCGTGATGTACCCGATTTACGCCTACGGGTCGGAAGAGCAGCGCCGCAAGTACCTGCCCGGCCTCGCCTCGGGCCAGCTGATCGGCTGTTTCGGCCTGACCGAACCCGACGCCGGGTCCGACCCGGCGGGGATGACCACCGTCGCCCGCAAGGACGGGGACGGTTACATTCTCAACGGCACCAAGACGTGGATTTCCAACGCCCCGTTTGCCGACGTGTTCGTAGTCTGGGCCAAGAGCGAGGCCCATGGCGGCGGCATTCGCGGGTTCGTGCTGGACAAGGGCATGGCGGGCCTCTCCGCACCAAAGATCAAGGGCAAGGTTTCCCTGCGCGCCTCGACCACCGGCATGATCGTGATGGACGACGTCAAGGTTGGCGCCGACGCGCTGCTGCCCGATGTGCAGGGGCTGAAGGGTCCGTTCGGGTGCCTCAACCGCGCACGCTACGGGATTTCTTGGGGCGCAATGGGCGCAGCCGAGTTCTGCATGGCCGCGGCGCGCCAGTATGGCCTTGACCGCAAGCAGTTCGGCCGCCCGCTGGCCGCGACGCAGCTGTTCCAGAAGAAGCTGGCCGACATGCTGACCGACATTGCACTGGGCCTGCAAGGTTCGCTGCGCGTAGGCCGGTTG
>ERZ1066122.2338-NODE-2338-length-12703-cov-41.555345_pt1 | contig 12703 bp, 12 predicted proteins | sample MGYA00382769_ERZ1066122 | MGnify/ENA primary metagenome ERZ1066122 (study PRJEB33369, sample SAMEA5778352) | biofilm metagenome | biome: Industrial cooling water; feature: Water cooling tower basin; material: Biofilm | place: United Arab Emirates | collected...
CGGCCAGCGTGGCGACCAGCCCCGGCAGGAACGAACGCTTCACGGAGGTGTGCAGTGGCATGGGTTACTCCTTCGCCGCGGGGCCGGGTTGCGTGACGATCACCGCGCGGTTGCTCGGGGTCAGGTACTGCTGCGCCACGCGGCGCACGTCGTCGCGGGTGACGGCGTCGTAGCGCGCGAGGTCGTCGCGCAGCGCGGCGGGGTCACCGTGGAAGTGCACGAACCACTGCAGCGCCTCGGCGCGGCCGTGCACCGTCTGGCGGCTGCGCACCGTCTGCGCGCGCTGGCGGTTCTTCGCCTTCTGCAGCTCCGCGGCGCTCACGCCGTTCCTCACCACCTTCTCGACCTCCTCGCTCAGCAGCTTCTCCAGCCGCTCGGCGGCGACGCCCTGGTTGGCGATGGCCAGCATGCCGAAGAGGCCGGGGCCGCGCCGGTTCGACGAGAGCGACTGCACCGCCAGCGCCGCCTTCTCCTGCTTCACCAGCCGCTGGTTCAGCCGCGAGCTCTCGCCGTCGAGCAGGATGGCCGAGAGCAGCTCCAGCGCGTAGGCGTCCGCGTGCTTCGCCTCGGGTACGCCGAAGACCATCGAGAGCGCCGGCAGGTTGGCGTTCGCGTCGTTGATCGTCTGCCGCTCGGGCAGCCCCGTGAACGGGCTGGTGCAGGTGAACGCGGGCGGCGCGCCGCCGTTCGGGATGTCGGCGAAGTACTGCTGCACGAGCTGGCGCGCCTCGGCCGGGTCGAAGTCGCCGCTGATGGTGAGCGTCGCGTTGTTCGGGCGGTAGTAGGTGTCGAAGAACTGCTGCACGTCCTCCACCCGGGCGGCGTTGAGGTCGTCCATCGAGCCGATGACGTTGTGCGCGTAGCCGAAGCAGCCCTCCGCGTTGTACGGCGCTTCGTAGAGCGCCGTGAGCACCGAGCCGACGTACGGCTGGTTCTCCACGCGCATGCGGCGCTCCTCCTTCACCACCTCGCGCTGGTTCTCGAAGTTCTCCTTGGTGACCGCCAGCGAGCGCATGCGGTCGGCCTCCAGCCAGAGGCCGAGGTTGAGGCGGTTGGAGGGCAGCGTCTGGAAGTAGTTCGTGCGGTCTTCGCTGGTGGTGCCGTTGAGGCTGCCGCCGGCGCGCTCCACGAGCTGCATGTGCTCCGTCTTGCCGATGTTCTGCGAGCCCTGGAACATCATGTGCTCGAAGAGGTGCGCGAAGCCGGTGCGGCCCGGCCGCTCGTTGCGGCTGCCGACGTCGTACCAGACGTTGACCGAGACGACCGGCGTGGTGCGCTCCGGCGCGAGGATGACGCGCAGCCCGTTCTCCAGGCGGAACGTCTCGAACGGCACGTCGCCGGCGGGCGGGCCCTGCGCCTGCTGCGCCGCCGCGGGCGCCGTCGCCAGCAGCGCCAGCGCCGCCGTGAGCCCGCAGCTCTTCCGACCGAATTGGATCATGAACTCCTCCGGGTGGGATCCGACGGGACGGCGCGCTCCCGGCACGCCGCGGGAAGCTCCGGCGCCGGCAGGGTGCCGGCGCGGCGGGAGCCATCAGGTGTTTCAAAGTGAACCGACCAGGCGAGGTTGCGCAAGCGCTGGCGGGTACTGCGCGCGGCGCGCTCGCGCCGCGCGCCAGCGCCGCAGCAGCCACCAGGCGCCGTAGAGCAGCGCCGCGTCATACGCCAGCAGCGCCAGCAGCAGCGGCGCCCACCAGAGCGGCGGGATCGGGAGGTGGGGCAAGGCGAGGGCAGGCATGGCACGTTCTCCTGTGGACTCGGTCTCATCGGGGCCGGCTGGAGCGGTCGCCCGAACGATGGCGCCCGACCCGCCGGGCGCTCAAGTCGCGCGGGACGGACGCCCGGATCGGCGGGGTGGGCGCCGGGAAGCTGGGGGGACACGCCTCGCGCGGGGCCGGGGCACTGCCGAGCGGCAGGAACGGCACCGGGTTGCGGCAGAAGAGGCAGCCCGCAGGGGCCCCCGGGAGGACGTACCTGGTACAGCATCCAGCCAAGATCAAGGTGTCATCCCGAGCGCAGCGAGCGATCCGCAGTTCACACGCCGTTCACCTGCAGATCCCTCGCTCCGCTCAACCTGGGTTATTCACCAGATCTGCCCAAGTGCCTGTCTCGACGGCGTCTTAGCCGATTCGGGGCTTCACCCAAGAGGTGAAGCGGGAAAACGCAGAAATGCCTATCCGCGTGGCATCTACGATATCCTGGTGAATAGTCCAGGCTCAGGATGACACCTCAGTCCAAGTGTGGGGCAGTCCTGGTCTGTCGGAGGCGGCGGCGGCCGGAACGTCTTCCCGGTCAACGGGCGCGATGGCGCGATGCCTTCCGTTCCTCTGGAACGTGGGTAAGCCCGCGGCTGCGGGAGCGCGATCAAGGATGAGCGCCACGGGTAGCGCATGCGCCCACGTCGATGAAAAGGGTATTACTTCGCCAGCACGGCTGCGGTAGGCGGACACAGACCTCGAACGGGGAACACGGGAAGATGTTCCGTACGAACCGGGCGGGCGCGCGCACTGTACCGCTGGCGTTTCTGGCGGTGCTGCTGTGGGCCGCCTGCCGCAGCGCGGAGCAGGAGGTCGAGTACGAGCCTGCCGTCGTGGAGCTGACCGGACGGATGCACCGCGCCGGGTTCCGGGGTGCGGATGGCCAGACCGAGACGTACTGGCGGCTGCGGCTCGATCGCCCCATCCGCCTCCCCGCGGCGGCTGACGACCTCGCCGCCGGCGCAGCGACCGGGGTTCGCGAGGTGCAACTGGTCCTGCCGCTCCCCAGTACGAGCAGCGGGCGCACCTCGGGCGCCCGATCGCCGTGCGCGGGACGCTGTTCCACGGGCACACCGCGCACCACCACACGCGCGTACTCCTCGAGGTGCGGGAGATCGTCCCCCGACCGGGAGCCGGAGAGCGGCGGCGCGTGCGAAGCCCGCGTACCGGCGGAGTGCCGCGGTCGCGCGCCCAACGTGCAGCGGCGCACGAAGGCGATGGTGTCTGCCCGGGGAACGGCTACGCCGCACGGAGTTGCGCACCGGCCTGACGGCTGACCGACGAACGGCCACGGCGGGGCCGCCGTGCGCGACGCGCTCCTCACGCGGAAAGCGGGAGCCGCGCCGGCGAGGGCACCAGCGCCAGCGGCATCTGGTGCTGCCAGAGCTTGAAGTAGCAGCCCTCGCGCTGCAGCAGCTCGGCGTGGGTGCCCTCCTCCACCACCGCGCCGGCCTCCAGCACCACGATCTTGTCGGCGTGCATCACCGTGCTGAGCCGATGCGCGATGACCACGACCGTCTTGCGCTGCTCGCGCAACTGGCGCAGGGCGGTCTGAACGTACTGCTCGGAGAGCGAGTCGAGCGACGAGGTCGCCTCGTCCAGGATCAGGATCTCCGGCTGGCGGTACAGTGCCCGGGCGATCGCCAGCCGCTGCCGCTGTCCGCCGGAGAGCGTCGCGCCGTTCTCCCCGAGGTGCGTGTGGAAGCCGTTGGGCAGCTTCTCCACGAACTCCGTGATCCCCAGCATGCGGGCCACGTCCATCACCCGGCGCAGGTCCGGCTCGAACTCGCCGACGGCGACGTTGTCGATCACGTCGCCGCTGAACAGGTCGATCTGCTGCGGCACCACGCCCACCACCCGCCGCAGGCTCTCGTTGCCGACGTAGCGCAGGTCGTAGTCGCCGATCCGGATCTGCCCACTCTCCAGCGGATACAGGTTCTGCAGCAGCGAAAGCAGCGTGCTCTTCCCGGAGCCGCTCTCCCCGACCACCGCCGTCATCCGCCCCCGCGGTATCAGCAGCGACAGGCGGTCGAAGACCTGCACGCGCGAGCCGTAGCGGAAGGATACGTCCTGGAAGCGGATGTCGCCGATCATGTCGGGCGTCAGCTCCACGCGCGCGCCGGCCTCCTCGCGCTCCAGGTCCATGATCTCGAAGAGGCGGTCGGCGGCGATGAGCGCGTCCTGCACGGTGCGGTTCATCCCGATCAGCATCATCACCGGGCCGGTCAGGTAGCCGATCAACGCGTAGAAGCTCATCAGCTCGCCCGGCGTCAGCGCGCGCTCGATCACCAGCCCGGCGCCCATCCACAGCAGCACGATCGTCGCCAGCCGCGAGATCAACTGCGCCGCGTTGCCCGAGAGGATGGCGTTGGTGCCGGAACGGTACACCCCGCGCAGCAGCCGCACGAAGCGCGTCTCCGTCTTCAGGTTGGCGAACGGCTCCAGCCCGAAGCGCTTGATCGTCGCCACGGCATTGAGCGACTCCACCAGCTGGCTCTCCAGCTCCGCAGCGCTCTCCATCAGCCCGCGCTGCGTCTTCCGGTTGAGGCGGTTCGTCACCCCGTAGAGGCCCGCATACAGCGGCACCACGGCGAGCATCAGCAACGCCAGCTTCCACGAGTAGACGAACATCAAGCTGAGAGAGAACAGCACCACGAAGACGTTGACCACCAGCTCCAGCGAGACGTCGTTGATGAACGCGCGGATCTTCACCGCGTCGTTCACTCGCGAGATGATCTCGCCCACGCGCATGGTGTCGAAGAAGCGCTGCGGCAGCTTCAGCAGGTGCGTGTAGTAGCCGAGGATCAACTGCGCGTCGATGCGCTGGCCGGTGCGTAGCAGGAAGAAGCTCTTCATGCTGCCCAGGTAGACCTGTGCGGCCAGCAGGACGAGCATCGCCACGCTCATCAGGTTCAGCAGGTTGCGGTTGCCGTCCACCAGCACGTGGTCCACGATCTTCTGCACGTAGACCGCCATGGAGAGCCCCAGCACCGTGTAGAGCGCCGCGCCGACCAGCGCCTGCAGCATCACGGAGCGGTGCGGCCGCACCAGCCGCCAGAAGCGCGAGGCGAGCGACGTCGTGGCGTCACAGGCCTGGAACTGCTCGCCCGGCACCAGCAGCACCAGCACGCCCGTCCACTCCTTCTGGAAGTCCTTGTGCGTGCGCTCGTGGACGCGGCCGTCGCCCGGGTCCATGAGCACCACGTGCGTCTTCGTCACGGCGTAGACCACCACGTAGTGCTGCAGGCGCTCGTTGACGACGACGTGCGCGATGGCCGGCAGCGGGATCTTCGCCAGGCTCTCGAACGGACCCCGTACGCCCTTGGCGGTGAACCCGAGCCGGGTGGCGGCCTCGATCAGGCCCAGCACGTTGGTGCCCTTGCGGTCGGTGCTGGCGTACTGCCGAATGCGCGAGATCGGGAGCCGCAGCCCGTAGTGGCCGGCGACGGAGGCCAGGCACGCCGCACCGCAGTCGGTGATGTCGTGCTGCCGGACGCGCGGGACGCGGCGGCGGAACTGCGGAATCCTCATCGGGCGGAGAGCCGCGACGGCGCCGAGCGCGCCGTGTTGGGGTTCAGCCAGTCGTTCACGTCGTCGAAGAGCAACTGCCAGAGCGAGCGCTCCGTGACCTGGAAGCGCGCCTGCAGCGTCATGCCTTTGCGCAGGCTCCCGCGCACACCGTTCTTCAGCGTCAGGTGCGTCTGGTCGAGGGCGACGGCCACGCGGAAGACGGGCTGGCCGTCGAGCAGCACGAAGTCGCCGCCGACCTCGCGCACCCGGCCGCTGAGTACGCCCCATTCGGTGTAGTTGAAGGCGTCCACCTGTAGGCGCACCGGCATTCCCACCCGCAGCAGCCCCACGTCGCGCGGCGGGACGTACAGCTCGGCCAGCAGCGCCGCGTTCGGCGAGAGCACGGCGATGACCTCGCCCGCCTGCACGTAGCTGCCCGGTGCCAGGCTGGCCAGCTCTTCCACCGTGCCGGCCACGGGCGCCGTCACCACGTACTGCTCGCCCGCCTCGGCAAGCCGCTCCTGTCGGGAACGGATCTCGGCGAGCCGCAGCCGGGCGGCGCTCAGCTCCGCCTGCCAGCGCGCGAGCGTCTGCGCGCGCAGCGTCGCCGCCTCGGCGCGCAGGCTCGCCAGCCGGAACTCCGCCTCCTCCAGCTCGGTGCGCGGCACCAGCGCCCGCCCGAACATCTCCCGCGCGCGCTCGGCATCGCGCTCGGCCTTCTCTCGCCTGACGCCTACCTCGTTCAACGCGTTGGTGAACTGCGCACGCTCCTGCACGTACCGCGCGAACCGCAGGGCCGTCTGCGAGCCCTCCTGCCCCGTCAGCAGCGCCAGGTCGTGCACGGCCGCGCCCGCCTCGCGTGCCTGGGTCGCCAGCAGGCTCGCCTCCTGCTCGTGCTCCGCGCTGCGCAGCACCAGCAGCGGCTCGCCGCGACTCACCGCCTGGTACGGGCGGGCCAGCACCCGCTCCGCCAGCCCGGACGTGCGGGCGCGCACCTCGTGCTTCTCGCTCGTCGGCCGCACCAGGCCGGCGCCGCGTACCACCACGGGTACACGCACCAGCGGCAGCGCGGCCAGCCCCGCCAGCAACAGCGTCATCACGGCGAGGTAGATGGCGTGGCTGCGGCGGGCGTGGGAAGCCAGATGCAGTTCCACGCTGTCAGCTAGTGGCGCAATCGGAGTCACTGGAAGCCGATCTCCGGTCCGGCATTGCTTATTGAGCGGCTAGCAATGGCAAGGCGTCTCATGCTCCTCCACGCCATCCACGCCACAGGCAGCAGGAGTACAACGACGGTTTGCACGTCCGGATGATCGTTGGAAGCACCTCCAGGCTGACCCCCGGTCAGAATCACGAGTGTGACGATCGCGTTGTTCACCGCATGCAGCAACACCCCAGCCCAGAGCGAATTAGCTGATACTACGACAATGGCGAATACGGCACCGATGAACGCCAACTGTGGATAAGCGGCAGGATCCGAGTGCGCAACCACGAAGCCCACTGTCGAGATGAGCACCGACGGCCACAGCCCGAGGACCTCCTCGAACGCAGAAAGGAGGATGCCCCGGAACAGGATCTCCTCGATAATGGGAGCAACCACCACAATCCAGACAACGGGTACGATCATGTCTTGGCCAGACCCGTTGATCCATTCGACCAAGGCAGGGCTGGGTGAGGCCGAGTGGCTGGTGAGACTACGACACAGCATCCCGAACAGCCCAATGGACAGCACAAGCCACGGGAGCGCGCGCAGTATCAGGCCGCCCGAGCCTGCAAGCGATCGCATCCGCAGCGGGCGGTAGATACTTGCGCAGCTACGATGTGATCTGAAATGAGCGTAGAGCGCGGTGGCGCAGAGTGCGGCGGCCAGCACCACGATCAGTACGGCAACAGGATGCAGACGCTTCACAAGGGCATTCGTCTCGCCATACAACCCGAGAAGTACCACGAACAAAGCCACTCTCGTCGCCAAACGCCCTGGCCATGAGCCAAGCACCTGCCTCGCACTAGCTCCGCATTGCCGCATGTGAGAGACCCGCCAACGATTAGTGTGGATCAGGGGAACGCAGCCCCATCGGCGGGCACCCGCCGACAGGGCTGCGGTGTGGATCCGCTACACGATGGGTGCAGGAACCAGGCGGCGAGTGATCACAGCCACTACGACGGCAAAAGCAACCCGGCCCACCAGGTATCCGACCTCATAGCCGTTGTCATAGCTGTCCCCGCCATCAACTGCGCGAAGCTCCGCCTGCGACAGTGGGACCAAGCCCACACCGGAGAAGCGATCATCCTGATAGGTGCTGTTCATGTTTGGCTCCCGGGTTGATTACTTGTGGTCTCCCTTGAAGGCATCGACGAAGCCGGCAGCGAACCCCTCAGCGAACTGTGCCGCTTCGCCGAGAGCATGGCCGATAGCCCTTCCGAGCTCTTCGGCCAGGCCACCACCGTTGATGCTGCAGGCCTGAATCAAGTCCAGGTCCGCCAGACCCAGCTCGGTCACATCGAGAGTGATAGATAACATTGGGTCACCGGGATCGCAGTTGGGGTATCCGGAGTTAGTCAGCCCAGGCAGCGCGCCATCCTGCGCGGAAGCCGTCGACGAAGTCACTGATCCAGCCCGGCAGATCCTTTGCGAGTGCGGCACCAGCATCCGCGGCCCGGTCTCCCATATCACCTCCCTCGATCGCTACGACCTCGGTTCGGGAGAGCTCGACTAGCTCGACCGGTAGTCCAATTCCCATGACTCACCTCCGGTTGGGTTTTCGCCAGGAACACCATTGCGCGGCCACGCAGGAGACAATCTCTCTCGCACAGGAATGTTTCGCGATGACCGGTTTCCACCAGTTCAGCACGATCCTGTCATGCCGAGCGAGCGCCCTGCACCCGCGCCGCCCAGCGGTCGAGCAGCCACTCCCACCCGAGTAAACTGCGGACGCAGGTGGGGCGGGCCCCAAACACCTGCTGGAGCTGGCGACTGAGCGATGCGGCCTCGGAGTAGCGCAGGCCTCGCGCGACCTCCTGCACTGGGCGATCCGGTTCCCGCTGCAGTGCGAGCACCGCGTGCAGAGCACGCCCGAGCTGGAACCAGTCCCGAGCGGCGGGCAAGCGGTGGTTGCGCAGGTAGGAGCACACGGCGCCGCCCGGCTCACGAAGCCGGTGGAGCAGCGGCCCGAGTTCCGCGTGCTCGGCGGAGCCGTCCACAAGCTGCTCGACGAGCGTGCCAGCTCGCGCCGGGACGCGCCACCTGCGCAGGCGCAATCCCTCGACGACGCCGGCACCTACCCTGAACGGCGATGCGAGACTCTCCCGCAGGCCGGCAGCGACCGCGTCGTCCTCCGCCACCGCGCCGCTCACCCCGAGCGTGGCTGCGCGGAGCAGGAGAGGCAGCACCGCGCGCGCATCCATTGCGACCCAGAGCACGACAGGGACAGCCGGATGCCGAACGCGCAGCGCCGGAACCCACTGGCGGATCATCTCCTCGACCTCGCTCACGCGGGCGCCCGCATCGACCTTCAGCGCGAGAACCGATCCGGGCGGGAGCGGCACCCGTCCGGACATGAGAGAGGCCGGATCGACCGGCTGGAACGCCGCATACGGCGGAACGGCACCGTACAGCGGGGGGGGGGGGAGACATCGTGGCTCACGGCGGGTTACGGCAGAAGAGAAAGCGAGCCAGGACTGCGAGGCGCAGAATCCCTTTCGCAGCACGGCGCCAGGAACATCTGACAACGAGTATCGATGGCGGGCGTCCCGCGCGCAAGTCAGGAAACCTATGTAAGCAGCTCGCCCACGCGGGCCACCGCCTCGCGGCAACGCCGCCTTGCAACCGCCGCCTTCCAGCGTACCTCCTCACCAGCCGTCACCGTGTTGAAGCGGAGCCGATCCATGTCGGCCAGGTGCGCAGCCTACGCGAGCGTGATCCGTTCCTGCTGATAGAGCAAGACCGCCAGCTCCCGCATCAGCTCCGCCGCGGACATGCGCGCCGCGTGGAGCACGGCATCCGGAACCGTCACACTCATCGCAGGGCTTCAGGTTGAAGGCGAACGCTGTGCCGCCACACTTCACCGAGCGCGTATACTCGCTGACTGCCGGCTAGCTCCACCTCCCACGCCACTCACCCCACCGCCGCGCCTGCCAGCAGCGGCGCCACCCACTGGCCGGTGAGGCTCTCGGGCACGGCGGCCACGTCCTCGGGCGTGCCCATCGCCACCACGCGCCCGCCGTCGGGTCCGGCGCCGGGGCCGAGGTCGATCAGCCAGTCGGCGGCCTTGACGACCTCCAGGTTGTGCTCGATGAGCAGCACGGTGTGGCCGGCGTCGACCAGGTCGCCCAGCACGCGCAGCAACTGCTTGATGTCGGCCAGGTGCAGACCCGTGGTGGGCTCGTCCATGATGTAGAGCTTGCGGCCGCCGCGGCGCGCACCGAGCGCCAGCTCGCGCGCGATCTTGATGCGCTGCGCCTCGCCGCCGGAGAGCGTGGGTGCCGGCTGGCCTAACCTCAAGTAGCCGAGCCCCACCTGCTGCAGGTGCCAGAGCGCCTCGCCGATGCGGTCGTCGTAGAGGAAGAAGCGGATCGCCTCGTCCACCGTCAGCGCCAGCACGTCGCGAATCGACCGGCCGCGGTAGGTGACCTCCAAGGTGTCGGGCTTGAAGCGCGCACCGCCGCAGACCTCGCAGGGCACGAAGACGTCGGCCATGAAGACCATCTCCACCTGCACCTGGCCCTCGCCCTTGCACGCCTCGCAGCGTCCGCCCTCTACGTTGAAGGAGAAGTGGCCCGGCCCGAAGCCGCGCGCCTTCGACTCCGGCAGGCTGGCGAAGAGGCGGCGGATCTCGTCGTACGCCTTGATGTAGGTGACCGGGTTGCTGCGCGGTGTGCGGCCGATGGGGCTCTGGTCCACCAGCACGACCTCGTCGAGCGCGGCGGTGCCGCTGAGCGCGCGGTAGCCGCCGACCGCCTCGCCCAGGTGGCGCTTGGCGCTGGTCTCGCCGCCGGAGAGCGCGCGCTCGACGGCGCGGTAGAGCACGTCGTGCACCAGCGTGCTCTTGCCCGAGCCGGAGACGCCGCTGACCACGGTCATGGCGCCCAGCGGGATCTCGACGTCCACGCCCTGCAGGTTGTGCTCGCTGGCGCCCTCCAGCCGCAGCCTCCCCTTCCCCCCGCGGCGCCGTTCCGGCAGCGCGATCTCCTCGCGGCCCGAGAGGTAGCGGCCGGTGAGCGTGTCGGCGTGCTGCAGCTCCTGCAGCGTGCCGGCGAAGACGAGCTGCCCGCCGTGCTCGCCGCTGCCCGGCCCCAGCTCCACCAGGAAGTCGGCGGCGCGCATCGCCTCGGGGTCGTGCTCCACCACCAGCACGGTGTTGCCGCCCTCGCGCAGGCGCAGCAGCAGCCGCAGCAGCCGGTCGTTGTCGGCGGGGTGCAGGCCGATGGTCGGCTCGTCGAGCACGTAGAGCGTGTCCACCAGCTTGCTGCCCAGCGCGTTGGCCAGCGCGATGCGCTGCGCCTCGCCGCCGGAGAGCGTGCGCGTCTGCCGCTCCAGCGTCAGGTAGCCGAGCCCCACGTCGTCCAGGAAGCCGAGGCGGGCGGTCAGCTCCTTCAGGATCTGCTCGGCGATGGCGAGATCGTGGGCTGCCAGCTTCCGGCTGCCGTTGCCGTTAGCCGGCAGCGGGTCGCGGGCAGCCGGGGTAGCGGTACCGGCGGAGAGGCCCGCCACCCACTCCCGCAGGCGCCCCACCGGCAGCGCCGAGACCTCGGCGATGCCGCGGTCGGCGACCTTCACCCACAGCGCCTCGGGACGTAGCTTGGCGCCGCCGCAGACCGGGCAGCTCTGCGCGCTCTGGTACTGCCGCAGGAAGACGCGGATGTACTGCTTGTAGCGCTTCTCCTCCAGGCCGACGAGGAACGGCAGCACGCCCTCGAAGCCGCGCGCACCGTGCAGCACGGCGTGGCGGAAGTCTTCGGGCAGCTCCTGCCAGGGCGCGTCCATCGAGACGCCGCTCTTGCGCGCGAACTCCGCGAGCCGGCGGCGGCGCGCGTCGTAGCGCGGCTTGCTCCAGGGGTCCACCGCGCCCTGCGCCAGCGAGCGGCCGGGGTTGGGCACCACCAGGTTCTCGTCGTAGCGCAGCACCGCGCCGAAGCCGGTGCACTCCGGGCAGGAGCCGTACGGGTTGTTGAAGGAGAAGAGCTGCGGCGTCGGCGTGGGGAAGACGATCTCCGGGTGCCGCGGGCAGTGGAAGCGTTCGGTGAAGCGCAGCCGCTCGCCGCCGAGGGGCACGACCGCCGCCTCGCCCTCGCCCTCGGTGAACGCCGTCTGCAGCGAGTCGGCCAGCCGGCCGCTCTCCTCGGCGTCCACGCGCAGGCGGTCCACGACGACGAGCAGCTCGGCGGCGCGGGTGAGGTCCGCGCCGGCCGGCAGCTCGTCCAGGTGCAGCTCCGCGCCGTCGGCGAGCACGCGCAGAAAGCCGAGCGCGCGCAGGTTCTCCGCCACCAGCGCGTGCGTCACCCGTGCGGAGAGCGGCAGCGGGAAGCAGACGAGCACGCGCGCGCCGTCGCCGAGCGCGAGCACCGCGTCGGTCGCGCTCTGCACCGTGTCCGGCCGCACCACTCGGCCGCAGGGCTCGCCCGGCCGGCCGGGGCAGTAGGTGCGGCCGACGCGCGCCCACAGCAGCCGCAGGTAGTCGTGCACCTCGGTGGCCGTACCGACCGTCGAGCGGCTGGTCTTCGTCGGGTTGCGCTGCTCGATCGCCACCGCCGGCGAGATCCCCTCCACCGCGTCGACGTCCGGCTTCTCCATCCGCTCCAGGAACTGCTTCGCGTAGGTGGAGAGGCTCTCCACGTAGCGCCGCTGCCCCTCGGCGTAGATGGTGTCGAACGCCAGCGAGCTCTTGCCCGAGCCGGACGGGCCGGTCACCACCGTCAGCGCGCGGCGCGGCAGCTCCAGCGTCAGGTTCTTCAGGTTGTGCTGCCGCGCGCCGCGGACGAGGATTCGATCTTTCATGGTCCCGCCGTTCTTTCCTCCCACCGGTCGTGCCGAACTGCCGCCGGCGCGTCTGCCTGCGTCCGCACAGTGCGGGCCGGTTCTTCTCTCGGGTGCCGAAATTATACCGAATCGGCAGACCCGCGGGAACCCACCCGCGGGGCCGCTACCCGGGTGCCGGGGTCGGGCATGCCGCACGCACCCCGCGGCTCATGGGCGGCGGACCCCCGCCCGGCTGAACAGAAACAGGGGCCAGGGGTCGGGGGTCAGAGGTCAGGGAAACGGCCCCGCTTCATCGTCCAGGGTCGGCACCGCCGGTGGGGGACTGACAAGAAGCAGGGGTCAGGGGTCGGGGGTCGGGGCTCAGGGAACGGCACCGCCGTTTCATGCGCCAGGGTCCGCGCAGCGGGTGGAGGACTGAACAGAAACCAGGGTGCACGGGTTCAAGCCGCCGGCTGTAGCTGCACGG
>ERZ1066122.2340-NODE-2340-length-12702-cov-8.547403_pt1 | contig 12702 bp, 12 predicted proteins | sample MGYA00382769_ERZ1066122 | MGnify/ENA primary metagenome ERZ1066122 (study PRJEB33369, sample SAMEA5778352) | biofilm metagenome | biome: Industrial cooling water; feature: Water cooling tower basin; material: Biofilm | place: United Arab Emirates | collected...
GTGCGGGGCCAGTTGCTGATCGAACCGACTGCTGATCTCAAGATCCGACTGATCGGCGATTATGCCGATATCAACGAAGTCTGCTGCCAAACTGCGAACCTCGCGATCGGCCCCGTCACGCGCGACGCGATTTCGGCCGTGGGCGGTCAGTTCACGACCGATTTCTTCGCCGATGACAACTTTCTCAACGTCGTTCCGCGCAACCTGAACGAGAACTACGGCTTCTCCGGGCAGGTCGATTGGCAGGTGGGCAATTTCTCGATCACCTCGATCACTGCCTATCGCGAACTGAGCAACTTCTTCAACCAGGACGTCGACTTCACCAGCGCCGATCTCACTGCGGAAACGCGCGATCAGCGGGTCAATACCTTCACGCAGGAATTCCGCATCGCGTCGGACTTCGACGGCCCGCTGAATTTCCTGCTGGGCGGCTTCTACTTCGATGAGAAGATTAAGCAGGACAGCTCGCTTTCGATCCGTGGCGATTTCCGCGACTTCGCCGCGTTCAACGCGATCAGCGGCGGCTTCTACAACGATCGCAACAATCCGAACGGCCCCCGCGGCCGGCTGAGGTCCGGTTCGCTCGTTCCCGGCTTGACCCCGGCGGCCCAGATTGCGGCGGGCTTGGCCGTGCTCAGGCACATCGAGCAGCAGCTCCTTCTTCCGGTCGGCAGCGTGCTGGGTGGCGGATTCCTGAGCACCGAGCGGTTCACGCTCGACAACGAATCCTGGTCGATCTTCGGGACGGTCGATTTCGAACCCGTCGACTGCCTCGTGTTCACGGCGGGCTTCAATTACACCGACGACCGCAAGCGGTTCACCAATCAGACGGTCGCCGGCGATCCGCTCGCCACCTTCAACGTGATCGACGCCTTCATCACCCAGGCGACCGCGCTGAACCCCAATCTGCCGACTGTGACCACGCGCGATCAGTTTCTGGCTCTGCCCGAGCCTGTTCGCCAGCAGCTTCAGGCCGTAGCCCTCACCAACTGCCCGCCGGGTTCGCAAACCAACTGCAACCCCCTGCTTCCGCTGGCAGACCTGCAGTTCCAGACGGGCTTCCTCGACGTACCCAACGCGCTTGAGCCCGGCCGCACCCAGGACGACGAGTTCACCTACCTTTTCCGGGTCTCCTATGAGGTGATGCCCGAACTCAATGTCTATGCAAGCTATGCGACCGGCTTCAAGGCGACCTCGGTCAACCTGTCGCGCGACAGCCGCCCGCCCGCCAGCCTGTTCAGCCCCGGTGTCGGGCCGCGGCCTGCGCCGGACGGCAGCAACAACTTCCGTGGTTCGACCTTCCTTGCTCCTTCGTCGCCCATCGTCGATGCTGGCCTGGCAACGCCGAACCTCTCCAACGGCAGCCGCATCGCCGGACCGGAAAGAGCGAAGGTCTACGAAATCGGCATGAAGGGCCAATGGGACGGGTTCGGCTTCAACCTGGCCCTGTTCGACCAGACCATCGAGAACTTCCAGGCGTTCATCTTCACCGGGCTCGGCTTCACGCTGCTCAATGCCGGTGAACAGTCGGTCCGCGGTTTCGAATTCGACGCGACTGTCCAGCCCACCGATGGTCTGGTGCTGACCTTTGCAGCAACGCACCTTGATCCGCTGTTCGACAGCTTCCCGAACCCCGTGCTCGGCGATCTGAGCGGTCAGCGCCCGGGCGGTATCCCTGCATGGTCGATCGTGACCTCGGCCACTCACACCCATGAATGGGACAGCGGCACCAAATTCATCACCCGGGTCGACTACAACCACGAGAGCAACGTCGACATCAACAACGGTTTGCCGACGTTCAATTTCGATCGCGGCGAGACGCAGATCTTCCGGCGCGAGGTCAACCAGGTCAATGCATCGATGACGCTGGCGCTCAACAGCGGTCTTGAACTGGGTGCCTTCGCGCGCAACCTGCTCAACGACCGTTGGATCCTGACAGTGGCGGACGGCGTTGCGCAGGGGGGCACGGTGTTCGGCTATCCGAGCCTGCCGCGCACCTATGGCGGCGTGGTGCGCTATCGCTTCTGACCCGACTGCGTCGGAAAACGGACAAGAGGGCCCGCACCATTGGTGCGGGGCCCTTTTGCTTTGCAGCCTTTAGGCATTGCGTTGCCCCGCCTTTTGTGGTGCTTTCCGCAAGCATTTCAGCAAGGGGGATCAAGCGATGGAATGGATGATCATGCCGCTCAAGCGGTACGCCGATTTTCAAGGGCGTTCGCGGCGCAAGGAATACTGGATGTTCGTCCTGTTCCAGGTTCTCTTGCTGGTGCCGGTGGCGCTGATCGGGGCCATGCTCGGCGGGCTCGACGAGGACGGAGGCGGCAGCCTGCTGTTTCTGGGCCTGATCGGGATATTTCTCCTTGCCTTCCTCATCCCCGGGCTTGCCGTGCAGGTGCGGCGCTTCCACGATCAGGACAAGTCGGGCTGGTTCGTCCTGCTCGGATTCATCCCCTACATCGGCGGTATCATCCTGATCGTGTTCATGTGTATCGAAGGCACGCGCGGTCCCAACCGTTTTGGGCCCGATCCCAAAGATCCTTACGGCGAGGCCGTCTTCGAATAGACCCCTGGCGCGGCGCAGCGCGAGGGACATCGCGGCATGAGGATCCGACGCGTCTTCCGGGCCGCGTGGACGATGCTGCGCCAGCGGTTCTGGCTGCTCGCCGGAATGTGGGCGGCGTTCTTCGCCATTCAGGCCGCAGGCTCGATGGTGCTCGGCATCGCCGCGGTGGCGGCGGGGGCGACCGGTGCGGCAGGACTTGAAGCGGGGCTTGGCGATCCGGCGGCGCTTTCTGGCATGGGCATCGGGTTGATCGCCGTCATGGTGGTGTCCTACGCAGGCTACCTCGTCCTCCTGCTCGCGCAGCAGGCGGCGATGGTGACGCTGGCCTCGCCCTTGGAGCCACCCGATTTCGGCGCGGCGCTGACCCGCGGGCTCAAGAGCGCCTTGCCGTTCTTCGGCCTGACGGTGATGGTGGGGCTGGGCTATGCCGCGCTTCTGCTGGCCACGGGCGCGCTCGGCGGCGTGGCGGGCGCGGTCGTGAGCGTGCTGCTCGCAGTCCTGACCTCCCCGGCGACGGTCTACTGTGCGTGCCGCCTTGCCGTGCTGATCCCGGTGGTGGCGGTGGACCGGGTCTTCGGCCCGCTGGCCGCGCTGCGCCGCTGCTGGGCGCTGACGCGGGGTCAGGCGGGGGCGATCTTCCTTGCGCTGCTCGGTCTTGCGGGGCTGATCGTGGGGCTGTTCGTTCTGCCTTTTTCGGTGATGTTTGCCCTAGTGCTGGCAGGGGAGCAGGAGGCGATCATCGCGGCCGGGGCTCTGATTATCGGTGTGCTGCTGTTCATCCCTCTGCTGATCTGCGTCTCGCTCTACGTTTCGGCCTTCATCGCTGCGCTGCACAGCGAGCTGACGGGGGGCGGGACAGAAAGGCTTGAAGAGGTCTTCGCCTAGAGCTCTCTCAATGCGCGGGCCGGCTTCGCGCGCAGCAGCGGCAGCGAGCCGGCGAGCGCAAAGCCGAGCACCAGCGCCACCCCGAGGCCGAGGACGCCGAGCACCTCGCCCCAGTCGGGCAGCCAGTCGAATTCGAAAAGCCGGGTGATGACCACCCAGGCAAGGCTCCCTCCCAGCAGCAACGCCACGACTGCCAGCACGCCCGCGAGCAGGCCATATTCGGCGAGTTGCAGCAGCAGCACCTGCCGCCGGCTCGCGCCCAGCACGCGCAGCATGACCGTGTCATAGGTCCGCGCGGCGCGCGCTGCGGCGATTGCGCCCAGCAGCACGGCAAGCCCCGCCAGCACCGTCACCGCCGCTGCGGCGAGCGTCGCAAGGCTGACCTGTTGCAGCAGCTTCCTCGCCTCGACAAGAATGCCGCCCACCTCGATGACCGAGGACGAGGGCAGCTCCTTCACCAGCGCACGCAACAGGCGGCCCTTGGCGGCGCTGTCCGCGCCTTCGGGCAGGTCGATGGTGGCCGACAGGTTGTGGGGCGCATCGCTGATTGCATTGCGGCTGAAGACGAGGGCGAAGTTGAAGCCCATGCTCTCCCAGTCGATTTCGCGCAGGTTGGCGACGCGCGCGGTGCGCTCGACCCCGAGAATGCCGACGGTGAGATAATCGCCGACCTTCAGCCCCACCGCCTCGGCAAAGCGGGCATCGACGGAGACCAGCGGCTCACCCTTGTGGAAGGGGCTCCACCATTCGCCGGCAGTGACGCGGTTGCCTTGCGGGATGGTGTCGGCATAGGTCAGCCCGCGCTCGCCGCGCAGCGCCCAGGCACCTTCGGGAATTTCCTTCAGATCGGCGACGCGCACCATTGTGTCCCTCGGCCCGTAAGCCAGCACCGCGCCGCGCATGGTCGGCACGGTGCGGATGCCCGCCTTGGGGAAATCCTGCTGGATCAGCTGGAAAAAGCGCGCCTCCTTGGCCTGCGGCACGTCGAGCACGAAGTAATCGGGCGCTTCGCGCGGCACGCGGCTCTGGATGTTGCCGTCGATTGCGCTCTGCACCGCGGCAAGGAGGACAAAGGCAGCAAGGCCGAAGCCAAGCGCCGTCACCAGCGCCCCTGTTGGCGCGCCGGGGCGGTGGAGGTTGGCGATGGCGCTGCGCAGCAAGGGATTGGAGGGGCGCGGCAGGCGGCGGGCGAGGGCCTGGATGCCCCAGCCGAGCGCCGCCAGCAGCAGCAATGCGCCGCCCGCGCCGAGCAGGAATCCGCCTGACAGCATCGGCTGCGCGGTGGTCAGCAGCGCCAGCGCGCAGATTGCCGCAAGGCCGAACGCCGTCGCCAGCAGCGCCCGCCTGTCCTGCGCGAGCGGCACGATGCCGGAGCGCATCAGCGCCATTGCCGGATAGGTCCGCGCGCGCAGCAGCGGCGCGGCGGCGAAGGCGAAGGCGACCAGCAGGCCGTAGCTCGCCGCCAGCAGCAGCGCCGGGGGCGAGATGATGAACCCGCTCTCCACCGGCAGCAGCCCCTGCAGCGCGCCCGCCAGCAGCGGTGTCACCGCCACGCCCGCCGCCAGCCCTCCGACACTGCCGACGAGCGCCGCCACGCCGATCTGCATGGCATAGATGCGCACGATATCCGCCGAGGTCGCCCCCAGCACCTTCAGCGTCGCGATGCTCGAACGGCGCTGATCGAGATAGGACGACACGCCGCCCGCAATCCCGATCCCGGCGATCACCAGCGCGGCAAGGCCCACCAGCGTCAGGAAATCGCTCATCTGCCGCACGAAGCGGTCGGCGCCGGGCGAGGCGCGGTCGCGGGTGCGGATGTCGAAACCGGCGGTCGGGAACTGCTTCGTCAGCGCCTCCTCGACCTCCAATGGATCGCGCGACGGGTTGGCGAAGGCGATGCGATGCTTGCTCTGATAGAGCGCGCCCGGTGCGAGCAGCCCGGCCGCCGCAGGCACGCCTTGGGCGACGATCACCGTCGGCCCGAGCTGGAAGCCTTCGGACAGGCGATCCGGCTCGTCGGCGATCACGCCTGCCGCGCGCAGGGTGACGGTGCCGACATTGAAGCTGTCCCCCAGCGCGATCCCCAGCCGTTCGAGTGCGGTTGCGGCGATATAGGCGTCCGTGCCGGAAGGCGCACCGACCACGCGGCCATCGGCAAGGGTCAGCCGCCCGAACATCGGCCACTTGGCGTCCACCGCCTTCAGTTCGATCGGCGCGGCGGCATCGGGGGTGCTGGCCATCGCCTGCATCCGGTAGCCGCTCGACACCTCGCCATAGGCCGCGAGGGCCTCGCGTTCCTCCAGGCCTAGGGTGCGCTGCCACACTTCGACTTCGAGATCGCCGCCGAGCAGTTCCTGCCCGGAAGACGCCAGCTCGCGCTCGATCGCGGCGGTCAGCGTGCCGATCGCGGCGAGCGCGGCAGTGCCGAGGAAGATGCACACCAGCAGCAGCCGCAGTCCCCGGAAGCGCGCATTGAGATCGCGCCGGGCGATGCGCCACGCAATTGAGAGCGGCAGGTTCATGCGGCGCTCGCGCCCACCGCCTTGTCCGCCGCCGTGTCCGACACGATCCGCCCGTCGGCCATGGTCAGCACCCGCTCGCAGCGCGCGGCCAGCAAAGCATCATGGGTGATGATGAGCAGCGTCGCCCCGGTCTCGGCGCGGCGGGCGAAGAGGAGGTTGATGATCTCCTCCCCGGTCGCCGCATCGAGATTGCCGGTCGGTTCGTCGGCGAAGATCAGGCCGGGGCGCGGGGCGGTGGCCCGGGCGATGGCGACGCGCTGCTGCTCCCCGCCAGAAAGCTGGGTTGGGTAGTGCCCGGTGCGATGGCCGAGGCCCACCGCCTCCAGCTCCGCCAGCGCGCGGGCGCTCGCGTCGGCCATGCCGGCAAGCTCCATCGGGGTGGCGACGTTCTCCGCTGCGGTCATAGTGGGCAGGAGGTGGAAGGCCTGCAGCACGATCCCGATCCGCCCGCGCCGCGCGGTGGCGAGGCCATCCTCGCTCAGCCCCATGAAATCCGCGCCCGCGACCTCGAGGCTCCCGCCGCTCGCGCGTTCGAGGCCCGAGAGCACCGCCATCAGCGAGCTCTTGCCCGATCCCGATGGCCCGAGCAGCGCCACCACTTCCCCGCGCGGTATGTCGAGATCGATCCCGCGCAGGATCGTCACCGGCGAAGCTGTGCTGCCGAGGGTGAGGGTGAGGTTGCGGGCGCTGATCGCGAGAGAGGGGCTTGTCACGGGGTTCCGATGGCATAGGTGATGGGTTGCAACAAGCTACAGGTATGGAAGGTGTGCAGATGCACAAGCGCTCTTGGTCGAATATTGCCCTCTTGGCCGCCGCGTCGCTGGCGCTCGCCGCGTGCGGGGAGGGGGCGGACGAGGCTGCGCCTGCCGCACCGCTGGCCGAGGACGGCCGGCCCGAACTCCCCGCCGTGCCGGTGATGGGGCCCGAGCGCGTGATCATCGCCTTCGGGGACAGTCTTTTCGCAGGCTACGGCCTCGACCCGCGTGACGCCTATCCGGAGAAGCTCGAAGCGGCGCTGCGGGCGAAGGGGATCAATGCCGACGTGGTGAACGCGGGCGTCTCGGGCGATACCAGCGCGGCGGGGCTCAACCGGCTGGAATTCACGCTGGCGGCGCAGAAGACCCCGCCGGCGCTGTTCATCCTCGAATTGGGCGGCAACGACCTGCTGCGCGGCATCTCGCCCGAGCAGACCCGCGAAAACCTCGGCAAGATGCTGGCGATCCTGCAGAAGCAGAAGGTGCCGGTGCTGCTGATGGGGATGCGTGCGCCGCCGAATTACGGGCCGGAGTACCAGGCCCAGTTCGATGCGATCTACCGCGATCTCGCGAAGGAATACGGCGCGGCGCTGATCCCCTTCTGGCTGGAGGACATCTACCGCGAGCCTGCGCTGTTCCAGGCGGACAAGATCCACCCGACCGCCGAGGGGATCGAGCGGCTGGTGGCATCGACGATCGGCGCGGTCGAGGGGGCGCTGCCGCCGGTTGACGAGTAGACGCCTAAAGGCGCTCCACCGCCCCGCCAGCCACCCGCCACACCGCCGCCTCGCCGCGAATGGCATCGAAGGGAGCGAGTTCGGTGCCGGTCATCCACACCTGCGCCTTGCCGGTGCGCAGGCGGCCAAACAGCTCGGTACGGCGGACGGGGTCAAGGTGCGCGGCGACCTCGTCGAGCAGCAGCACCGAGGGGCGTCCGGCGGCGGCGAGGATGCCGTGGGCGAGGGTGATGGCGATCAGCATCGCTTTCTGCTCGCCGGTCGAGCACGCCGCTGCGGGCTGGCCGGTGGAGGCCATGGCGACCCGCAATTCATCGCGTTGCGGGCCGGAGAGCGCCCGCCCGGCGGCGCGATCACGCGGGCGCGCGCGGGCGAGTTCGGCGCGCAAGGCACCCTCGTCGGTCGGCCCGCCGGGAAGGTAGGCGAGGGCGGGCCGCGCGAAGGGCTCCGGGGGGAGGACGGAAAGCTCGTCGGCAAGCCGCAGCACCAGCTCCGCGCGAATGCGGGCGACAGCCGCGCCGTGATCGGCGGCCTGCGCCTCCACGGCATCGAGCCAGCGCGGGTCGGCGCGGTTTTCCAGCAGCTTGCCCCGCTCCCGTAGCGCCGCCTCCAGCGCATTGACCCGCCGTGCATGATCGGGCGCGATGGCCAGCGCCATGCGGTCCATGAACCGCCGCCGCGCGCCCGCGCTGTCGGTGAAAAGGCCGTCCATCGCCGGGGTCAGCCACGACAGCGCGAGCCATTCGGCAAGGCTCGCCGCCGTCGCGGGCGCGCCGTTGACCCGCACCAGTCGCCGCGCGGGCGCGCCGTCCTCGGTATAGGTCCCGATCCGTGCCGAGACGGTCCCCGCCTCGGTCAGGCTCGCGCCGATGGCGAAGGGCGCTGCGGCCTCCAGCGTTGCGACGCGGCGGGGCAAATCGCCGAGGTTCGCGCGTCTCAGGCCTCGTCCCGGCCCGAGCAGCGACAGGGCTTCGAGGATATTGGTCTTCCCCGCGCCGTTCTCGCCCACCAGCAGGTTGAAATGCGCGGTCTCGCCCAATGTCGTCGCCGCATGGTTGCGGAAGTTTTCGAGGCTGATGCGGCTGAGGGCCATGGCCTCCAAGCGGGTAGCGGGAGGGGTGCGGTTTGGCCAGCCGCAAGGCGCTGGAATCGATGATCCCAACCCTTGGGGAATTTCCCCAAGCTTTCGGATCGCTGAACCGATGGTTTGCGGCGTGAAAGCAAGGGAACGTCGGAATTCCGCGGTTTTTCCGGTTTGGCACGGCTGATGCAGAGTATCCGGCATCCCCGGGGACGCACCCGGAAAACACCAGACAGGAGACTTCCCATGTTCACCATCGAAACCAGCAACCGCCTGTTCGCCGCCGCTTTCTCGGTCGTCCTTTCGGCCGCAGCCTTTGCCTACGCGATCATCCCCGCCAGCCCGACGCTGGTCGCCTGATCCTCAAGCCCACCTCAACCAAGGACCACAATCATGTTTGCCCCTGACCCCGCTGCCCGCTTCGCCTCTGCCGCCTTTGCTGTCGTCCTCACCGTCGCCAGCTTCGCCTACGCGATCGTTCCCGCCACGCCCGGCCTCGTCGCCTGAGCCTCGCCTTGCCAAGGAGTTCGCTTCCCATGACCAACATCACCGGCCATTCGAACGGCACCCCGCCGAGCCGCAGCTTTCGCCTCGACAAGGATAACGGCAAGGTTTTCGGGGTCTGCTCGGGTATCGGCAACTATTTCGGGATCGATACGCTGCTGGTGCGGATCGGCTTCGTGCTTGGCACGCTGCTCGGCTTCGGCAGCTTCATCCTGATCTACCTCGCGATCGCGCTGATCGCGGACTGAGTGCGGCGACGAAAAGCGGTTCCCGGTTTTCGGACCGCTGCACACCGATCTGGACAACCGGGAGGGGCCATCGCGGCCCCTCTCTTTTTTACATCGCGGAAATCCCGCCATCGAGCTTCAGTTCGGCACCGGTCATGAAGCGGCTTTCGTCGCTCGCCAGGTAGACGACCGCGTTGGCGATGTCGTTGGGCTCCCCGACGAACTTCAGCGGGATCTGCCGCGCCAGCTTCTCCATCAGCACCTCGCGGTCGAGCGCCGCCGCCTTTGCCGTCCCATCGAGGATCGGCGTGTCGACGAAGGTCGGGTGGACCGAATTGCAGCGGATCTGCATCCCCTTCTTCGCGCAGTGCAGCGCGATCGACTTCGACAGCATCCACACCGCGGCCTTGGAGGCGTTGTAGGCGGGCATGGTGTCGCTCGCGATCAACCCGGCGATGGACGAGATGTTGATGATCGAGCCCGGTGCATGCTCGCGCATCAGTGGGAGGGCCTTCTGGCAGCCGTGGAAGATCGAGTTGACATTGATGTCGAAGCAGCGTTGCCAGTCGGCGAAGGTGCAGGCCTCGATGTTGCCCGGCACGCCGATTCCGGCATTGTTGACCAGCACGTTGAGGCCGCCCAGATTCTCGCGCGCGGCGTCGATGGCGGCCTCCCATTGCTCGGGCTTGGTCACGTCATGCGCCATGCCGTATGCGGTGCCTTCGCCCAGTTCCGCATTGATGAGCACGGCCGTCTCCTCGGCGCCCGCACCGTTGATGTCGGTCGCCAGCACCCGCGCGCCTTCCTGTGCGAGCCGGATGCAATGCGCACGGCCGAGGCCCTGCGCACCGCCCGTCACCAGGGCCATCTTGCCCGCTACACGTCCTGCCATATGTTCTATTCCTCTCCCAAGTATCCCGGCGTCAAGAGCATCGCGATCCGCACGTCGACCGCGTGCCCGGCGCGCCGCCACTCGGCCACAAAGCGCGAAAGATCGCGCAGCGCAACCCGGTGGACGGTGATGTTCTCGCCTTCCGTCCCGCCGCCCTCGCTGACGCGGGTGAGGCCGGTTGCCTTCAAGAGCGTGAAGCTTTCCGAGACCATGCCGGGGGACGAGAAAAACTCCCCCAGCACCTCGAGCTTGCCCGCGCGGTAGCCGGTCTCCTCCTCAAGCTCGCGCGCGGCGGCAGCGGTGGCTTCCTCGCCCTCGAAACCGGCATCGTCGCCCACGAGTCCCGCCGGGATTTCGAGGCTGAAACGGCCGAGCGGCACGCGGTACTGGCTGACGAGGACCACGTGGCGCGTGCCGTCCGGGTCCTCGTCGACCGCGATGATCGCGGCGGCCTTGATTCCCCGCGCACGCCCGACATATTCCCAGCGACCCCGCGTCTTGGCGGTGATGAACTTGCCTTCCCACTGCACCACTTCGGGCAGGTCGGCGTCGCGGTCTTTGATCAAGGGAGGCTCCGTCGGATGGGGCAGGGAGCGGCCCTTCGACAGGCTCGCAGGCGACGGGTCAAGGGGCTTTCGCGCTAAACCTCGATCAGCCTGTCAGGAAGCTCGTTCACATCCTCGCTGCCGCGCGGGAAATGCTCGGCGAGGACGAAGCCGACATCGCGGATGCCGACCGCGAGGCCTTCGGCAACCTCGCCCTTGCGGATCATGGCCAGCATGTCCCCCATCGCCTCCCCCCACACCTCGGCGGAGACCTTGGCCGCGATGCTTTCGTCCGCGACGATCTCCGCCCGGTGTTCGCGCATGGAGAGATAGATCAGCACCCCTGTGCGCCCGGTGGTGCGGGCCTGCGCGCCGACCTTGAACTGGCGCACCGCCTGATTGTGGACGCGGATCGTCTTGGTAGGGCCGGGTATCAGCGCATATTTGAGCGGCTGCCACTGCTGGACGAGCATCACAGCGATGAACTTCAGCAGCCCCAGCGCGATCGCCATGCTCGCGATCTCGCCGGCGGTCCATTCGTGACCCCAACCTGTAAACCATGCGTCCCAGCGGTCGAGGAAGGGTTCGGGAAAGGCGGCAAAGACGCTCATCGCGGTGAAGGCAGCGCCCGCCGCCCACAGCAGCGCGACATCGGTGTAGCCGTCCGAGGTGTCGGCCAGCACCGTCACGATCTCGCCCGAGGTCGCGCATTCCGCTTCGGTAACGGCAGCCGCGACCAGCGCGCGTCCGGCATCGTCAAGATAGGCCATCGCTCACCATCCTCCCGATGCGCCGCCGCCGCCGGACGAGCCGCCGCCGAAACCGCCGAAGCCCCCGAAGCCGCCGCCGCCCCAGTCGCTGCCGCCGTTGCTTCCGCTGTTGATCAGCCCGCGCGCGACCGCGCTGCCGACTTCCCACAGGATGATGTCGCGCGCCGTGTCGCCAAGGTCGCGGCTGCCCCACGGGCCCTTGCCGCGCGAACGGTACTTCCGCCGCCGCCCGCGCCCGGCGAGCAGGGGGAGAACGAAGAAGAAGAACATGAAGGCCAGCCAGATCAGCACGCCGATCGGGAAACCCCCGTCGCTGCGGCTCTTCTGCGCTGCGGCGGCCTGGGCGGCTTCCTCGATGGCGATGGCATCCTCGGGCGCCTTGGCGAGATGGTCGAGGATCGCGGCGACTCCGTCGGTGACGCCCGCGTCGAAATTGCCTTCCTTGAAGCGCGGGGCGATCACGTCGTTGATGACGCGGCCCGCCATGATCCCGCCGAAATAGCCGTGGAGCCCGTAGCCGACCTCGATCCGCATCCGGCGTTCGTTCGGCGCGATCAGCAGCAGCAGGCCAGCATCGCGCTCCGCCCCCCCGATCCCCCACTTGTCGGTGTAGAGCGTGGTCGCATAGCTCTCGATGCTTGCACCGCCGAGGCTGGGGACCGTGGCGACGATGATCGCCCGGCCGGTCTCGGCGTTGTAGGCGCGCAATTGCGCGTCGAGCTGGGCCACGGCGGCGGGCGAAAGGATGCCCGCCCCGTCGTAGACAGGCCCTTCGGGCCGCGGGGGGTAACCCTGCGCATTGGCGCCGGCGGCGGCAAGGGCGAGCCATAGCAGGCTCGCCAGCACCGCCAGCCCCCGGCGCAGCGGGGCGAGAAGGGCGGTCACCTCAGTTCGCGGCCGCCGGTGTGGCGCCGCCGGTGATGCCGCTCATGTCGACCTGCGGGTTGGCGCGCGCGCCCGCGTCCGCCTCGAAATACTGGAGCGCCTCGGCCCCGTGGATCACGTTGGCCCCGATGCTTGAGGGGAAGGTGCGGATCTCGGTGTTGTAGTCGCGCGCGAGGTCGTTGTAGCGCACCCGCTCGGTGTTGATCTGGTTGTTGGCCTCGTCGATCGCGACCATCAGGTCGCCGAAGCGCGGCTGGCTGGCGAGCTGGGGATAGTTCTCGACCACGGTGCGCAGCTGGCCCAGCGCCTGCGTCAGCTGGTTCTGCGCATCGTTGA
>ERZ1066122.2343-NODE-2343-length-12672-cov-35.751843_pt1 | contig 12672 bp, 10 predicted proteins | sample MGYA00382769_ERZ1066122 | MGnify/ENA primary metagenome ERZ1066122 (study PRJEB33369, sample SAMEA5778352) | biofilm metagenome | biome: Industrial cooling water; feature: Water cooling tower basin; material: Biofilm | place: United Arab Emirates | collected...
GACGCCGGCGGCGTTGCCGAAGCCGTTGACCGGCGGCGGCATGAAGGCGAAGGCCATGCCGTCCTGGATGCTGCCGAACTTCGCCGTCAGCTCGCCGGCGATCGCCGCCGCGGGCTTCGGCAGGTCGCCGGGCGGATCGAGGCCGATGAACATCACGCCGACGTTCGGCGTGCTGACGAAGTGGATGGCGTTGAGCCCCGGGAACTGCACCACGTCGGCCACGCCGGGCGTGGCCAGCGCGATCTCGCCCATCCGCTTCATCGCCGCCTCGGTGCGCTCCAGCGTCGCGCCCTCGGGCAGCTGCACGCCGGCGAACAGGTACTGCTTGTCCTGCGTCGGGATGAAGCCGCCGGGGATCTGCGTGAAGCCCAGCACCGTCACCGCGGCCAGGCCGGCGTAGAGCACCAGCAGCCGCGGCGCGCGGGCGATGGTGCCGCCGATGCGGCCCGCGTAGCGGTCGGCGCTGCGCTTGAACTTGGCGTTGAACCAGACGAAGAAGCGCCCGAACGCGCGATCGATGCCGCGCGCCAGCGCGTCCTTCGGCGCGCCGTGGGGCTTCAGCAGCACCGCGGCCAGCGCCGGGCTCAGGGTCAGCGAGTTGATGGCCGAGATCAGCACCGACACGGCGATGGTCACGGCGAACTGCCGGTAGAACTGCCCGGTCACGCCGTCGATGAAGGCGATCGGGATGAACACCGCGGCCAGCACCAGCGAGATGGCCACGATCGGCCCGGAAACCTCGCTCATGGCCTTGTGCGCGGCCTCGAGCGGCGGCAGCCCCTCCTCGATGTGGCGCTCGACGTTCTCGACCACGACGATGGCGTCGTCGACGACGATGCCGATGGCGAGCACGAGGCCGAACAGCGTCAGCACGTTGATCGAGTAGCCGAGCACGAGCAGGACCGCGAACGTGCCGACGATCGACACCGGCACCGCCAGCAGCGGGATGATCGAGGCGCGCCACGTCTGAAGGAACACCACGACGACGAGCACGACGAGCAGCACGGCCTCGAGCAGGGTCTTGATGACCGAGTCGATGGACGCGCGCACGAACACGGTGGGGTCGTAGGCGATGGCGTAGTCCACGCCCTCGGGGAATCCCGCCTTCAGCTCGGCCATCTTCTCGCGCACCGCGTCGGACAGCGCGATCGAGTTGGCGCCCGGCGCCTCGAAGATCACGATCGCGGCGGCCTCCTCGTTGTTGAGGTAGCTGTTGAGCGCATAGGTGTTGCTGCCGAGCTCGACGCGGGCCACGTCGCGCAGCCGCGTCACCGCGCCGCCCTCGCCGGTGCGCAGCACGATGGCCCCGAACTGCTCGGGCGTCTCGAGCCGGCCGCGGGCGTTGACCAGCAGCTGCACCGAGGCGCCGTCGGGCTGCGGCGAGGCGCCGATGGCGCCCGCCGAGACCTGCACGTTCTGCTCGCGGATCGCGCCCACCACGTCGAGCGCGGTCAGCCCGCGCGCGGCCACCTGGTCGGGATCGATCCAGATGCGCATCGCGTAGACGCCCTTGCCGAAGGCCTGGGCGCTGCCGACGCCGGGCAGGCGCGCCAGCTCGTCGCGGACGTTCAAGTTGGCGAAGTTCGACAGGTACAGCCCGTCGTAGCGGCCATCGGGCGAGGTCAGGTGCACGACCATCGTGATGTTCGGCGACACCTTGGCCGTGGTGACGCCCAGCTGGCGCACCGCCTCGGGCAGTCGCGGCAGGGCCTGCGCCACGCGGTTCTGCACCTGCACGGCGGCAAGGTCGATGTCGGTGCCGAGCGCGAAGGTCACCGACAGCACCATCGTGCCGTCGGAGGCCGCCGCCGACTTCATGTAGATCATGTTCTCGACGCCGTTGATCGCTTCCTCCAACGGGGCCGCCACCGTGTCGGCAATCGTCTTCGGGTTGGCGCCCGGATAGATCGCGGTGACCTGCACGGTGGGCGGCGCGACTTCCGGATACTCGGTGATCGGCAGGTTGGGGATCGCGATCAGGCCGGCGACGAAGATGACGATCGAGAGGACCGCCGCGAGGATCGGGCGGTCGACGAAGACGCGCGAAAGGTCGGTGTGGCTGGACGCCATGGCTCAGCCCTCGCCGCCGTCGGTGGCGGCCGCGCTTTCCGCCGCGGCGTCGGCAGCCGCCCCCGCCGGGGCCTGCACGACGGTGTTCGGCGCGTCCATCGGCACCTCGACGGGCACCACCGGCGCGCCGGGGAAGAAGATCTTGCGCATGCCGTTGACGATCACGCGGTCGTCGGCGTCGAGGCCCTCCTCGACGACCACGAGGCCGTCGATGGTCGGCCCGAGCACCACGTCCTTGCGCACCGCGCCCAGGTGCGGCTCGCCGGTGCCGCCCATTTCCGGCGGCAGCGTGACCGTGTCGGCCACGTACACGTAGCGGCGGTCCTGGTCGGTCAGCACGGCCTGCGGATGGATCAGCAGCGCGTCGCGCTGGCCGGAGCCGAGCAGCTGCACGCGCGCGAACAGCCCCGGCGTGAACACGCCATCCGGGTTCGGCAGCTCGGCGCGGGCGAGGATGGTGCCGGTGGTCGGATCGAGCGCGTTGTCGACGAAGACCACGCGGCCGGTGTGCGGAAATCCGTCGTCGCCGGCCAGCGCCACGCGCACCGGGTTCTCGGCGTTGCGCGAGCTCGGGCGCGAGCCGTCGCGCGCCATCTGCTGGTAGCGCAGGTAGGCGCGCTCGTCGCCCTGGAAGCTCACGTATACGGGGTCGAGCGAGACCACCGACGTCAGCACCGGCTCGCCGGGGGCCACGAGGTTGCCGGTGCGCAGCCGGGCGGCGCCCACCCGGCCGGCGATCGGCGCCGTGACGCGGGTGAACGACAGGTTGAGCTCGGCCGTCTCCAGCCGCGCGCGCGCGGACAGCACGTCGGCCTCGGCCTGCTTGGCCTCGTTCTGCCGGCCCTCGAGCTCGCCGGCGCTGACGGCCTTGGCGGCGATCAGCGCCTCGCTGCGCGTCAGCTCGGTCGCGGCGAGGGCGCGGCGCGCCTCGGCCCGCGCAAGGTCGGCGCGGGCGCTGGCCACGGCAGCGCGGTACTCGCGGTCGTCGATGGTGAACAGCAGGTCGCCCTTGGCGACGGTGCCACCCTCCTCGAAGTGCACGCCGGTGATGGTGCCGCCCACGCGCGGACGGATCTCGGCGCTTTCCACCGCCTCGATGCGGCCGGTGAATTCGTCCCACTGCGCCACCGGCTTGGCGACGACGGTGGCCACGTTGACTTCGGCGGGCGGGGGACCGCCCATGCCGCCACCACCGCAGGCGGCGAGGACGAGGGCAAGGGCGCTGGCGAGCGCGGCGCGGGCGGGCTGGGCCATGGATCAGGTCTCTGGGGAGGACGGGGAAGGGAAGGCGGGGGCGCTGCAGGACGGGGTGGAACAGGGTGCGGCGGCGGCCAGCGCCCGGACCTTCGATTCGATCAGGGCGGCCAGGCGCGGCTTGACGCCCGCCGGCAGCGGGCTCACGTCGAAGATCTGGTTCCAGAACACGCCGTCGGCGGCGAGCAGCAGCAGGTAGCGCTCGAGGTCGGCGTCGTCCCACTCCCAGCCGGCGAACTCGCAGGCGTTGTGCGCGCGCACCGGATCGAGCAGGCCCGGATCGACCATGGCGGCGCTGAGCATCCCGGCCACGAAGCGACGGTGGGCGTCGGCCTCGTCGGCCATGGCCGAACGCACGTGGCCGATCATCCGCGCCGCCTTGGCGCAGGGCAGGCCGGCGCCGCCCAGCTGCTCGGCAGCGGCGTTCCAGTCGGCGATGTCGGCCTCGATCAAGGCCTTCAGCAGCTCTTCCTTGGTGCGGAAGTGGTAGGTGATGCCGCCGCGGGTGACGCCGGACTCCTCGGCCAGCATCTCGAAGGTCAGGTGGCCGGCGCCGCGCGTCTCGACGATCCGGCGGGCGGCGTCGAGCACCTTCTGGCGGGCTTTGGGGGGACGGGTCATGAGGCGCGCAACTGTACAGGACGTTTTGTACAGAAATGCGACTTGCACTGTTGCGCGCGCGCAACGCAACGGCCTTCACGCGGAACGACTCACCCCGGTGCGGCGAGCACCCCGTCGAAGCGGACCCGGTGCTGGGCGCCGTCGGCGCCCGGCTCGCAGCGGTAGTCGCCGTTGGCCGCCAGCGCGCGGTCCTGGATGGCGGGAATCGGGGCGGCACCGGCGGCATCGCAGTCGAGGCACCAGTCGATGTCGACGCCGCCGGCCGCGCGCACCACCCGCACGCGCAGCGCGAAGCGGCGCACCCCCCGCTCCAGTCCCGCCGCCAGCCCGGCCTGCGCCATGCGGTAGAGCAGCACCTTCCAGCGCTCCGGCAGCTCCTGCACCGGCCCTTCCAGCGCCGCCGTCCACGTCGCGTCGTTCTCGCCGGCCCATTCCCACAGCGCCCCGTCGGCCAGCGCGGCGCGCAGGTCGGCCCGATCGAGCGCGGGCGGCTGCAGGCGCCGCAGGGCGCGCTCCAGTCCGTCCTGCACCTGCCAGGTGTGGCTGCGCAGCGTCTCCAGCAGCCGGCCGTCGCGCTCCTCCGCGCCGCCCCGCCAGGCCATCGCCAGCAGCGTGCGCAGCTCCTGCAGGGGCGGGGCCACGTGCTCGTGCAGCGATTCGGCCACGTGGCGCTGGCCGTCGTCCTCCAGCGCGACGATGCGGGCGGCGAGCTCGCGCTGCTCGAACATCGACAGCCGCAGCGCGGCGTGCTGCGCCTCGAGGCGCTCGCGCTGGTCGCGCAGCTGGGTCATCGCCGCGCCGAGCAGCAGGGCGGCGCCGCCGATCACCGAGCCCATGGCCTGCACGCGCAGCGGATTGGGGTGGTCGGCCAGGAAATAGGCCAGCAGCACGCCCAGCACGCCCACCGACCACGCCGCGCCGACCCAGCCGTGGCGGAACGCCAGTCCCACCACCGGCAGGAAGGCCAGCAGCAGCAGGTGCTCGTCGAGCGCCGGATAGGCGCGCGCCAGGGTGACGATGCCCAGGCTGAGCGAAAGCCCGAGCGCGCCTTCGAACAGCCACGGCCGCGAGCGCCACAGGGCGAACCGGTCGGCGCGGATCGCCAGCAGCACCGGCACGCCCACCAGCAGCCCGTAAAGGTCGCCGAAGCCGAACGACATCAGCGTGCGCAGCCCCACGTCCTCGACGCCGCGGAACTGCTGGAGGTAGGTCGCCAGCACGGGCGCCACCGTGAAGGCCGACAGCGCGCCGGCGAGCATCAGCGCGGCCATCGCCCGCGGCCGCTCCGGGGGCTCCGGCAGCCGCGGGCCGCGCAGCAGCCGCACGTACACCATGTACACGAGCACCGGCACCACCGAGATCAGCAGCTGGTAGGGCCCCAGCAGCGGCTCGCCCTGGAACAGGTGCCGCGCCACGACCGCGCTGCCGATGTCGACGACGGCCACCGCCGGCCAGTGCCGCACCGGCAGCCACCACACCAGCAGGAAGCGCAGCACCACCGGCCAGAAGCCGATCGGCGTCGATACCGCCTCAAGCAGCTGCCAGGCCACCGGATAGGCGATCAGCGCCAGCAGCAGCAGGCGCCAGCCGGGCCCTTCGCGGGGGGCGGCGGGGTCGATATACTTCAAGGCCATTCCGGCTCCGTGCCCGACCAGGTATTCCCGTGCGCAATCACGATCTCGTCTTCCTGAAGCGTTTTTCGCTGGTCATCGCGGCGCTGTTCGGCCTGATGGTCGTGCTGATCCTCGCGGCGCTGTACCTCAACAGCCGCAAGGTCTTCGATCCCAATCCGATCGCCGAGGCGCGCACGATCGAGCGTATCAAGCCGCTGGGCGGCGTGTTCGCCGGCGAGACCGGCGCTGCCGCCGCCGCCGCCGCGGCGCAGGCCGCCGCCGCCGCCGCCGCTGCGGGCGGAGCGCCGTTCGGCGGCACCACCGACGGTGCGGTCATCTACCAGAACCTCTGCTCGGCCTGCCACGCCAACGGCGCCGGCGGCGCCCCGGCGCCCACCGCGGCGGCCTGGGCCCCGCGCCTCGCGCAGGGTCGCGACACGCTGATCCGCCACGCGATCGACGGCTTCCAGGGCGCGTCCGGCATCATGCCCGCGCGCGGCGGCAACGCCCGCCTCACCGACGAACAGGTGATCGCGTCGGTCGACTACATGATCGAGAAGTACCGCTGACGCCCGCCGTCCGCGCTCGCCACGACGCCGCCTCCGGGCGGCGTCGCCGTCTCTGGAGCCCCGCATGACCCTGCTTTCCGCCGCGCGCCCTCGCCGCGCCGTTCCCGCCGCCGCGCTGGCCCCGCAGGCCTTGCCGGTCGCCCTGCTGCTGGCCCTCGGCGCGCTCGCCGGCTGCCGCGGCGCCGACGATCCCACCGTGGCCGCGGTGGGCATCGCCGCGGTGCAGGGCCCGGGGGAGCGGAGTCCCTACGAGGGCCAGCGGGCCCGCATCGAGGGAATCGTCACGCTGCGGATGGACGAGGGCGCGTTCGTGCAGAGCCTCGCGCCCGACGCCGATCCGGCGACGGCCGAGGGGCTTTTCGTGCTGCCGGCGCCCGGCCAGCCGGCGCTCGAGGTGGGCCAGCGCATCGACGCGGTGGGAACCGTGGCCGAATCCGGCGACGGTGCCGTGCTCACGACGCTGGCCGATGCGGTGATCACCCTGCGCGGCTCGGCGGCGCTGCCCGCCCCCGTCGTGCTGGAATCGGCACCGGCGGCGTGGGAGGCGCTGGAGGGCATGCGCGTCCGCGTCGAGGCGCCGCTCACCGTCAGCGGCAACGACGCGCTGCTGCGCTTCGGCGAAGTCGACCTCGCCTTCGGCGGCCGGCTGTTCACGCCCACCGAAGTGGCGCTGCCGGGTGAGCCGGCGCAGGCCGTGCGTGCGGCCAACGCGGCGCGCCGCATCGCGCTCGACGACGCGACCAGCGTCGAGAACCCGGCCACCGTCGCCTGGCTGCCGCAGCCGCTTGGGGGCGGCGTGACGCTGCGCGCCGGCAGCGTGCTGCACGGCGTCGAGGCGGTGGTCGACGAGCGCTTCGGCGGCCATCGCCTGCAGGCCTCGGCCCCGCCGGCCCGGCTCGAGGCCGCGCCGCGGCCGCCGCCGCCGTCGATCGAAGGCGGCCTGCGCATCGCCGGCATGAACCTGCTGAACCTGTTCAACGGCGACGGGCAGGGCGGTGGATTCCCCGGGCCGCGCGGCGCCCGCGACGCCGACGGCTATGCCCGCCAGCTCGCCAAGCACGTGTCGCTGATCACCGCCCTCGATCCGGCGATCATCGCCGCGCAGGAGCTCGAGAACGACGGCTACGGACCGGAGTCGGCCGCGCGCGAGCTGGCCGGGGCGCTGAACGCGGCGCAGCCCGGCGCGCGCTGGGCGGTCGTCGCGCCCGACGAGAAGCCGGGCACCGATGCGATTGCCGTAGGCATCCTGTACCGCGCCGACCGCGTCGAGGCCCTCGGTGCGCCGGCCGTGCTGCGCGGCGGCCCGTTCGACTGGGGCAGCCGCCCGCCGCTGGCGCAGGCGTTCCGCGCCGTCGGCGGCACCGACGCCGCGCCGTTCGCGGTCGTCAGCGTGCACTTCAAGAGCAAGGGCGGCTGCGAGGACGCGCGCGGCGCCAACCGCGACCAGGGCGACGGGCAGGGCTGCTTCAACGCGCTGCGGATGGAAAGCGTCGAAGCCCTCGCGCGCTGGCTTGATGGCGACCCGCTGCGGCTCGGCGGACCGGCGGCCGACGCGCGCGTGGCCCTGATCGGCGACTTCAACGCCTATGGCCGGGAGGATCCGATGCGCGCGCTGCGCGATCGCGGCTGGATCGACGCCTTCGAGACCGGCGTCGGCGGCGAGGCGGCATCGTCCGAAGCCGCGAACGCCGCTGCCGCCGACCGCTACAGCTTCGTGTTCGACGGCCAGAGCGGCCGACTCGACCACGCGCTGCTCAGTCCGGCCATGGCGGCGACGCTGCGCGGCGCGGCGAAGTGGCACGTCAACGCCGACGAACCCGCCGCCTTCGCGTACGACGGCGCGCTGGGCCGCGAGCCCGGCCCGTGGCGCAGCTCGGACCACGACCCGATGCTGATGGGCTTCGACCTGCGCTGAGGCCCGCGGCGGCGCTGCTAGACTCCGCGCCGCATGAGCATGCTGCCCGCCTTTCCCGCTGAATCCGGCCCGATCGCGCTCGCCGGCCCCGCGGGCGCGATCGAAGCCGCCGTCGAGCTGCCCAAGGCCGAGGACGCGCGCCGGGGCGTGGCGGTGATCGGCCATCCGCATCCGCCGGACGGCGGCACGATGAGCAACAAGGTCGTCACGACGATCGCGCGCGCGCTGGCGGAGAGCGGCATCGCCTCGGTGCGCTTCAACTTCCGCGGCGTCGGGAAATCGGAAGGCGAGTACGACGCCGGCCGCGGCGAGACGCTCGACTACCTGGCCGTGGCGCAGTGGCTGCAGGCGCAGCGCCCTGCTGATGCGCTGTGGCTCGCCGGCTTCTCGTTCGGGGCGTGGGTGGCGCTGCGCGCCGCGCGCCAGCTCCCGGTGCAGCAGATGATCGCCATCGCCCCACCGGTGGGCTTCCGCGACTTCACCGGCGTGCCGCCGCCGCCGTGCCCGTGGCTCGTCGTGCAGGGCGAGGCCGACGACGTGGTCGATCCGGCGAAGGTGTTCGCGTGGGCGGAAAGCGCGGAGAACGCGCCGACCCTCGTGCGCATGATGGATGCCGGGCACTTCTTCCACGGCCGCCTCGTCGACCTGCGCGGCGCGATCAGGAACGGCGTGCGCAAGAACCTGCCCCCGCTGCGCAGCCAGGCTTAAGGCATGCCGGACCGGCCTTCGAAGCGCTACCTCGACGGCGTGGCGCAGGGCCGCTGGACGCAGGACGCCGGCCAGCTCGCGGCGCTCGTCGAGCTGGATCGCGTGGCGCTCGCGCTGCTGGAGCGCCAGCGCGCGGGGTTTCTCAGGAAACTCGGCTTCAAGCTGGCCGGGCACGCCGGCGTGCGCGGGCTGTACCTGTGGGGCGGCGTGGGCCGCGGCAAGACCATGCTCTGCGACCTGCTGCTGGAAGCGACCGCCGAGCTGAAGCCGCAGCGCCTGCACTACCACCGCTTCATGCAGGACGTGCACGCACGCATGAAGGCGCTTGCCGACACCAGCGACACGCTGAGCGTCGTCGCCGCGCAGTACGCCGCGATCTCGCCGCTGCTGGTGCTCGACGAGTTCTTCGTCAACGACATCGCCGACGCGATGATCCTCTCGCGCCTGCTGGAACAGCTGTTCGACCGCGGCGTCACGCTCGTCACCACGTCGAACGTCGCGCCGCAGGGCCTGTACGCCAACGGCCTGCAGCGCGCGCGCTTCCTGCCGGCGATCGCGCTGCTCGAGAAGGACTGCGTGGTGCACAAGCTCGGCAGCGAGACCGATTTCCGACTGCGCCAGCTTTCTCAAGCCGACACCTGGCACGTGCCGATCGATGCGGAGGGCGAAGCGCAGCTGGCCGAGCACTTCCGCGTGCTGAACGGCATCGGCCTGTGCCAGACCTGTCCGCTCATCGTCAACGGCCGCGACATCCCGGCCAAGGCGCTCGGCGAAGGTGTGGCGTGGTTCGACTTCGAGGCGCTGTGCGAAGGCCCGCGCTCGGCCGCCGACTACATCGAGATCGCGCGCGAGCACCACACGCTGCTGCTGTCGGGCGTGCCGACCTTCGACGATGCGAGCACCGACGCGCCGCGGCGCTTCATCCATCTGGTCGACGAGCTGTACGACCGCAGCGTCAATCTCGTCGCCACGGCGGCGGCGCAGCCGCAGGGGCTGTACAGGGGCTTCAAGCTGCGCATCGAGTTCGATCGAACGGTGTCGCGGCTCGTCGAGATGCGCAGCGTCGAATACCTCGCGCGGGCGCACCGGCCGTGAGGTCCGCCCTGCTGCCGTGGGCGGCGGCGGCGCTGGCCATGGCGGCGCTGTACGCGCTGTTCGCGCCCGGCCACTACAGCTTCGACGCGGCGCATCTGTGGTGGATGGTGCGCAACGATGATTTCGACAGCACGCACCCGGTTGCGCTGGGCCTGGTCTGGCAGGCGTCGCGCGCCGTGCTGCCCGATCCGCACGGCTTCTTCGCGCTGCAGCTCGCGATGGTGGGCGCGGGTCTCGCGCTGACGGCGTCGGCGCTGCCGCTGTCGCGCCCGATGCAGGCCGTTGTGGTGCTCGCCGTGGCCGCTTGGCCGGCGTTCGGCGCCCTGCTGCCGCAGGTCTGGAAGGACGTCTGGATGACCGGGGCGCTGCTGGTCGCGGTGGGCGCGCTGCTGCACGACGCGCGCGCGCCGCACGGCGGCTGGCGGGCCCTCGCCCTGCTGGCCCTGGCCTTCGCGACGGCGCTGCGCTTCAACGCCATCACCGGCGTGCTGCCGCTGCTTGCCTGGCTGCTCGTGGCGCAGTGGCGCGCGCGCCGGGCTGCGCGTCCGGGTCGGCGCGCCCGCCGCTCGGCCGCGCTTGGCGCGACGCTGACGCTGGCCGCCTTCGCGGGACTGGCGGCGCTGCCCGGCCTGCTGGTCACCCCGCGTCCGGTTCCGGCGTGGCCGTTCGTGGCGCTGTGGGATCTCGCCGCCGTCGAGATCGCGACCGGCCGCGCGCAGATCCCGGCCGCGCTGCGCGCACCCGCCGGCACGCGCGAGGCGCTCGCGGCGGCCTTCCGTCCCGACAACAACGTCTCGACGGTCGGCTCCGGCCTGACGCTCTACTCGCGCGAGCAGCCGCTCGACGCCGACCGCCGCCGCGCCCTGCTGCAGGCCTGGCTGACGCTGCCGCTGCGCGAACCGTCGGCCTACGCCGCGCACCGCTGGCGGCTGGCCCAGCACCTGTTCGGGGCCGACGGCGTGGCGCGCGATCCCGGCCTCGCCCTGATGCCCGGCGTGGTGCCGCTGCTCGACAACCCGCCGCTGGCGCCGTCGACGCATCCGTGGGCGGGTCGCCTGCAGTCGGCCTGGCGCGATGCGCTGGCCACGCCTGCTTTCGAGGGACGCTGGTACGCGCTGGCCGCGCTGCTGGCGCTGCTCGCGGCCTGCCTGCGCCGGCGTGGCCCGGCTGCGGCGGTGGCCGCTTCCGGCATTGGCATGGCCCTGCCGCTGCTGCTCGTCGCCCCCAGCGCCGAGTTCCGCTACCTGCTCTGGCTGGTGGTGGCGGCGCCGCTGGCGCTGCTGCTGCTGCGAACCGCACCGGCGGCCGCGCGATGAGCGTCCCGGTCCTCACCTACCACGCCGGGCTGGTCGAAGGCCCCGACTACGCGCGCAACGACCACGTCGCGCTGCGCGAAGACCTCGCCGCGATCGCCGCGAGCGGACGGCGCATCGTGCCGCTGCAGCACGTGGTCGACGCGCGGCTGGGACGCCGCCCGTGGTCGAGCCTCGAGGGCGGCGTGGCGCTGAGCTGCGACGACGGCACCGCCTTCGATGCGATCCGTGGCCGCGTCTACGGCGAACACGGCCCGCAGCCCTCGCTGCTCGGCGTGCTGGAAGACTGGATCGCCGAAGACCCCGGCGGTCGCGCCGGGGCCACGATCACCGGCTTCCTCATCGCGTCGCCGGAAGCGCGCGAGGCGTTGGATCGCGCCTGCCTGTTCAGTCGCGGCGACCTCGACAGCGGCTGGTGGGCCGCGGCCGCCCGCGGCGGGCGGTACGCCATCGGCAGCCACGGCTGGGACCACAACCATCCGGCGCTGCCGCCCGCGCGCGGCGTCGACCTGCCGCGCGGCGATTTCTTCGCCGTCGACCGCGACGCGCGCGCGGAATTCCAGATCGCGCAGGCGCAGGCGCTGTTCCGCGACGCGCTCGGCCGGGCGCCGACGCTGTTCGCCTATCCGTTCGGGCACGTGCCGCCGTTCCTCCGCGACGACTGGCTGCCGCGGCGCGGCCCCGCGGTCGGTCTCGAGGCGGCGTTCGACACCACGCCCGCGCCGGTCGATGCCGGTTCGAACCGCTGGGCGCTGCCGCGCTACGTGTGCCGCTGGCATTGGCGAAGCCCCGAGGCGCTGCTGCGACTGCTCGACGGCGGCGCGACGGACGTATCGCCCGCGTGATAACTCCCGCGGCGATGGGTTCTCAGAACGGGCCGATCGCGCGCAGCGTCTCGACGATCTCGGCGCGCCGGGCCGGCGCCAGCGGCTTGTGCCAGCGCACGATCAGGTGCGGGTGCTCCGTGGGCTCGTAGCCCACGCTGGCGTGCACCGCCGAGGCCCGCGCGTCGCCGCAGTAGCCGCCGAAGGCCTCGCAGCGGTCGGCGAACTTGGCGAACCCGTGCAGCTGCGTGTGCGCCAGCAGTCCGCCGGCGTCGTTGACGAGCTGCCGCTCGCGCTCGGTCATCAGCGCGAAGGCGCGGCCGTCGGTGCATCCGCCGCCGGCCAGCATCAGCGTGGGGCTGTGCTGGGTGAAGTGCACGTACGAGACCGGCACGAGGTGGTCCTCGCGGTGCCGGTAGAAGGCGACGATGTGGTGCGCGAAATCCGGCGCGCTCTGGCGGAACTTGCGCTGGAAGATGTGCTCGGCGAACGCGCGCCCGTCGTCGACCTCGGTGATCAGGATGAACGGCTGGAGCGTGTGGGCGAGATCGGCGGGTCGCATGCGGTCGGCGGGGGTGGATGGGGTCGCGGCGCCCGCGACCTTAGCGGGTTCAGCGGGCTTTCGCCGCGCGCAGGCTATCCTCCGCGCCGATGAACACCCCTGAATCCTCGACGCTGGGCCACAGCGTC
>ERZ1066122.2344-NODE-2344-length-12670-cov-8.146492_pt1 | contig 12670 bp, 10 predicted proteins | sample MGYA00382769_ERZ1066122 | MGnify/ENA primary metagenome ERZ1066122 (study PRJEB33369, sample SAMEA5778352) | biofilm metagenome | biome: Industrial cooling water; feature: Water cooling tower basin; material: Biofilm | place: United Arab Emirates | collected...
CCATAGCGTCAGTGACCCACCCGATCCCATCTCGAACTCGGCCGTGAAACCTGACTGCGCCGATGGTACTACCGCTTAAGCGTTGGAAGAGTAGGGCGTCGCCAGGCATTGCAGCCGGCGCTTTGATTGAGCAGGATATCGGATAAACCCATTCACAGTTTCAAAAGGCGGCACCGTTTATCGGTCGCCGCCTTTTTCGTTTTCAGGCGATCCTTTGGGAATCGCTGTTGGTGGCGCGGGATGGAGCAGCCCGGTAGCTCGTCAGGCTCATAACCTGAAGGTCGCAGGTTCAAATCCTGCTCCCGCAACCAAACAAAACACCCCGCCTCGTGCGGGGTTTTTTGTGTCTTTAAGATGCTTGTCGCCTGCATTTCCGTCCCAAGCCGACAGCGCAAAACCGCCCCCTTGTCGCCATTTGCCTTTCGCCCTAGACCATGACTTGTAACTTGCCGCAACAGGGGCAGTTGGACCGATGGCAGCAGAGTTGGGCGACATGGCGAAAAGTGGCGGACCGACCGTCTTCTTCAGCTATGCCCGAGCTGACCAGAAACAGGCAAAGCGCGTCATTGCTGCGCTGGAAGCCGCCGGCTGTGAACTGTGGTGGGATGGCCTGCTGGAGGGCGGTGACACCTATCTTCCCACGACCGAAGCTGCGCTGGAAGGCGCAGATGCCGTTGTCGTCCTCTGGTCGAAAACATCCATAGGATCGCACTGGGTACGCGACGAGGCCACGGTTGGGCGCGATCGTCGCTGTCTCGTTCCGCTTTCGCTCGATGGCAGCATGCCGCCGCTTGGCTTTCGCCAGTTTCAGCTGGTCGACATAGCACAATGGAATGGCCGCGCTAACGCGCTCGAAATCGAGCGCATTGTGAAGGCGATCAGCGCTTTTGCCGGCCGTGCACCTGTTCCGAAGCCTTCCACACCTGCGCTTAACCGCAGGTCCTGGCTCGTCGGCGGCGCTGTCGGCGTACTCGCTGTTGCAGGCGGCGGTCTGACATTTTGGAAATGGCAGACGCCCGGGAAAGATATGGACGGCGAAAGTGTGGCGGTACTGCCTTTTGCCAATTTGAGCGGTGATTCGGCACAGGTCTATTTCTCCGATGGCCTGTCAGAAGAAATCCGGCTCGGGCTGTCGCGCAATGATCGTTTGCGTGTTCTTGCCCCCGTCTCGGCAGGAAAGGCTGCCGAAGAGTTTGAAGATGATGTGCCGTCGATAGCCGAAGCATTGGGGGCAACCTATGTACTACGCGGCAGCGTGCGCCGGTCGAACAGCGTTGTGCGCATCGCCGCAGAGCTTCTGAACGGCAAAACCGGCACGCCCTTATGGTCGGACATATTCGACCGCCAAATGACCGATATCTTCCTGCTCCAGGATGAAATTGCGGCATCGGTTGCCGAAATCATGTCGGCGCAGATGACCGGGGCAAAGACCGACAGGATCGGCAAACGCGAATATGGCGGCACGAAAAACCTGCGCGCTTACGATGCCTATTTGCGCGGCAATGCCTATTATGCGCTGCGCTCGGGCGAAGCAGCCTATCGGGCGGCGCTGCGGCAATATGATGCAGCACTGGCGCTCGATGATGATTATGCGAAGGCGCATGCCGCACGCGCGCGTGTCATCACCGTTATCACCAACAGCTATGCACAGGCCGAGGAGTTCAAGGCGCGCTATGATGATGCAGTGGCTTCGGCCGAGCGTGCGGTAAAGATCGCGCCCGAACTGGCGATTGTGCAATCGACGCTGGGTTTTGTACTGGTTCAGGGGCGACTGGACCTGCGCGGAGCGCGCGTCCCTTATGAAAAAAGCTACAGGCTGGGCAAAGGCGACGCGACCGTACAATTGCTTTATGCCGCTTATGCTGCCGAAATGGGCTGGCAGGACAAGGCTCTGACTGCGATCAATCGCGCCGTCGGACTTGATCCTTTGAACCCCGCGACGCATCGCGCACAAGCCTTTGTCCATTATTGTGCCCGCCGTTATGACGATGTGATTGCTTCTGCCAAAAAGGCGCTTGACCTGAATGCGAAACTGTCGCTTGCCCACGCCTATTGGGGAGATGCGCTGCTGCAACAGGGCGCGCTGGCCGAGGCGCAGAGGGTGTTTGACAAAGAGCCCGACCAGATGACGCGCCTGACCGGGCTTGCCATCATCAGGCAGCGTCTGGGCGACAAGGCAGCGGCCGAGGCTGCGCGCGAGGCGCTGATCGCTGAATTTGGCGATGGCGCAACCTACCAGCAAGCACAGATATTGGCCCAATGGGGGCAAAAGGAGGAGGCCCTGCAAAAGCTGCAGCTGGCGCGGCAGATCGGTGATGTCGGGCTCGCTTATGCCAATACCGACCCGCTGCTCGATCCGCTGCGCACCGCGCCTGAATTTTCCAATTTGCTAAAGGCGCTCGGTTTCGGTTAACCTCCCTATGCTCATCAGAGTGAAGGGGAAAGATAATGCGCAAATTTGTGACCGTTTCGGCTGCCGCCCTGTTGGCGTTCGGCCTTGCTGCCTGTGAAAAGCCCGCAGAAAAAGCCGATGAACCAGCTGCTGTAGAAGCTGAGACCGAGGCTAACGAAGCAGCTGACGCAGAAGAGGCCGATGCCGACGATGCCGCGCCCGCTGCTGGCGAAGCGGCAAAGACCGAGGCCGAAGAAAAGGACGGCGATGAGGACCAGCAGTCAAGCGGCGGTGTCCAGCCCTGACCAAATAATGGCGAGGCGCAACTGGCTGCGCCTCGCTTCGTTGCATATCAGTCATCGAGGAACTGCACCCGCCCGCCCGCGGCAGTGGTGGCCATGCCTTTCCTGATCCAGTTGGCGAAAGCCGAAACGCGGGTGTAGACGCCCGGATTGGACGGGTTGTTACAATCTTTCTTGTTCCAGGCGACGATCCCTACCAGCAATTTCTGCCCATTGGTCATGACCAGCGGTCCGCCACTGTCACCGCTGCAGGTCTTGCTGCGGCTGTTGCCCGCGCATAGCACGCGGTTATTGATCCGCGCTATGCCTTGCTCATTGGGTCCAAATCCGGGCAGGCGGCTGCAATCGGCAACGGGGATCAGTTTCTGGTCTGCGCGCCACAATATGGCCGAGGGCTGGGTGCCGGGCGCTGCTTCCTTCGTCTGTCCCCAACCCATGCCCGAAACCGGTGTGTCGCGCACCGGCTCAGGCCCGGTATGCAGCGCGATAGGCGCAATCTCGGCATTGTTCCGGCTGCGATTGTCGGGTGCCAGTTTCAAAAGCGCTATGTCATTCTGATATACCGATGCACGCCGATGGATGACGATCCTTTCGACGCGGAATTGCTGGCCATCACCGGGATTGGCGATATTTTCAGCGCCCAGCGTGACGGTGAGCCCGCGATCGAGCTTTCGCGCATTGACGCAATGGGCAGCTGTCAGCACCCATTCAGTCGCGATCAGCGCGCCGCCGCAAATATGCTTGCGCGCCCATAAAGGCGTTCCGGTAAGTCCCGCCGCCCATGTTGCCGGATCGGGCGTATAGCTGATCTGCGCCTGAAATTTCGCTTCATTCTCCAGCACCTTGAAACCCAGCGATACGCGCGTCACCATGCGCGTCGGTTCGACCTCCACACCGGGTGAGGGAGGCGGGGGCGGAGGCAATGCAACGGGTGCCACATTGGCCTGTTTGCCCATGACTGGCAGAATATCCTGGAAATCCTCGCCCGCTGGATGTGCTTCGGGTTCGCCGCTTCCACCAGCATCAGAGCCGAGCAATAAGGAATAATCCTCCTCGCTCCACTCGCTGGTATCGTCATCGTCGATAATGGCATAAAAATCGGGGATGCCATCCGCGCCTGTTTCCACATCGACGCTATCGTCGCTGGTCTCCTCATAACCTTCGGGGAACCATCCCTCTTCGGCAGGCCCGGGCTCATCCCATGTTCCTTCTTCCAGCTCTGCATCGCCATCCTGCGCGGCGGTAATGCTGGTTGTGGTGAGGCTTGCGGTTGCAAGGCAGATAAGGCCAAGTGCGCGGTATCGAGGCTTCATGATGAATCTCCCCCTTCCGGGCAGCGCCGTCGCATGGCCTGCCACGGCATTTACTGTAACATAATAGGCTTGCCGCTGCAAAAGCGCGCGTTAGGGTGCCGACATGGCTCGCAAAAGCGCCCCCATCATTGAACCGTTGGGCCTGCCGCTTCCGCGCCTGTGCCTTGCAGTTACAGGGCATGGAGAGGCCAATATTGCCTTTGCCCAAAACCGCGACGCCATAGCCGCAGCACTGGCGCGGCTGTTTGCCGCCATCCAATCGGTGGCAGCTTCGCAGCCGGAAGGCACTGCACCCACGCGGCTCCATTCGCTGCTGGCGCATGGCACCGATCTGATGGCCTTCGAAACCGCGCTGGCACATGGTTGGCAATTGGTCGCACCCTTGCCATTCGGCCTCGACCTCAATGTTGCCATCAATGCGGGGCCAGCGACCGTAGATGATGCGCGCGCGTTGCACAGCAGCCAACCCGTCGGCGATGCAGCACTTGCATCGCGCGCGGCCCTGATCCGCTCAGCAGCGGAACGCGCGACGCTTTTCGAACTTGCCGAAGCAGATGACAGCATCGCGCGTGCGCATCTTGCCATGCTTGATGCTCCGCAGGATGCCCTGCGCGCGCGGCAATTTTCCGACCTCGCATCTTCGCGCGTTGCCGCAGCCGGTCGGATTATCATCGAACAATCGGATATGCTCGTCGCGGTCTGGGACGGGAGAGCGCCGGGCGGGATCGGCGGGACCCGTCACACCATGCTGACCGCGCTGGAATCGGGCATGCCTGTCTTATGGATCGATGCCAATGCCCCCGATAAACTGGCATTGCTGCGCGCGCCCGAGGAATTATTTGCTGCGGCACAGGCCATGCCTCTGCCTGACGAGGCCGCAATCCATGCGTTGATCGACGGGCTGTTTAATCCTCCTGATGCCGACCGGAATGAACGCGCAATCGCCTTACATACCGAGCAATGGCACACATATAGCGCGCGCCGCTTCCATGGTTATCGCCGGGTCGAGGCGCTGTTCGGAGGCGAATTCGGCAGTGGCTGGGGGCCGTTGCGTCAACGCTATGAACGGCCCAACGAGATTGCTGAGGGCAGTGGTGCCAGTCTGCTTTCTGCGATGGCGGCTGTGCCCGGCGGCGATGCCCGCTTTGCCGCCAAGGTGCGCGATGAGGTGCTGCGACGCTTTGCCTGGGCCAATGGCCTTTCGACCTATTTGTCCGATGCCTATCGCGGCGGCATGACGATGAATTTCCTGCTGTCAGCAATGGCGATTATTTCTGGCGTCGCCTATCTGCCCTTGGCGTCTGTCGATGCCAAATGGCCCTTTGCGCTGACCGAATTCCTGCTGCTTGGCACCATTGTCGCGATCACCGTGATCGGCAGACGGCGGCGCTGGCATGGGCGCTGGTTCGAAACGCGCCGCGTTGCCGAATATCTGCGCCACGCGCCGATCATGCTGTTGCTTGGCGTGGCGCGGGCGAGCGGACGCTGGCCACGCGGGGCCGACACCAGCTGGCCCGAACATTATGCCCGCGCGGTGCTGCGCGATCTTGGCCTGCCGCAGGTGCGGATCGATCAGGCCTATTTGCGCGCGCTACTCGAAACGCTGCTTGGCGAGCATGCCCGAAGCCAGCGACTATATCATCAGGCAAAAGCGCAGCGGCTGGCGCAGGTCCATCACGGCCTCGACCGCTTTTCGGAAATCCTCTTCCTGCTCGCGATCGTTTCGGTTGCAAGCTATCTTGGCCTGCTCGCTGCCGCGCATTTTGGCCTCGTCCCGCATGGCTGGCCGCACGCCAGTTCCAAGACCTTCACCTTCCTTGGCGTAAGCCTGCCAGCGCTGGGCGGCGCGCTGGCCGGCATCCGCTATTTCGGCGATTTTGAGCGCTTTGCCTCCATCTCCGAAATCACGGCCGAAAAGCTGGAGGGGATAGAGGCGCGCATCGCTATCCTGCTTGCTGCCCCTCCCGGCGCGCTTAACTATGCGCAGGTCGCCGCACTGGCGCACAGCATCGACGACATTGTCGTCACCGAAATCGAAAACTGGCAGTCGGTTTTCGGCAGCAAGCAGATTGCAGTTCCAGTCTAATTCTCAACGGTAAAGCTCAAGCCCGCATGCGCCTCCAGCCGCGCGACCAGTTTTTCGCCCAATGCTGCACCCGGCGTGGTCACCCCGCCCGGGCCGTCATTTTCGACCAGAGCAATCGCCGTTTCCGCAATCATCTTCGAGGTTGAGCCATAGCCGGGGTCGCGGTCGCCCTTGACCGATAGCCGCACTTCACGGCCATCGGGGTAAAGGCCGATGAACAATATGTCGTAAAAGCCGTTCTCGCGCTCCTCCGCTGTCGGCCCCTCGCCGGGTTTCAGCTTGGCATCGCCGAACGGGTTCATCTTGGCGATCCCCTCAGCCATCGCCTTGCCGACATCGCCGATCGTGGTCAGCATCATTTCATCATAGACCAGATCTGTCCCCCAGGGATGGCCGAGCAGGAAATTGGTGCGGTGGACATTCTTTGTGTTGATCGGTGCCATCACGAACGGCGCGGCCCATGCGCCCGCCTCGCTATCATATTCGGGGATCAGGCCCGATGGCTGCGATGGTCCTTCAAATCCCGGGGTCAGCGCGAAGGAGGATTTGAGCAGCATGATAATGCCCGGGTTCTTCGCCGCGGCCTTCATTGTTTCGGTCAGGCTGGCGATGGTGCCGCCCGAAGCGCCGCCCTGCATCTTGCGTACCCGGCCCTTGACGCGCGGTGCAGGTGCGCCGTGGGTGGCGACGGCATGTTTCTGCAGCATCAATACGCCAAGGTCGAAGGGGATTGAATCGAACCCTGCCGAAAAGACGATACGCGCGCCCGATGCCTTGGCCGCCGTATCATGCTGGTCGATCTTCTCGCGCATCCACGCAGGTTCGCCGCACAGGTCAGTATAGTCGGTGCCATTGGCAACGCAGGCGGCGACCAGTTCATTGCCATAAAGCTGGTATGGGCCAACGGTGGTCAGCACGACCTTGGTCCGTTTCGCCATATCGTCCAATGAGGCGGGGTCATCGGCATCGGCAAGCACGAAAGGCGTGTCCTCCGGCGCGCCGATCAGGCGCTGCACCTCGGCCAGCTTCGCCGCGCTCCGCCCCGCCATCGCCCATTTGAGGCCAGGCTTCCCAGCCAGATATTCGGCAACCAGACGACCGGTATAGCCGGTTGCGCCATAGACGATGATGTCGAATTCGCGGGCATCTTTGGGCATGTCACTCTCCATTCCGGGCTTTGGATCGATGATGCATTTGGCAGCGGCAAAAGTCAAAAGCGTTACGGAACCGGCGGCGGCGCAGGCGGTTTGTCCCATGTTCGCAAAGGAGCAGGCCGTGGCAGAAAAGACATTCAAAAAGGGCGACAAGGTCGAGTGGGACAGCAGCGGCGGCCACAGCAAGGGCAAGGTCGTGAAGAAGCTGACCAGCCCGACGCAAATAAAAGGCCACAAGGTCGCCGCGTCGAAGGATGATCCGCAATATCTGGTCAAAAGCGACAAGTCGGGCGGAGAGGCAGCGCACAAGCCGGGGTCGCTGAAAAAGGCGTGAGCCGGTTGACGCAGCCTCGTAAGCCTTCCATCCGCGTGCCATGATGATCGCTGCTGACGAAGGCGCGCAGGCCCGTGCCGAACTGGAAGCATCATGGCTGCGCCTGACACGCGAGCTTCTGCCTGCACTGGCGCAGCAGCGCAGCTGGCCAGTTAGTGCCGACCATTGCTTCATGCGCATCCTGCTCGATGCGGTGCATGGGCAGCAATGGGATGCCGTGGTGCAGCGGCGGCCCGCCTATCGGCATGTCGATGACCGGCGACTGGAAGAGGCTGTTGCTCTCGGTCGGAAGGTGGCGGCGGGAAAGGCCGACCTTTGCGCGCTCAACGCGCAGTCGCTTGCCTGGCGCGGCAAAAGCTGATCGAACGCTATCAGAGGCGGCGTCCGCGCAGCCCGCGTCCGCGCAGCCAGCGTCCGCACATAGGGGGCCATCGATCGATTTATATTCGACCGGCCTGTCGTCTTCATCATCTGCCCCGGCTTCGGCCCCATCCCCGGCCTCATCAAAATCGGCGGATTCTGCAGAAAGTTGAAGCGCCAGCCTCACCCTGTCGCGCGCGTTGCCCTGGTCGCGGGGCAGTGCGTCGTCGAAGAATAATTCCCACAGCTGCGCTGCGCTCGCCCGCTTGTCGATAAGTTCGAGGAACCAGTCGAAACGCGTTGCCACGGCCATCACCTCGGGCAGCGAAGTCGCGGGGTTCACGCGGTCGAGCAGGGTCAGCGAAAGCCGCGTATTCTGCCGGACATAGGTGGTCCTGCCATCCTCGCGCACCCATTCTGCGCGTTCGCCCTTTATGGCCGCCGTCATCAGATTGTCGGCGACAATCCGCCGCGCAATGATCAGCGCCGCTTCCCAGCCAAGGTTGAAGGCATAGCCACGCGCAGTGCGCCGCAACGCATAGCTGCCGCCCACCGACATCCCGACCGAACGCACGGCATCGGCGACGATGCCATTGTCGGCGAGATGCGCCAGACAAGCCGCCTGCCGCCCCGCGCTCCAGCCATCGGCACGGCTTTCGTAACGGAGATAGGCAGCAGCAGGGAGCCGCTCATCGGCATCCCCCGCGAGGGGCGAGACCGGCGGGATGGGGTTTGACTGATGGGTTTGCATGGTAGGGTCCTTTCCTGAAAAGGACGTAACATAACCTATATGGTTAGTTGTAGGACAGCATTTTTTGGGGTCGCGCAGAGGCGCAGAGGACGCGGAGATGGCAAAACGGGGACATGCTCTCCGCGTATCCCCCCGGCTTTGCGGGAAGTTCAGACTGAGGGCGAACGAAGTTTAGGGGTTATGTAGATTTTTACCGTAGTGGAATTTTTGCAGGCGCTGGATGAGGCTTTGGTTAGGTTGGGCCGAAATTAATGGGCGCTCGATTGAGATTGTGTTCATACAACCCGTGTCCCCACAACTCGCAGCGAGCAGCTCTGGCGGCAAGGGCCGGTTCTACCGCCGGCCGATGTACTCACGCCAAGTCCGAAGCGCGTTAAGGCCGCCGGAAAGGTTTTGGTAGTGATTGCATATGGAACTGCATAACCGTCTCAAGAGTTTTGTCGCAAACAAACTACCCTGCCTAACCAATCGGTTTGAACGCTCAGTTGTGTCTTTTCTTTTACGAATGTTAATGTATCATCGGACATCTAACGGGGAGGTGCGGATGACTGCGGAAGTCGTCGTGATGAACAAAAGCGCCATTGCGCTAGCGGCTGATAGCAAGGTAACCGTAAGCGGCGCCCGAATGTCGAAGACTTATGATACCGTGAACAAACTTTTTACGCTGTCAAAAGTTCACCCAGTCGGCATTATGATCTATGGCAGCGCCGACTTCATGAGTTTCCCTTGGGAAACGATTATCAAACTCTATCGCAAACAAAAACGTGGAGAAAACGAAGAACGCGTCGCAGACTGGGCCACCGATTTCTCAAAATTTTTAAAGAGCTTTGGGAATGTTTCTGCAAAAGACAAAATCGAAAATACGACTGAATTTGTTCGATCGTGGTATTCATCAATTTTAGATGAAGCTGATGACATCGCTATATCGCGAGCAATTTCAATTGGCAGCGATGAATATATAAAGCTACTGAAAAATATAATTTCTGAAAAGATAGTTTTTGTCACTGATAAGGATTTATGGCTACCTGAAAAGCGCATGAAGGGATTTGTCGATAATTACGGATCCAAGGTAGATGAGACGACAAAAGACTATTTTGAAGATTTTAACGATGGCGAGTTAACGAAACTTGCTGATCAATTTATTTCATGTGCTATTTTTTATAAATACCCGTCTCCGACTTCGAGTGGAATTGTAATTGCAGGATTTGGTGAGAACGAGTTATTCCCGACGGTGGTTTCTCTAGAGTGTGATGGATATGTTGGGAGTGAACTGAAACTATATGTTGAAAGCGTCGTAGACATTTCCCGCAATATGCCCGGTGCTATGCGGGCGTTTGCTCAAGGCGAAATGGTTCAGCGGTTCATGACAGGCCTTGATCCGGCGTTTGGGACAGCCCTTATGACAGCCTTTGGTGAACTTCTGGAAAAAAATTGCCTAGAAGTATTGGAGCGATATGGGACTAAAGCAAATAAAGCCGCCAAGAATATAAGAGCAATCGAGGACGCTGTTGTTGCGTCAATGAATGATTTAGTAGGTAATGTTCACAAATATACGAGTAGAGTATACTCAGATCCTATCGTGCAGATGGTTTCTCTCCTACCAAAAGACGAACTTGCAAATTTAGCAGAGTCGTTAGTTGCATTAACATCCCTAAAGCGACGCGTCTCTAGCGAGATCGAAACAGTTGGCGGAGCAATTGACGTTGCTATCATATCAAAGAGTGACGGCTTTATCTGGATTAAACGTAAATATTCTTTTTCCGAAGACCTAAATCCGCAGTTCAATTTAAATTATCTAAATGATATTTTAAAAGGAAACATCAATGAAGCATCAAAATCTAAAGCTATGCGTCGAAGAACTTCTGGGAATGTTTCAGCCGCAGGCAATCCAAAAAAGGTCAAAGCGAAGGTCGCAGCTAAGGGCAAGTCCAATGCGAGACGGGTTTGAAATTGCGGATAGTGCAAAAAATGTGTTCGCAACAATGCTTGAAAATTCCCAAGGTTAATCTCAAAACGATAGCAGGAATTCTTGGGTTACGACATTCCGGGCACACCAGAATTCTGGGTGCACAACACTCAATTCACGCCGCCTTTACCGCTGGCGCTCCTCGCAACAATCCCTTGGTGCTCAAATCTTCATCCATGTCGGGCCAGTGGATGCCATAGCCGCCGCCACTTTTTCCCAATGAGAGCGTTGGTCGGGTGTGGCGTTCAACAGCCAGGGATACCATGCCAGCGGCACCGAAGGTGCGGCCGTCCATCAGGCTATGCGCGTGGAAACGCACATCGAGAACGCGCTCGTTCGAATCACCTTTTGAAATAACCATATTCCTCAAGCCGCTTTTTCGCGCGAAGCAATTCCTTCTCGTCAAAAAGAGAATGCCACTTTGGATTATCCATGACAACTGCCTCAACGGTCAGATCAAGTCGACCTCTTTCCCACAAAGCAGTATACCCTTGAGACACCGTCGGATCATTGATTAATTGCTTGGCTGTAGCGAGACCGCGCTTTTCGGAGAGCATCTTGTGAAAAATCGAAGCTGTGTAGTTCGCTTCAGACTTCGCACGCAAATATATGTCCATCATTGCGGCATCAAATTCAGCTTCTATTTTTGTGGACGGCATCAATCCCGCTCCCGATCACCAGCGCCCATATATAGCTCCCGCCCGGTGGCATCATAAACCTTGCTCATCTCGGCCATGCCAGCCTCGGCCCATTGCTCTGCGGTCTCTGCGTCTCTGCGTGAACCCAATTCCCCTCCGTCAGTTGCTGGCGCAACCGCCACCTCCCCAAGCGGGCTTGGAGAGGATAGAAGGAAGTCGCCTGCTGGCTGATTCTGCAACTTCGCAAACTCGCGCACCTCCTGGCTAATCTTCATCGAGCAGAATTTCGGCCCGCACATGCTGCAGAAATGGGCGGTCTTTGCGCCCTCAGCCGGCAATGTCTGGTCGTGATATTGCTCGGCCGTGTCGGGATCGAGCGAGAGGTTGAACTGGTCGCGCCAGCGGAATTCGAAGCGCGCCTTTGACAGCGCATCGTCGCGCACCTTCGCGGCCGGGTGGCCCTTCGCCAAATCGGCCGCATGGGCGGCGAGTTTGTAGGTGACTACGCCCACCTTCACATCGTCGCGATCGGGCAGGCCGAGATGCTCCTTGGGCGTGACGTAGCAAAGCATCGCCGTGCCGTACCAGCCGATCATCGCAGCACCGATGCCGCTGGTGATATGGTCGTATCCGGGCGCGATGTCGGTCGTGAGCGGCCCCAATGTGTAGAACGGCGCTTCGCCGCATGCCTCCAGCTGCTTGTCCATATTCTCCTTGATCTTGTGCATCGGCACATGGCCGGGGCCTTCGATCATCACCTGCACATCCTGCGCCCAGGCGCGCTTGGTGAGTTCGCCCAGCGTGTAGAGCTCGGCGAACTGCGCTTCGTCGTTCGCGTCGGCGATGCTGCCGGGGCGCAGGCCGTCGCCCAGCGAATAGGCGACGTCATAGGCCTTCATGATCTCGGTAATCTCGTCGAAGCGTTCGTAAAGGAAGCTTTCCTTATGGTGCGCGAGGCACCATTTCGCCATGATGCTGCCGCCGCGCGAGACGATGCCGGTCACGCGCTTCGCCGCGAGCGGGACATAGGGCAGGCGCACGCCCGCATGGATGGTGAAATAGTCGACGCCCTGTTCGGCCTGTTCGATGAGCGTGTCGCGGAAGATTTCCCAGCTCAGCTCCTCGGCAATGCCGCCGACTTTTTCGAGCGCCTGATAGATGGGCACGGTGCCGATCGGGACGGGCGAGTTGCGGATGATCCATTCGCGCGTGTCGTGGATGTTTCGGCCGGTGGACAGGTCCATGACGGTGTCCGCGCCCCAGCGGATCGACCAGACCATCTTGTCGACTTCCTGCGCGACGTCGCTGGCGACCGCGCTGTTGCCGATATTGGCGTTGATCTTGACGAGGAAGTTGCGGCCGATCGCCATCGGC
>ERZ1066122.2345-NODE-2345-length-12656-cov-6.770098_pt1 | contig 12656 bp, 4 predicted proteins | sample MGYA00382769_ERZ1066122 | MGnify/ENA primary metagenome ERZ1066122 (study PRJEB33369, sample SAMEA5778352) | biofilm metagenome | biome: Industrial cooling water; feature: Water cooling tower basin; material: Biofilm | place: United Arab Emirates | collected...
GGCACGGATCCGGTGATCAATTACGTCGGACTGCGCGCGGACGAGGCGCGCACAGGCTACATCAGCACGAAGCCGAACATCACTGCGGTCTACCCCTTCCAGGAGGATGGGCTGGTCCGGGCTGACATCATCCGCATCCTCGAGGACTCTGGGCTGGGGCTGCCACCCTACATGGAATGGGGTAGGACGCGTTCGGGCTGCTTCTTTTGCTTCTACCAGCAGAAGATCGAATGGGTGCGGTTGAAGCGCACCCATCCCGACCTCTACGAGCAGGCAAAGGAATACGAGACCCGCTCCGCCGCAGTCAGCGCCAATTTCACTTGGTCCTCGAGCGAGTCGCTCACCGAACTGGAGCGCCCCGAGAGGATGGAAGCGATCGAGCGAAATTGGGAGGCCGCACGGGCCCGAAAGGCTGCGAAGCGTCAAGACATGCCCCTTGTTGCCGTTCTGGCCGGAGCGGAGCACGAGGAGGAGGAGCCGGAGGGGTGCCTCATCTGCTCGATCTAAATCGGACTGGATTATCGATCTTGCCCAGACGGTCGATAGGTCTGAAGGTCTCCCCGTCGTGGTGTCCACAGGATCCGGGAAAGGTCGAAGCCTTGTTCACACCGACCAAGTCCGGATGCCCGCGTCGCCCTTTCATGCCGGTGTAGTCACGACGAGAGTAGACGTGGCCCTTTACCGCGATCAAGGTCAACGATCCGGCGCGCTGGACGGTATGCGAGCCGATCGAGGGCTCAGAGCAAGCCGTTGGCGCATCAGGATGCTGAGATGTGCCGGCCCGGCGGGCATGGTTGAACGCGCCAAGCCAAGCGTACTCGCTCACGGGCGTTTGGTCGGCGCGGTCTCGGTGACACTTCTTCCACTTGACACCTGACCCGCACCAACAAGGCGCATTGGGCGGCATCGTCGCGTGGGGCTCAAGTGGCACGTGGGCCGGGGATAGGTCAGGACTATTGAGCATCCCGTTCAGTGCCGCGGACTGTGGCCAGAAAACAGCCCCACTGCAGTTGCACACACGGAACGTTACCGGAAGGCGCTCATCCGGTTGCCATTCGCTCAGTCGGCCGCGCTCACTGCTCCCTTCTCAGTGGTGTCCGTATGCGCCATAGCGCTTTCCATCTCGGGTTTAGACTTGCGTCGCCGGGGGCCAGCCTCCTCGGTGATCTCCAGGATCACACGCATCTTGTTGTCCGACCATTCGCACCCCACCACGAAACCCAGCGGCCCCACCGTCTTGATGCTTCCGGGCGCATTGAGTTCGACGCCGTCCAAAAGCCCCATCCAGAGGTCGTCGTTGTTGACGTCACGCGAAAGGGCATCGATCTTCTTCTGCCAGTCGCCCTTTTTCTTCTCCGTTTCGGAGCCATCACGCTGCTCCTCCATCCGTTCGAGAACTGCTTGCACCTGATCGCGCAGAGCTCCCGCTATCTTGGTGGTGACTCTCAACCAGACTGTCTGCTTAACCCTGGTGACCATGAGCTCGCTCGGGGTAAAGTCACCGACCATTTCCCGGTCAGTGGCGGAGATGTAGATCCTGCCTACAGCCCCGGTCGTCGTCGGCGGAAGTATGGGCGGACCAACCCGCATCAGGTGGGCACCGAACTCCTGCTGGAGCTTGAGCCCGAAGAGCGGGCGAAGGCGATCCCGGCTCGAGACATCGAACCCCTCGCCCTTTAGCCATCCCTGCAACTCGCCTAGCGGCACCGACCTGTATTTCGCGAAGTTCCAGACGATCCGATAGACCTCCTCTCGATGTAGCAGGCCATCGGTGTTGGGGTCATTCCCCTCTTTCGCGTCCTTCAGCTTTACCGGGCGGCCTGGAACCAGCATCACCGGTGTCTCAGCGTCTGGCTCGCGGCCTGCAACCGGCGAGAACGCTAGGTCGCAATCGGCGCTCATGACCACCACAGCTTTGGTCCTGTTTGTGTCCAGAAACACGTCGCCAAGTTGGACCAGGGGGAATGAAGCGTAGGCTGTCCCCTCCTCGGCGCGCGGATGACCCGCAAGGGGCCCTATGTTCCGTGACACCAGCGCGCTATGGAGGAGGTTCGCCACGACTGTAGAAGGCTCGGTCGCCGCGAAGGGAGCGCCGACGAACTCGAGCCGGTCGAGCACCCGCTGACGCTCGCGCATCTCGTCACGCTCGAACGCGAATGCCATCAGCTGCGACGAGAGGAGCCAGAACACGTAATCGCCCAGCGGGTGACCGTCCTTCATGAGCGCCCGGCTCTGGAGAAAGGCGTAGTCGCCGATATCCAGGTCGTCGACCAGTTTGAGCAGGTCCACGCGCGCGCTTGCGAGCGCAGTGTCCAACTCCATGCGGTAACCGGTAAAGGCGGGAGCATATGGACGCGCTCGCTCAAGCATCCCCAGATGCGCCTTCACTTTCCAGGGCTCGTTCAGATCCGACTTGCCGATGAAGGCGAAGGCCGAACCTGTGAGGTCGGTGTCCGAGCGGAACTCGCCACGGGCGTCACGAACCGTCTCAAGCGACGACATCAGGACGATCTGTTGGTCTGCCAGGCGGCCAGCCTGCCCCCGGATAGCCGTTGCGACATCGACGGAAAGCGCTCGCCCGCCAGCTGGCCCCTCCAGATAATAGTCGAGCAGGATCAGGTTGATAGTCGAGAGGTCGGGCAATGCCGTGAAGGGATCGCAAACGATGACGTCCTGCACCTCCTCCTCGAGTAAGGCACGCAGCCGACGGAACGAGCGGTGCTCCTCGACCATGCGCGCCGCATCTCCCGACACTGCGCTGATCTCCGCAAGCGTAACAGATGGCCCGGTGCTCTCCGCCAGGGCCTGCAAGCGGTCGTCGGCATTCGCGTCCGCTGCGCAGCCCAATGCCTCCAACTGCGCGAGTATTTCCGGCTTAGTAGTGAGCAGGTCGCTGACCGCTTTCGCCTCTTCGGCTTGGAGACGGTCGAGCCGAGGCAGATGCATCGCGTCGTCGATGATGGCCACGCTCAGCCCTCGCCAGGGCGGTGGGGCCGTGCCCGCCACGTCCTCGGCCGCCGGAGCCTGCCCGCTGGCCATAGCCGCCATTTGCTCCGTCGCCGGGGCAGCACCTGTCTGCATAGCCCGCGGCGACGATCCGACGTCTCCGCTTTCCTTCGCACCGCCTTTCGACTGCGCAATGCTCGAAGATGCAGCCGCTGGACGTGCCGTTGGCTGATTCGTTGGCTCGTCACCATCACCGACAACTGATTTAGGCATCGACGTTCCCAATCTCGAAGATACCGGAGTGGATCTGGCCGTGGTCATCCGCCCCACCAAGCGTCAGGCTCCCCCCATGGTACTCGGCAACCTCGCGGGCGATATAAAGTCCAAGACCCTTCCCTTGCTTCTGGCGCTTCGTACTGAAGAAGGGCTCGAACACAGTCTCGCGGCGCTCGACTGGAATTCCTGGGCCATCGTCTGTCACGACGATGCGCCGGCTTGGCAGATCGATGACGACGTCAACCCGACCGATCGGAGCGCCATCGTCGTCGCGCACCAGCTTCAGGCGAAGCCGCTCCTTGTGCTGCTCAGCTATCCAGAAAACGGAGTTCGTGAGCAAGTTCTCCAAGATTTGCACGAACATACCCTTGACCGCCTTGACGTCTAACTCGCCGTCGTCAGGCACGACGGTAGTTGTGATCTCAATGCCCCTGCCTTCGTTTCGGCTGGCGAAGCCGCCGACAATATCCTCGATCCAGCCTACTAGTTCGAACTCCTCCTTGGTTTGCCGCGCGTTGGTGCTGAGCGGATCAAGGACCTTCAGTCGCTTCTGAAGCGTGCGGAGCTGTGAATCGAGCACGCGCAACGAAGCGCCGGCAGTCACCGTGTCACGCGATCTACGCGCCTGAGCTATCGTATCGAGACCTGCGGAGGTGGCACGATACAGCTCGTGCGCTAGGCTCTCGATCATGAGGCCGACGCTCGCCAAATGCAGGACGCGACTGCGCTCCTTCTCCTGCGCACCCGCGGCGCGTTGGACCAATTCGGCCGCCTCGCGAAGCTCCCCGAGCGTATTTCGGAGCTTCCTGGTCAGATCCCGGCCGGCGTCGCTTCCTCGAAGCGCTTCCTCCAACGCCGGCATGAGCGACGCCAGGCGCTCATCCTCGTCACGGAAGCGCTCCAGTGCCTCCGCCGCCGTGACGCGGCGCGCGCGATCGACATCGCGGTCGATCTCGTTCAGAAACTGTCGGTAGATTTCCACGATGGCGGAAAGCACCTTAACGAAGGCCTGCTTCTCCGGGTTCTCCTTTAAGCCCTCGCGGTTGGTCTGGTCTATCAGGTAGGGGTTTCCCCTCTGCGTGATGCTGACTCGGCCGACGATCTGACCACGGTTGAGCTTGAAGCCACTCGTGGAAAAGGCGTCGCGGTCCAAGTCGAGCCAGTCATCGTTAGGGCCGCCATATGGGTTGACCCGGTAGCCGTCGCGGTAGACCGAGACGCCACCCGCCCACTCCGCGAGGATGCGGCGCACCACAGTCAGGTTTCCAATACCCTCGATCTTAGTGAGCAGGCGCCTGTTAAACCAATACATATCGAGGCTGAACGGCCCTATCCGCTCGATTGTCGGCACAGCGAGCTCGGTGGTGGTCTTCAACTCGAGAGTAGAGAGCCGAAGAAGCCTGCTGCGATTGTGCAGCAGATACTCCATCGTGCCCTCAATCCTCGGTCCGCCGGCGCCCGTCACGTGCAGCTCCGCACGGAAGCGACCATGTGCCTGCTCAAGAAGGAAGTCAGCGAAGCGGGGGATCGGCACTTCGACACCGTTGAAACTGAGCTTCAGGGGGAGCGCCGGTGCGCCGCCTAGGGGGTCCGACAGCTTGGAGAACTGCTCCACAGCGAGCGCCGCTAATTTGTCGGCGGACCAAGCCGACTTAAGGGCAGAAATACGGATTAGAGTGCCACTTTCATCCTTATCCTTGGAGTTCCCGACCTCAGGCTCGACCTCGATACTTTCAAGGTCGTCATCAGCCGCGTCGGCGAAGTCATTCCAGTCGATTTCGAGCTGGTTCCAGTTCGGCGCACCCGCCTGCCCGGTAACGACCACGACCTGGTCGCCCAAACGCATGGCGGAAAGACGTCCAAGGCCCTTTTCGCCCAAAATGACATTTTGCCTACCCTCCTCTTCCTCGTCCTCGCCGGCATACAAGTTGCGCTTCTGGTCTGCTCGATAGGACGTGCCGATCGTCAGGTAGACGTCACGCAGGATCTCCATCGACATGCCTTGGCCATCGTCATCGACCTCGATCTGATTGGCGGCACGAAGCGCGACCAGAAATTCCCCCTTGGTGCTCGCCGCGATCAGCCGTCGCTCGAGGCGCTCGCTGCCTGGCGCGTCCTCCACGAGAGCCGTCAGAGCGTAATCCCGAAGTTCCTTCCAAGTCCTGGGACGTTGAAGCGACCTGATGTATCGCTCCCGCAAGGGAGCTGGAGTGTCCCGGTCCTCGCCCAGTTCACGAAGAATTTCCGAGTATATCGCAAAGTCCATGCGGTAAATGACATCGACCTTCACGGTCTCAGACTGCGCATCCAGAGAGTTTTTGATCAATTCGTAGAACGCAACTCCATCCGAGCTGATAAGCTCGGAACCCAAGTGCAAGATCGTCCGCGCCGAAACCCTGAAATTCAATTTAATGCCCCATGCACAGCCCGGGTCTCAAGCGCACCCGTCGATGTTCCGGAAAACGACTTACTATCGTAATTACGTGACCCGGGAGGATAGCTGACATGACGACGCACCGAATGAAAGAGAGAACCGCATTTCCCACCCCGTTCACCAGCGAAACGACCGATAGATGGGGCCCCAAGTCCCGTCCAACAGGAATGGACATGGTGTGAGAGCCGCAGGCGTGCCGCCGTTAGCGCAAATGCACTATTTTGAAGATCGAACGACTGATCCGAGGCCGACGACACTGGCGAGAGTGCGCGGACCGTGCAATGTAGCTATTGTAATGTATCCATTATAAAGCGGCAGCCGCGCAGAAGGGGAGTGTTTGAGTTTGTCAGGACTAGGCGAGCGATGGGTACGCTTTCTGCGGCAATACGGTCCCATCTCCCAGAACGAGAACATGTATGACGAGCACATCATGCGGGCCGCCAAGCGGCTCGGGGTGCGCCCGATCGACTTCCCACATCCAATCGAGGACGAGCTCCTCGCCCTGTTATCGCCGACGAGCGAGCAGCCGACCAGCATCGTCTTGACCGGCACTGCTGGTGACGGGAAGAGCCGCCTCTGCGGCAAGGCATGGTCCGCCCTCCAGGGAGACGAAAGATCGTGGGCCTCCGACGAGATTTACCACGAGGCCACCGCCCAGATCGCCGGACGTCCCCGGACGGTTGGCGTTGTGCGCGACCTCACCGGCCTACCGGCGAGTGGGCCTCACGGACCCTATGCTGACAAGGCCGAACTGCTGGCCGCCATAACCCGATCCTTCTTCGAGGCCGACCCGGACCGTGTCTTCATCGTAGCCGCGAACGATGGGCAGCTTATGGAGGCTTGGCGTAGGCTGGATGACGAGACCTCGAGGCCGGCGCAGGAACTACTGGAGGCCCGGCTTGTCGGCGATACCGGCGCGCCCGGAAACGTGGCCTTCTTCCACCTCAGCAATGTCCCGTGCGTCACACTGCTGGACCTCGCGCTTGACGCCATCCTGAATCACGAGGGCTGGGCGGCGGCCTATGAGGAGGCCGAAGTCGACGGGTTTTTTGGCCCTGACTGCCCGATCAGGCAGAACTTCGAACTCATCTCGCGCCCCTCCTTCCGCGCGCGCCTGCGCCAGCTGTTTGAGCTGCTCGATCTGAGCGAGCTGCACGTTCCCATCCGTCGCGTCCTCCTCCTCCTCGCGAATGCGTTGCTGGGCCATCCGCGCGCGAAGGAGCGATTGCTGACACCGGCGGACGTGCGGCCGCGTCTCCAGCAGGGCGACGCGCATCTCGGAGACATTCATCAGAACCTGTTCGGAGCCAACCTCACGCAGCCACGGCGGGAGGGTCTCGAGATCATGGAGTTCCTCAATCGCTTCGGCATTGGCGAGGAGACGACTAATCGAGTCGACAACATCCTTCTGTTCGGCTCAGATGACGAGGCCCTCGCACCATATTACCAGAGCCTGCTTGTCGATCGAATGCCGGCGGCGCGGTTGGAGCATCTCAAGGCGGCCCGCAACTCCTACCTTGAACGGCCGGAAGTGGGAGTTGACGGGGATCATCCATTCCTCGACCTTCTCGCGGGTCAGCGCCGCGCGATGTTCTTCGCCATCCCATCCGAGCAGGTGGAGGAGCTCCATCTCTGGAGCCTGACCGTTTTCACCCACGCCGGCGACTTCTTGGAAAAGGTCGCGGCACCGCTCCAGAGCGGCGACCGCGTTCCAAGGCAGATCCTCGCCCGACTGGTGAACGGCCTCAATCGGGTATTCACCGGCATGCTGGTGGTGACCGACAGGGAGCTCCTCCTCGCAACCAGCCTGTCGAATTCGGGCGCCGGCACGAGCCAGCTGCTGGAGGACCGCGTATCCGTCGCACCCCGCCGGAACGAGCGCGTCGACGTGATCATGGGCGAGCGACTGCCGGCACTCACGGTGCAGCTCGACACTGACGTCTCGGTAAGCCTCTCCCTCAACCTCGTACGATACGAGTTCCTGATGCGGGTGGCCGAGGGCGCGCTGCCCAGCAGCTTTTCGCGCGAGTGCCACGAGGACATTCTGGCGTTTAAAAGCAAGATCCTGGCCGCGCTTAACCAGCTGCGCGGTCCCGCCCCTACCCATGACCTAAGTTTCCGCCTCCTCACCCTTAACGACGCCGGCGAGCCGGCCGACGAGGTCATTGAAGTCGCTTATGCTTGAGACGCTTCCACCACCGCCAGTAGGGCATCACCCTAACAACGCGATGTGGATCGATGAACAGATCTGGGGCCACAGGCTCTGGGACTCGACCACACCCTGGCTGATCTTCCTAGAATTCCTGGGCGTCGCGGAGGCGCGAGACCGGGAGGGTGTCCTGTTCGCACCTGCGGGCAGCCCTTATCCGCTCGTGTTCAAACCAGCTCAGAGGATGTTCGCCCGTAACCTCCTCTACAACAACGAGGCGCTCGGCAGGATCGCCGCTGAGGGGCTGTCCGACGCTGCGTCTTGGGAGAAGTGGCTCCCACTGATGGAGAAGGCCGCACAAGGGACGACGAAGGGCGACTTTCGCTACTTGAAAGATCGCTTCGCCTCGTTCCGGGACTTCGCTGCACTGGTCGGAATGCTGCGCAGTTCCACGATCGAGAACGGGGCGAACAAGCGCTGGAGCTCGCGCTTCGTATTCCCGTTCGGACGACACGCGCTCTACGAGGACCTCAACCTCAAGGGCACCCGCGAATACATCAACTTTGGGTTGCCGGGCGAGCTACTCTATCAGATGTTAGCCCGATCTGGCCTGGCCGATCAGCTCAAGCCACACCTAGAGGCTGCCTTCGACGGAGACCCGTGTGACAAGCTGATGTCCCTGCTTGAACCTCCATACTCGGAGGACCGACAAACCCGCGGAAACAGCTACCTGCCCTATGCCTTTCATCAGTCGTTCGAAGACGTCGCGCGGGATTGGCTTGCCGTCTTCGAGCAGCGCCTCCCGCGGTTCGATGCCTATCCGCACCTCGCCCGGCTGGGCGCTCTCCACCTCATGAGATACCAGCTAGATGTCGCGGCTGAGACGGCGAATATGGCCCGACCGGCCTTCGTCTGCGAAATCATCGCCTCCCGGCGGACGCCAGTCCGAGAGCTGTCGATCGCCAGTTTCCAGAGTAATGATGCCCTTCCTCAACGTGCGGTGGAAGCGTATGTGGCCAGCATCGGCACTAGTCCCGACTGGCAGCAGGCGCTAGCTGGGGACGCACCTTTCCACGACTGCCGCTCGATCATGGTCGAGAAGGCTCGTTGGCCCGGTGACGACGACTACAACGGGCCGCAGGAGCCGGCCGAGCTCTTGGCATCGCTCCGGAGGGCTGCGGTCGCCCGCCACCGCCAGCACGTGTCGAACGTCCACCGGTCCTACGGCGCCGGAGCGGGACTCGTCTCGCGGCGCGCCACCACACAGCTCAGATATGCGCCGACCGACGGACTGCTGAAGACCATCATTCTGGCGAACATCCCTCTCCGCATGAACTACGCGGAGTTCCTCGAGTTGATCTTCGAGCGATACGGTTTCGTCATCGGAGAGAGGGAGGCCGGGCGCGTCCTTGGTTCGGACGAGTTCGACAGAAAGTCCTTTCAGGCCAATTCCGCACGACTACAGCGGCGCCTGCGGACACTAGGGATGCTGCGGCGTCTTTCGGACGCCTGCGCGTATGTCGAGAATCCGCTCGCCAAGGGGACGGTGCGATGACGGGCGTAACTCCCCGTCTGAATGCCGAAGGTCTCGTCGGGCGGGTCGCCGCAGCTTTCCTGCACGAGGTGCTGGCTGACGTCGAGACTTCGGGTGGTACTGCCCGCATCCTGCTGGATGGCCTGAGCGTGCCGCAGACGCTCGCCGTTGCCCGTGCGGTGCTAGACGACCCGCATCTTTCGGCGCGCATACACGTCCGCCTACCGGAATCCCTTTTCGGAGATACGGGCCTTCCCCCGGAAGTACTAACCCTCCGGAACGCCACCTACTACCGCAGCGCCAATTGCGACCGCAGCGCCTACCTCATCACGAACGCCACGCCGCCAGGCGAGGAGACGGAGGAAATGTCGCTGCACGAGCTGACCCCGCTGGGCGTAGCTCAGCTGCTCGAGCGCATGTCGATTTGGGTGCGAGAGGCAGGCCGCGGGCTCGCGCTGACCGAGGAGGCAAGCATATGGTGGGAGCGCGCCCTCAGTGGGCTCTCGCAGCTCTCTATCACGTCGCTAGACAGGTTTACGAGCTACGTCCTGGCTGTCCGCGAGGCGATCGAGGTCGAGGGAAACCCCATCATCGACGCGCTCGGCTTCGCGCTTCCCGAGCTCCAGATGCCGCGCGACAGGACGGCCTTCCTGAACGTTAAGGAGCGGTCCCGCAGCTATCCATCGACCTGGCGTCGTGAATTCGCAGCGCTGCGTAAACGGAGGCGACCGTTCCTTCTAAAGGAGACGCAGAACCAGATCATCCTCAACGAGGACGACCTCGTTGCGGCATTCGAGAAGGTGCGGGACGCCATCCCTGAGACAGTGTACCCGGCGATCCGTGAATTCATCGCGGCGCCGCCGGGCTGGAACGAAAAGTCGAGGCAACTGGCCGATTGCGAATGGGACCACGTCAAACCGCTTTTCGAGGGTCTCGCGCGCGAGAAGCTAAACCTCGGAGGCGAGACTATCCGCTTTTACGAAGAGGGTGAACCGGACCGGCTGTCCCCGGACGACGTTGAATACCTTAAGGCCCTCAAGGCCAGAACCCCGTCCGAGCCACGCGATCAGGACATCGCATTCCACGAGGACCACCGGGACGAGTTGCGGCAGGACCGCAGGCTCAAGTCCGCCTGGGACAAGTTCATCTTTGGCAAGCCGCGGGAGACCGACGACTTCCTGGCCGGACTGGCCGCGACAATGGAAACACTGCTCGTCCGGGCGACGCTAGGCACACATCGCACGCTGCGCATCCGCTGCGACCAGGCAACAAAGCGTGACCTCAAGGGCATAAACACCGACGCCGGGCTCTATTTCGCCCTTCGCTACGCCGGCCTTCAGTCGTTGTTCGGTCCTCGGGTGACTTGGGAGCTCGGATCGCTGCCAGACTTCGCCAAGCTCGTCGCCGAGTGGCGTCGATCAAAGGACAAGGCCGCCTCCAACCGCTCCGTCGCCAAGTCGGCCCTTCAGCTGCGGTTCCAGATCGAACTCGAGACACATACTGGCGCGGGCGACGCGAGCGTGGTCTCCGCGCAGCTGATCTGGCGCTACAACCCGGACAGCATCGCGTCCCAGCTTGTCGACGACTGGGAGCGGCTGGAAGCGCACCCGCTGCTGCTAGGGCGCGCGGCGAGGGAAGCCGCGTTCGCCGGAAGGCGCGCCGGCTCAGTCGACCTAGACAACGTCAGATCCCTCGTCCCAACCTACGACCGCGACCGCGGCTCCCTGCTGCCCACATATAGGCGCGAACGAGACGTCGCGCAGCGATGGCCCGCGAACTTAGAAGCGGCGAAGCGGGACAAACTCATCGACGCAGCATCGGCTGAAAAACTTTCCGCCTCGTTCGCCAAATTCACCACCGCCTATTCCTCGGCAATCACCGGCTTTCGGACCGCTGGCGCCGGTGCGCAGGCGGTTCGCGACCAAGCCAAGGCCTACGCTGCCCTGTTGAACACAATCGTCACGTTGGCAACGGGAGACAAGAACCGGGAACTGCTGCTCCAACCAATTTTGGAGATTGGGCAGGCGACGGTCGACGATGGGTCACCTGCGGCGATCGTGGCTCCCTGGCATCCGCTCCGCCTTGCAGCGATGTGGCGAAAAGCGAAGCTCGCCGCAGGCGTCGTCGCAATGGTTCTGGATGGAGCCGAAGGAGTCGCCGGGGACACCAAGCTGTTCTTCAAGGATCTGGCGGCGGACTTGGACCATCCGCTTTACCCGGAGATCACGCTGACTTGGGACGCCCGCAAGCCTCAAATCCTCTCGCTCGCGAGCCACCGTGCCGACTACTCGCTCCACGAGTCCCCTGTCTTCGGCCCCAGCGGCACAGCTGACGTGGGCGACGACGCGGGAGCCGGAGGAGACTGCCTGCTCGGACTTGTGGACCGGTATCTCGCGCTGAACCCTCATGAACGATCGAACATGTCAGTTGTGCTATTCAACTGCGAGTCCCCTAGGCTGCCCCAGCAGGTCGTCACCGGGCTTGGCGACCTGCAGGACGAAGCCGACGACCTTAGGTGTCAGGTCATGCTGCGGCACACCGAGCCCAAACGGCTCCGGGACTTGTACCGCTCAATCCTAGCGAGCCACGACGGCGTCCCCGACGCCTACTCCTCCTCGGAGGCGACCCAAGACTTTATGGCCCGCCTGCGCATCAGCGTGATAGCCGATCAGGCACCACCGCCAGATCCCCGCGACGGACGGCCCTATGACATCGTTTTTAGCCAGGACGTCATCTCCCGGCATGCGTCGCTTGAATGGTATTCAGTCGACGCAACGCCAGTCGCAATGGAAACCCATCTTCCGGCGCGCTGGTCGAGACGCAGGCCGGCGGCTGCGGACGACCTAAAGTCTACTGTCTACCTTTGCTGCCCTGTCCAGACCGCAGAGGGATGGGAGCATATCGCCGCCCTCACGTCGTTCGTCCGACACGAAGTTACGGCGGCGGGGACGAGCCGCCTATTGCCGGTCAGGCAACTGGATTTCCGAGATGAGCGCACTTCCCGCATATTCGAGGAAACGCACGACCTGGGCGTCTGGGTGGTGAACCATGACGAGCTGCTGGACCGACGTCAGCTTCAAAACCAGTCCGTACGGGTGATCCGTTACAAGCAGGCCGCGGCTCAAGGGCGAAACACTATCATTTCTTCGCGCGCGCCGCTTAGCCTCCTTCGCTCGATGATCGTGCGACGTCTCGAACTACTTCACCTCGACCTCCAGCGGGGCGACCTCGAACGGCTCGCCGACAAGCTGATCGCCGACGCTAACGACGTGTCCGGGGACATCGTGCTCAGAGCGGCGAAGCGCGGCGAGTCCGCG
>ERZ1066122.2346-NODE-2346-length-12656-cov-4.869137_pt1 | contig 12656 bp, 10 predicted proteins | sample MGYA00382769_ERZ1066122 | MGnify/ENA primary metagenome ERZ1066122 (study PRJEB33369, sample SAMEA5778352) | biofilm metagenome | biome: Industrial cooling water; feature: Water cooling tower basin; material: Biofilm | place: United Arab Emirates | collected...
GATTTCAGCGGATTCGATCGTGTCGGCGGGCAGGTAGAGCCTTCCGCAGCGTCGCAGCAGTTGCAGCATCGCGGTGAAGGCCTCCGCATTGTACTCTGGGCCGCGGATCGAAAGCACCAGGTCGGAGTCGCTCGTAGCTGGTGAGGGCTCTCTGCCGAGCACATGGCGTTTCCACTCGATCCGTGGGGCGTTGAGGATGCCGCGTACTGGAGGTCGGCCTCGGGGGGAAGCGCTGGGTCGCTCTCGCTCGGGGGGCCGTTGAAGGCCCATTTGATCGCTTCGAAAGGGTTGCGGGTCGTGAGCGTCTCGAAGCTCTGATCAAGACTCCAGAGCTGTTTGCTCAGCGCCTCGAGATCGATGGCTTCGAAAACGCGTATCGCGCGTTCCGGATCGTTGTCGCGGAAGGTGTAACCGCGCTCAAGGTCGACCAGGTGAAGAAGTTCGACGGCCAAAGGACTCAGGCCATTGGCGACGAGAGTAATCCGCGAGAAGGGGCTCAAGAGAACATTGATCAAAGGCTTGGCGATCCCGGGAGCACGACCCTCGGTACGAAAAAGGTTTCTGGCCGAAACCGGAGACTCCCGGCCCGCGACCACTTCGTAATAGGGCTGTACGGTGTAGCGCGTCGACGTTTCGCCCTCGTTGATCTGAAAACGAAGAGGACCTTCGTCCGATACGCGCTGGAAGAGAGCGGCGATGGCAGGCTTCTCCTCGGCGGCATAGTTCACGTAGAAGTGGAGATAGCGCATGGACGGTGGCAACCAGTCGATGGGCGAGAGCTTCTCGAGTTCCGGCTCGAGGGCGCGGTCGAAGTCGAGGTCGCACGCGTCCAGTGGTCCACATGGGCGGAAATTCTTGAAGTAGCCCTGGGTCTCGGGGCCCTTCTCGGCATCGCAAGCGCTGAGTCCCCCTGAAAGCAGTGTTAGGGGAAGAAGGAGGAGCCCCGTCCGAAGCCGGTTCTTTAGGGCTTCGAGGGGTCTTTCTGCTCTGTCGGTCGGGGTTAGGCGCGTAGGGTCGGCGGAGATCATCGCTGCGGCGCTGGGCTATGCAACAACCAAACCCGTGTGGTTCATGAGACAACCCGGCCGCGGACCTCGGTTTCTGCTCTTCGCCGCCTCAAGAAGGTGCGCTACTGCGGTGGGTCCAAGTGCAAGGGGAGGGCACCGCTTTCCGGACCGAACACCCTGAAGAGCAGAGAAGGCAAAGGCATAGTTTCTGGACCGAGCTGGCGAACTCCCGTCGCAAGACGCGCTTGGATACGATTCGCTCCTGGGTCGCAGGCATCAGCGGCAGAGTCCTTGACCTCGACGTCGATAGCGCTCCTGCGTAGCTGTGTGATGCTCGTATAAATGGTGGCAAAGTAAGGATTCTGGAAGGGCTTGGTGCGAAGTTCCGCTGCTCCCGCGGCGTTCGTCACGACCCGTCGTGGGTAAATCTGGGCAATCCAGTTGAAATCCTGAATGCCGAGGTCTGATCCTTCCAGGCTGTCAGGCCTTGCATCGGGGGACTCCGACTGCGACGCGGCGGTGCTCGCCGCAAATGGATCCTGCCCTGAATCCTGCAAGTCTCGCAAATCCATCATTTGGAGCATCAGGTATTGTGCGCGATAACGATGAAGGGCTTGCGTTTGATCGTAGGCCTCGGCGAGTTGTTCCGTGGCGCGTTGCGCAAGCAGGTGGGCGTGGAGCAGGGCATAGGAAGGGGATGGTGAGCTAACCGAGACCTCCGCGAAGACCGGCACTCGCGTCAGCGTTTCAGGCGCTCGGCCGGATTCAGTGATCAAACTGGCCTGGAAGCCCCCTGCCACGAGAAAAAATGCGGTAAAACAAGGCGATTCACGAGTCGACGAATCGAGCTTCAGCGATTCGTCTTCGAGTTCGAGTTCGCGTGCGTCGAAGGCTCGGGAGGAAGGCTCGAAGGGCGGCAGGTCCCCGCAAGCTTGCGCATTTTTGCTACGGAGGGAGGCGTTCTCTCCGCTCGTCCCCGCACTGCAACCTGCGCTAGGCGCGAGGACCACCATCCATCCGAGCACAACGTATCCGAAAAGGATAAGAGAGTTCGCTCGTGGTTCCCTTCCAAGTTTCGACGGGAAGTGCATCTGAGGGAGCGCCATTTGCAGAAAGCGTGCCATCGCTCGGTCGACGGACCTGGGAAGGCGAAGCCCGTTCTCCCTTATGACTTGCGAACTTCTCTATTCCCGGGTCAAAACGGCACCCCGAGATTGACGTAGCCCTGGGGTCCGCCGCCCTCGTTCAGGCCATAGGCGAAGCCGCTGCGCAAGGTCATTTCCTGGAAATACCCAAGCGTGAAATCGAGCAAGAGCTCGAGACCCACGCCGGTGCGGAAGCGGCGGAAATCGATGCGGCCGCTGTAGGCATCGCCGTAGTCGACGAAGGTTCCGCCGTACATGCGATGGATGAATAAGGGTAGGGTCGCGTAGCCGAGCTGCGGTCGATAGATCGGAAAACGGTATTCGAGCTGGCCCAAATGAAAGCGCGTTCCGGCGCGTGAAAAGGGGGGATAGCCGCGCAGGGCGATGCCGCCCAAAACACTGCCTTCGACGAGGGTGTCCCAGAGGTCGACGGGCAGAAATCCGCCGACGGCAAAGGTGCCCCGCCGCCCGAGATCGCCGAAGCTATGCCCGCCGCCGTAGCGGAAGGCGAGGATATGGCCCCAGGGCATGCGCAGATAGCGCTGGAAGGACCAACTCAGCGAAAGGGTGCGGTATTGGCTGCCGATCACAGGATCCGAGAGCGTCAGGTTGGCGTCGATCACGCGACCGTACGAAGGGCTGATGTCGTAAAGCTGGCGCCGCGCATCGGAGTAGCTCCAGCCGGCGCGCATGCTGGCGAGCAGCCCCGTCTCGGGGAGGACGGGTGGCGGCGTGTTCGGGTCGAGGATGCCGCCGAAGGGTTCCGCTTTGCCGATATGGGCGAGCGAATAGTTTAGCCGCAGCGAGTTGGCGTAGAGCGCCCGCAGAAAGGAATAGGAGACGCCGAGGTCGCCGCCATAGGATTCCTCGATCCAGGGGCGCGGCTCGCCGCCGACGACGAGACCGCCGCGTTGGGTAATGCGCCGGAAGAGACGCAAGGAGAGGGGGAGCAGACTGCGATTGTAGGTCCACTGCAGGTCGACGTTGGTCTCCCCCCGCTTCAAGCCGACGCCGAGGCGCGCATAATAGCGATGCCAGCCGACGACATCCGAGCCACGGAGCGAGACGCCGAGCTCCTGTCCAAAGGAGTTCGGACGCAGGTCGAGAGCGTAGGCGCGTGGCCAAAGTGTAGGCGCAGGACGATAGCGGCTGCTCGCCAGGAGCAGAGGCTGCACCTCCGGGCTGGGCTCAGGTCGCCGATCGATGGAATGTGGCGCGATTCCCGGTCGAAGCGTTTCGAGATCGAGCGCGTAGAGGTCATAACCGCGGCTGCGATAGCCGACGTACACGAGGCGTTTGCCGTCGGGCGAAATCGCAGGCTGAAATGCGCCGCCGAGGACGCGGGTGATCTGCAGCGTCTCGCCGCTCTCGAAGTCGTAGGCGTGGATGTTGGCGATGCCGCTGCGATCGGAGGAAAAGTAGAGCCGCTTGCCGTCGGGGCTCCATGTGGGCCCGGTATCGAGGGCACGGTCATGCGTGATGCGTCGGACCTTGGCGGTGGCGACTTCGATGATCTCGATGTCCCGGTAGCCACCTTTGCGCCAAGCGCTGAACGCAATGTAGCGGCCATCGGGTGAGAAGCGCGGCGTGTAGATTTGTTCGAAGCGCGGGTTGCGGAGAAGGATCCGCGCCGTCTTCTGCGGGTCGTCCGCGTCGCCGAGGAGCAAATGGGAGGTGGACGCCGAGTTCAGTGCGTAGGCCAGGGTTTTGCCATCGGGAGAAAGCGAGACTTCACGCGCACGCAGGCCCTGGGTGAGGCGCCGTTTCCGCCCCTTGGCGAAGTCGTAGACGAAGAGGTCGTTGAGGGGATGCAGATAGCGAAAGGTCTCGATCGCATGAAAGTACACGCGACCTCTCGCGGCGTCGCAAGCGGGGTAGGCGATGCCTGCAACCCGCAGCAGATTGCGTTCCTTGCCCCCGAGCTCGTGCAGCCGTAGCCGCGCCTGCGTACGGTTGTCCTGCGCGTAATAGACGAGGCGCCGCGAATCGAGAAAACATGGTGCGTACGCCTCTTCTCCGCCCTCGGTGAGGCGCACACCTTCGATTTTTCCTTCGCCTTCTACCTGCCGGCGCACCGCCTCGTAACGCGTGCGTACTTCGCGTAGGAAGAGGTCGTAGAGCTCGACGAAGGTCCTTCCCGTAAAGCGCCGCGCCGTACGGTTGAGGGCGTAAGGGATGAAGCGTCGGCCGTACTCTCCGGCCATCTTCCGCAAGGCCTCTTCGCCGTAGTGGCGCGCGATGAAGTCGACGAAACGCGCGCCGTAAAGATACGCCGTGTCGAAGTGGGGCCAGCGATCGACGACGTGTGAGGCCTGGTCGAGTCGCAGCATCCTGCCCTCGAGGGCGTCCATGCGCAGATACATATCGAAGATCGATGAGCGCAGTCGCCCACCCGCGCTGCGCGCCGACTCTTCGTAAACGGCATAACCCTCGATGAACCAGCGAGGCTGCAGCTGATTCGGCGCGTAGACTTTGCCGAGCAGGGTGTTGACCAAGGCCGGCAATCCGCGGATCTGATCGAGGTGCAAGATATGGGTATGCTCGTGGGTGACGAGCAGGTGAAACCAGTCGTCGTAGTCGTTGAGGGGGGAGAGGTCCTCGGGCGCCGTCACGTAGAGATGAATGGCGTTGTAAGGCAGCACATTTGCCGAGCCATTGGCGGATTCGGAGTCGTCGCGTAGAACGATTTGCGTGCGCTCCCGTGGCCGGTGCCCGATCAGGGGCATGAGCCGGCGGTGGGTCCGCTCGGCGAGGGCGGCGACGCGTCGCGCCAGCAGGCCCAGAGGCAGAGGGTAGTGGATATCGAAGTGTTCGCTGTGGATGCTGCGCCAGATCCAGCGCGGATCCTGGCTCTGGGCCGCGGCCAAGCTCGCCCTCAGGAGGCAAGAAGAGGCGAGGGCGAAGGCGAGGAGTAGGCGAGCCACCGAAACTGTCGTTGCGTTTTTGCGCGCGAGCTTGACCTGGCCCCCGGGCACCCTCTAGGCTCGGAAACGGCCCCACGTTAGATTAAGGGAGTCCAAGACAAAGAAGGCTTATGACCTCGACGGCGCGGCGAAAGCCCGCAAAACGTTACGCGCTTCGTTTCATCTCTGGCAAGTATCAGGGAGAAGAAGTGCCGTTGCCCGAATCTGGCGAAATCGTCATCGGCCGGGCTAACGAGCTCGATATCGTGTTGGTGGAGGATATGGTTTCCCGGCGTCACGCCAAGGTCCTCGTCGCCGATGATCAAGTAATTCTTGAAGATTTGGCATCGACCAATGGCTCCTTCGTCAATGGGGAGAAGATCGAAAGGGCGGTGCTCGCGGAAGGGGATCGTATTCTCGTCGGCACCAGCATCTTCAAGCTGGTGATCAGCGAGCGCAGCAACGAGGAGAGCGCCGAACCCCCCTCGCCGATGATGATCGAGGGCAAACGCACGACTCAGGTCCGGACCATGACCGGATCCATCAGCGAAGTGCCTCTTCCCGATTTGATTCAGCTTTTCGCCGGCTCCAAGAAGAGCGGCGTGCTCGTCGTGCGGACGCCAGAGCAGGTGGGCAAAATCTTCCTCAAAGAAGGCGCGGTGGTTTACGCCACCGTCGACGACGACGAGGAACTCGCGCCTCTGAAGGCCATGCTCCGCATCGTGAGCTGGAAAGACGGGGTCTTCGAAATGGAGCCCCCAGAAGAACGTGAGTTCCGCCGTCCCCTCAAGATGGGCACCGAAGGTTTGCTCATGGAGGTGATGCGGCAGACCGATGAAATGCGGCGCTTGGGTCCGGATATGCCGCCGGCGAACGCCGTGCTCGAAATCTCCAGCCCGCTTCTGCCCCCGCTGCGCAACCTAAGTTCGCAAGAGCTCGATGTCCTGCAGCTCGCGCACAACTACCGCCAAGTCGAAGCGATTCTGAAGAAGAGCCTGGCGAGCGACCCGGAGACCGGCTTGATTTTGGTCAAGTTGATCCGAGGCGACTACCTCAAGACCTTGTAATCTCGGGCGAGGCCAGATTCGCCGCGGCGCCGACGAAATCCACTTAGAACCCTTCGAGCAAGCCGTTTCTGCCCGATTCCGCCCCGCGTGCGTTGCCACCGGCGCTCCCTCCACTTCCCCCACCAAAGAAGGGTACGCAAGAGGGCGAGTCTTGGCGGACGACAACGTATCCACCACCACCGCCGCCTCCGGGTCCATGATCTGAGCCGACATTGCCGCCGCGGCCTCCTTGGGCATCGAGCCTGCCGCATTCGAGCATCTGTGATTCGATCACGATCGTGCCGCCGCCGCCACCACCACCACCGCCGTCTTCAGGCATATCGTTGCCCGGGCTCCCGCTGGCAAGCAGGGCTCCGGTACCGGCCAGGCGAGGCGTGAAGAGTACGATGACCCCGCCACCGGTGCCGCCGGAGGACTCCCGGTCGAAGTCGTAGTCGACGTGGCCCGCGCCCCCGCCGCCACCAAAGGTCAGGCGAGAATACGAGGGCGAGGGTGTCGAGCCGGCACCCGCTATACCCCCCACATCGCGACTGCCATCACCCGCGTAGCTCAGGCCGCCTTTCCCACCTTTTCCGGCACCGCCCCCGCCCGCCCCGCCGGCGTTGGTGCACAGACCGCCGCCGCCGCCATTGCTTCGATTGCTGCGGCCTGTGGACACGGACCCATAGGCATCGGCAACGATGCTCTCCCCACGTCGAGCTCCAAGGGGTGCAGGTTCCTCGATGTTCGTGCAACTCCCTCCTCCTCCCCGGAGATTGCCCACGCCTCCGCGGAAACCTTGGGCCGAGACGTCGATCGTGCCTGCCAGGCGTACCTCCTCGCTGACGGCGAGAATGACGATGCCGCCCTGACGCCCGGTCCAGGCAAGGCTACGCAGGGAAGCGAGAGCCGTGATTTCGAGCGTGGTGTACTCCGGAACCACCACCACCTGGGCGAACCGGCTGTCGTAGGTATGGGTGAGCGCTTCGCGCAAGGTAAGCGCCGACCCATTTTGGGCTTGGACGCGCCGCAACTCCCAATGGCCAATGCCGGCCTCAGCCAAACTCGTAGCGTCTACACCGACGTAGGACTGCGTCAGGCCAAGAGGCTGCCAGAAAAACATCAGGTCGCCGGGCACCAGTCGTGGAGCACCTTGGCGAATATCGATTCGCACCTCGTTCGACTGCGCCGTCGCATCTTCCGTCAGCACGAAGTAGGGATTGACGACCACATTCGCTTCGGAAATCGTCAGCGCACCCCAATGGCCGTCGCCAAAGGCGAAAGGCCCGTTGCCGAGGCCGCTGCCCCTGCCGCCGTCCACATTGTCGCCGGTGGCCGACAAGTGCTCGTAGCCGATGCGGCCACAACCCAGGAGGAGAAGCAAGGCAGCGCGGAGAAGCGCCATGTCTCACCCTACCAAAAGCGAAGAAAAAGCGCGAATGCCCGAGCTTGGGATCACCCTGGCGATCTCCGCGACCTTTCTTGCGTCGTATCCCTTGGCCCTCGTGCAGCGCGTCTTCGGCCGATTGAGGGATTGGAACGAGGGAAAGGGTTTGCGGCGCTACCTACTCTCTTCTAGATCGCTCCTATGGCCTACCTATTCGATACGCAAGTTCTGCACGACATCATCCGTTCCGCTCTCCCCCTTCCGACCGAAGCGAAAGCGCAGCATATCCGCGACGAGCTGGAGCGTCGTTACCCCGGTCATATCGCGCCGCGCATCGAATGGATCTTCAACATCGCCGGCGGAGCCATGGGCCATATGGCCGTCCTGCACGCCTCCTTGACCGAATACATCTTGGTTTTCGGTTCGCCCATCGGCACCGAGGGCTACAGCGGCCGTTTCCTCGCCGACGACTTCTTCTACATTCTCGAAGGCGAGCAGTGGGCCTATGGCGAATCCGAACTGGAGCGCCGCGTCTACAAGGCGGGCGACATGCATCACCTGCCCCGCGGTGTGGCGCGTGGTTATCGCTTCCCCGATCGCTGCTACGCCGTGGAGTATGCGCGCGGCGCGATCCCCTTGATGTTGCCCTTTGGCTTGGGCGACTCCTTTTCGAGCACTCTCGACCCTATCCCCGTCGCCAAGACGATCCGCGCGTTTACCCAAGGGGTGATGCGCGAGATGAGCATCGGGGCCAAAGAGGGCATCAAGCGCCTCAAAGCTTCCGGTCCACGAGCCTTCCTGAAATCTAGCTCCGAACGCTGAGTGCGGTTAGAGCGGACTCTGCGCTTAGGGCGAGGTCGCGGTGAGGTTGGGCTCGTAGAGCCGCGCTTCCGCTTCGGCCTCGTTGTAACGTCCGGCGAATAGCTTTTGCAGAATGGAGTGGTTCTGCTTAAGCGAGCCGACGTTGTCGCTCCCTGCGCGGAAGTCGACATGTTCGGGGCCTACACCTTCTGCTTCGATGGCTTGGCGCAATGACAGCGCCGCGATCTCTTCGAGCTTTTGTACGGCGTGGTAGCAAAGGTTCGAGAGGGGATTGATGTTGACGACGAAGGCCAATCCCTGCTGGCTCAAGTTCTTCAGCAAGGCCGCCGCCGCAGCGACGTCATCGATGCGCGCGACGTGGGCAAGGATAACGCGCGCGCCTTCGAAGAAGGTTGGGTCTTCCTTGCGTAAGTCTTGAAGGGCCTTGAGATAAGCCACGACATTGCCCCTGCCGCGCTCGGGTTCGCCCTCGAAGCCCTCGCCGACATGCAGGCGCAGCACCAAAGTTTCGCCTCCCGAGCCCTGCTTTCGTCGATGCGCCCACCAGATGCCGCTTAAGGTCTGGCGGATCCATGAGGGGTCGTCGCTCTCCTTCATCTCGGGATAGAAGATATCGAAGCCGACGATCTCCGGACTTTCGCCGTAGAGCGCGAAAGCCGCTGCCGCTTCGTCTCTGCTGCATTCTCGTGGAAGGGTCAGCAGCAGACGAAGGTTGCGTCGCAACGTCGAATCCTGACGAAGCAGGGGAAGAATGGTGTCGTAGTTGTTTCTGGAGAAGACCACGTAGGAGCGCGCATTGTGCACGTTGAGCACCTGCAACGCGTCCTCGGCCCAGCGCACGTATCCGTCCTCCAACGCTTCACGAAAGATCTTCCGGCGCTCGTAGGCCTCGTTGTGGTCGAGTTGGCAGAGCTCCATCTGCGCGCTTGCCAGGCGCTTGGCTTCCTCGATGGAGCTGTTCTCGATGCCGAGCGCGGCGAAGCCCGCTTCCAGGCGCTCTTCTCGTTCAAGGAGGTCGAAGAGTTCGTCGACGCTATGCGCAGCCGTGCCGTGCACGTGGTAGTCGGTCGCGTCGGGATCGCTCTGCGGCGTCAGGCAAGCCGAGTCGCCTTTGCTACGCGGCAGTTCGGGTCCTGTGGAGCCTTCGCAGGCGTGAAGTGCAAGCGAGAGCGCGAGCCGGCCGAGGACGTGCCGCACATCCGAAAACGAAGAAAGCATGCGATACCGACCTCGTTAGGGTCGGCGCGATCTTAGGAACACTCGTGGCGAGGGCAACGAGGAGAGCAAGATTGCTACCTAGTCGTCACTCAAGGGATCGGCGTTTCAGTCAGCGTGCTCGTTTTTCAGCACGCCTTTGGTGGGGGAGGTCAGAAGCCGTTCGATGAGGTGACGCGAATATTGGGTCAACTCGACGAAGACCAGACCCATCCCTGGCGGATCCTGTTCGACTCGGACGACCTCACCGACGCCCTCGATGGCTTCGACGTCGTCCATGATGACGGTGAACTTGAGGTTGACGCGTGTGCCGATCTCGAGCGGTTGCTTCGACTTTACGAACACCCCAGAGCGCGAGATGTTGGTGACGTATTCATGGATGAAGGCGTCGAAGGATTCGAACTCCTTATTGATCGTCACCCGCTCGTCCCGGCGCTGTTCTTCGCTTTTGCTGTCCATCGCTCCTAACCCCCCGCGAGATCGAACTGCTCGAGATGGTAGTCTCTACGTGGTTGCAGGACGATGCGCCGCTGAAAACGCGAGGCGGCCTCCTGCAGAGCATCTTTGGCTTCTCGTTCCAGCATGTCGCATACGGCCGGATGGGCATTGACGATGATCTTGTAGCCCGGCAAGGCGTCTTTCTCGCGCCGCATTTGCCGCAATACATCGTGGCACACCGTGCTCTTGGCATGCAGATGCCCGGTCCCGTCGCAGTAGAAGCAGGGTTCGTGCAGTACACGGCCCAAGGACTCACGCGTTCGCTTGCGCGTCATCTCGACGAGGCCCAGCTCGCTGATGCGCACGGCGGTGGTTTTGGCCGTGTCGTTTTTCAACACGTTGAGCAAAGTCTTGAAGACCTTGTCGCGATGCTGCTGACGCTCCATGTCGATGAAGTCGAGGACGATGAGGCCACCGATATTGCGAAAACGCAGCTGGTAGGCGATCTCGTGGACCGCTTCGAGGTTGGTTTGGAAGATCGTTTCTTCGACGTCTTTGCCCTTGCCGGTGAAGCGGCCTGTATTGACGTCGATCGCCGTCAGCGCTTCCGCTTGGTCGATGATGAGATAGCCGCCCGAGGGGAGGGGAACCTTACGCGAGAGGGCCCGCGCGATCTCGTCTTCGATGCCGTATTCGTCGAAGAGGGGCTCGGAGCCTTCGTAGAGGTGCACATCCTTGGCGCGTTCCGGCAAAAAGAGCTCGAGGAACTCGCGTAGGCGTTCGTATTGCTTGCGGTCGTCGATGACGATCGAACCGACCTGATCGGTGAAGAGGTCGCGCGCAGCCCGCAGAATGATGTCGAGCTCTTCGTAGAGCAGGGCCGGGATCTTCGCAGTGGCATCGATGCCCTGGCGCGTGCGTTCCCACACCCGCACGAGGTAACCGATATCGGCCTTGAGCTGCTTCTTGGTCAGACCCTGCGCCAAGGTTCGGACGATCACGCCTCCGGTGGGAGGGCGAACCGACTGGATCACCTCTCTCAGCCGGCGTCTTTCGAGGTCACGGCCGATGCGCTTGGAGACGCCGACGTGGTCGATGGTCGGCATGTAGACGACGTAACGGCCCGGCAACGAGATATGGCTCGTAACCCGGGCGCCTTTGGTCCCAATCGGTCCTTTCGAGACCTGCACGACCAGCTTTTGCCCTTCCTTGAGCACATCGCGGATCGGCGTCTTGCGTGTGAGCCGCCGGCCTCGGGAGCGAAGGAGATCGTCGTCTTCGTCCTCGGCTTCATCGTCGCCGTTTTCGTCGGCCCAGCGATCGAAGTCTTTTTCCGGGACGACGTCTTCGACGTGCAGAAAGGCGGCGCGTTCGAGGCCGATATCGATGAAGGCCGCCTGCATTCCAGGAAGCACTCGGGTCACGCGACCGACGTAGATGTTTCCTACCGGGCTGCGTTCACGATCCCGTTCGATATAGAGCTCCGCGAGAATGCCGTTTTCGATGAGCGCGACGCGGACTTCGCCAATATCAACATTGATGAGAAGGGTATTCAGAGCCATCGGAGACTTGCTCGATACGAAGCAGTAAAAATTTTTTTTCGGGGTGGGTCATGCGATTCGAGGGCGGCGTGGCAAGAGGCCAGGCCATATGCGGCGCACAAAGCGGCAGCGCACTCGAAAGAGCGCGTGAAAACACGAGACGAGAGCCCCAGGTCTCATCCCCGCTCTCGAGGGGCATGAGACCTGAGGATCGACGCGACCATATCCCGTGAAGCAGGGAGATGTCGAGAGCGGATCTGCTCAAATTGTCACGAAGCCAGGAATCCCTCAGGCGAGATCCCGAAGGCCTGAAGCCACTCGATCGGCGAGGGCGACAAGCCTGCTCAGTTGGCTTCGAAGATCTTCTCGATTTCTGCCTGCACGCGATCTTCGCTCTTGCGGCGAGCCACGGCGATCTCTTTGACGATCAGGCCTCTGGCCGTCTCCAGCATGCGCCGCTCGCCAAAGGAGAGAGACTTTTCGGCTTTCAAACGGTAGAGGTCGCGCATGACTTCCGCCACGTCGAAGACCGAACCCGTTTTGATCTTGTCCATGAAGCCGCGGTAACGGCGATTCCAAGTCTGATTGTCGAAGGCGATGGTTCGCTCTTTGAGAATCGCGAAAATCTCCCGGATTTCGCTCTCCGAGATGGGAGGGCGCAGACCGACATTCCGAGCGTTGTTGACCGGCACCATGATCTTCCGGTCGGTGTCCAAAATACGGAGAACGTAGAACTTTTGGCGGTTGCCTGCGATGTCTTTCTCCTCGATCGACACCACCTCTGCGACGCCCTGAGCCGGATAGACTGCCTTGTCTCCCACCTTGAACTGATGCTCTTGAGCCTGCATCGGAACTCCTTCTCCTAGCTTGCCATGACGCCCGTGGACTCTTTGCCGATCCCGGGGCGGGACAAGAACGAATGTTCTGCAACTTTTTTCGCGAAACTGCCGCGTTAGCGTAAGAACCAGGGCTATCAGCACTACCAGAATTGCCGCGGTTCGGAAATGGGTATGACTCTAAAAACTCCTAACTCGCTCAATGCTTCCAAAAAATCTGCCGCTCTGCGCGACTTCACATAACTTTAATCAAAGCAACCGAGATCTCTTCCTACGAACGTCTCTTCTCCCGCAGGGATTTGTCGTGACTTCGCTA
>ERZ1066122.2351-NODE-2351-length-12633-cov-6.999602_pt1 | contig 12633 bp, 10 predicted proteins | sample MGYA00382769_ERZ1066122 | MGnify/ENA primary metagenome ERZ1066122 (study PRJEB33369, sample SAMEA5778352) | biofilm metagenome | biome: Industrial cooling water; feature: Water cooling tower basin; material: Biofilm | place: United Arab Emirates | collected...
GCACGGCCCTGCTGATGGGCGGCCTCGGCCAGTTGATGGGCGGCGCCGTGGCGCCCGCGCCCGCCCCGCAACCGGCAGCAGCGCCCGCCGCCGCCTCGCAAGACAAGGCGCAGATTATGGCCACGCTCAAAGAGCTGGGCGAGCTGAAAGCCGCCGGGATTCTGACGGAAGAAGAGTTCGCCGCCAAAAAAGCCGAGTTGCTGGCGCGGCTGTGAACAACCGAGAGATGACTTTTCGGTCTGCATCAACGTAGGGGCGGGCCTTGTGCCCGCCCGCACGGCGGACCACTCACGTTACGCGATGCACAAGGCGCGGGCGGGCACAAGGCCCGCCCCTACGTTGATTATGATGTCCGACCTCTCTTCCCTCGTCGAGGCGCCGTGCCGGGCGTGCGGGGCGCGCCTACAGTTTTCGGCCGAAGCCCAGAAAATGCGCTGCACCCACTGCGGCTCCACCGAAGACGTCGGTTTCACCCGAACCAAGCTTGCCGAAAACGCCCTCGATTACGCCGTCGCGCCCGACGGCGCCCTCAGCCGCGCGCCCACCGAAGAGAAGCGCGTATTGGCCTGCCAGGGCTGCGGCGCGCGCACGACCGTCAACTACGACGCGCCCACGATTCAGTGCGCCTTCTGCGGCTCGAAGAACGTGAACCCCGAGGCCGCCGCCGCGCGGCTGATTGCCCCGGCGGGGGTGCTGCCGTTTCGGTTGGGGCGCGGGCAGGTCACGGAGAAGTTTCGGGCGTGGGTGGGCGGCTCGTGGCTCGCCCCCAGCGACCTGAGCAGCGGCGCGGTGCTCGACAACCTCCACGGCCTCTACGTGCCGTTCTGGACCTTCGACGCGCACGCCCACTCGGAGTGGGCCGCCGAGGCGGGGTTTTACTACTACGTGCCCGTGCAGAGCCGCGACGCCAACGGCCGCACCGTCACCACGCAGGAGCGGCGCGTCCGCTGGGAGCCGCGCCACGGTTCGCATCAGCACTTCTACGACGACCTGCCCGAGATGGCCTCCAAAAACCTCCGGCAGCAGGAAGACGACATCCGCGAGTGCGCCTCCTTCGCGCTGGAAGACGTGGTGGACTACGACCCGCGCATCCTCCTGGGCTGGGAAGCCGAAGTGTACAGCATCGACCTGCGCGAATCGGCCCAAAAAGCCCAGCAAACCATCGAAGCGCGCGAAGAAGACGCCTGCGCCCGCCTCGTCGGTGGCGACACCCAGCGCAACCTGCGCGTCGCTACCACGCTTTCGGCCCAAACCTTCAAGCACCTGCTGCTGCCGCTCTGGGTGTGCTCCTACGTGTACCGGGGCAAGCTCTACCGCTTTCTGGTAAACGGGCAGAGCGGCCGAATCGTCGGCGATCGGCCAACGTCGGGCTGGAAGGTGTTTTTCCTGGTGATGGCGGCGCTGGTGGCGCTGCTGATTTTCGGCTACTTCTACTCGCGCCGCTAACGAGAAACGTGGCGAGCGCCGTCGCGGCGCCGCGTCCAACAAAACGTGGCGAGCGCCGTCTCGGCGCCGCGTCCAACGAAGCGCACGACTAGTAGTAGCAGTGTGCATCGTAGCAGCGCGGCGCCGCGACGGCGCTCGCCACGTTTCTCACCAGCCGCGCCGAGACGGCGCTCGCCCCGACCTTTGCCTTTGTGCTGCCGCTCTCCGTCGTTATCATCACCTTCAACGAGGCGTCCAACTTGCCGCGCTGCCTCGCCTCGCTGCACGGCTTGGGTGCCACCGACGTGCTGGTGCTCGACTCCGGCTCCACCGACGACACGCGCGAGATTGCCGCCGCGTGGGGCGCGCGCGTGGAAACTCAGCCCTTTCTGGGCTACGTGGCCCAAAAGAACCGCGCCACTGAACTGGCTCGCCACGATCACGTCTTACAGCTCGACGCCGACGAAGAGCTGACGCCCGCCCTGCGCGAAAGCATCGTGCAGACCCTCCACGAGTGGCGCGCGCCTTCTTACGCGTTGCCCCGCCTCACCAACTACTGCGGCCAGTGGGTGCGCCACGGCGGGTGGTTCCCTGACTGGCAAACCCGCCTCTACGACCGCCGCCACGGCGCCTGGCAGGGCGAGCTGCTGCACGAGCGATACATCAACCACAATGGCAGCGCGCCGGTGCGGTTTTCGGCAGTAGGCAAGTTTCAAGCGCTTCTGAATCACTATTCCTACCACTCACTCTCCGAGCACTGGCTCCAGCTCGACCGCTTCACCTCGCTCGACGCCGAGCAGATGCAGCGGCGCGGAAGGCGCTTTAGTTGGGCGGCACTGCTGCTGAAACCGTTTTGGCGGTTCTTCAATGGCTATTTTCTGAAAATGGGCTTTCTGGATGGTTTTGCGGGGCTGTGTATCGCGGTATTTTCGGCGGTGGGGGTGTTTTTGAAGGTTGCGAAGCTGCGAGCACTACATCGTGAAGCTGTAGGGCGCCGATGAAAAACCAAGAAGACAATCCGCTAACTCCTGCCGGATGCCTGACGATAGCGGCAGTGCTGCTACTGATTGGCGTGGCGTTCCACATCGCGTCCGGCATCCTCACTGGCATCGGCCGGGCGTTGAATGCAATTCCGTGGTATGTAATGATTCTAATTGTCGCCGCTGGGTTGTGGATCTATGCAAAGCGTTCCCAGTCATAAGATATGCGGCCGCCGGGCGTCCGGCGCTTCGCCTCGCGTTAGCCCTCCGCCTTACCTTTGCCCGCCCGACCGATGAACCGGCCGGGCGGGCTGTTTTTCGGCCCACCGTTTCCGCTAGCTAGCCTCTGATGCAAGAGTTACCCGAGGTCATTCGCACCGTGCCGCTGCATTGGTACGTGTTTTTTAGCGCCGCTCTGTTCGCCATTGGCGTCACGGGGGTGCTCACGCGGCGCAACGCCATCGTGGTGTTTATGAGCGTCGAACTGATGCTCAATGCCGTCAATCTGCTGCTGACGGCCTTTTCGGCCTACCGCGCCGACCCCAACGGGCAGGTCTTCGTGTTCTTCATTATGGCCGTAGCCGCCGCCGAAGTGAGCGTCGGGTTGGGCATCATCGTGATGATTTACCGCAATCTGCAATCGACGGACATCAATTTGTTGAGCCGCTTGAAATGGTAGGTGTTGGGTACTAGGTGTTAGGTGTTAGGTAGCGGGCGTACAAAAGCCCAACACCCAACACCCAACACCTAACACCTAACACCTAACACCCAACACCCAACACCTGCCCCACCTGCGAGTTACACATCGACTTAATCCCTGGCATCCCTTGCTCGCTCTGATTCCCTTTCTGCCCTTCACGGGCTTCCTCATCAATGGCCTCGGCCACCGCGTGCTGCCGAAGGGCGTGGCGGGGCTGGTGGGCTGCGCCACCGTCATCGCGGCGTTCGGGCTGAGCGTGGCGCTGTGGGCGGGCTTCCCGGTCGGCGGCGCGCCCCAGACCGTTCACCTCTTCGACTGGATTTCCGTCGGCTCGCTTCGCATTCCGTTCGAGTACCAGCTCGATCAGCTTTCCCTCACGATGCTGCTGCTCGTGACGGGCGTCGGGTCGCTGATTCATATCTACTCCGTCGGGTATATGCACGACGACCCGGGGTTCGCGCGGTTTATGGCGTACCTCAACCTGTTCGTGTTTTCGATGCTGTTGCTGGTGCTCGGCGCCAACTACGGCGTGATGTTCGTCGGCTGGGAAGGCGTGGGGCTGTGTTCGTACCTGCTTATCGGCTTCTGGAATAAGAATCAGCAATATAACGACGCCGCCAAAAAAGCCTTCGTCGTGAACCGCATCGGCGATTTGGGCTTTCTGCTCGGCATCTTCCTCATTTTCCAGCAATTCGGCTCCATCACCTACACCGAAGTGCTGCCCCAAGCCGCCACGATGGCGAAGGGCGCCCCAATCATCGTCGCCATCACGCTGCTGCTTTTCGTCGGCGCGATGGGCAAATCGGCGCAACTCCCGCTCTTCACGTGGCTGCCCGACGCAATGGCCGGCCCCACGCCCGTGTCGGCCCTCATCCACGCCGCCACGATGGTGACGGCGGGCATCTATATGGTCATCCGCTCGGGCGCGCTGTACGCGCTGGCGCCCGTCACGCTCGAAGTCGTGGCGTGGGTCGGGCTGCTGACGGCCTTGCTGGGCGCCGCCATCGGTCTGGCGCAGACCGACATCAAGAAAGTGCTCGCGTACTCCACCGTCTCGCAGCTCGGGCTGATGTTTCTTGGGCTGGGTGTGCTTGGTTTTTCGTCGGCGCTGTTCCACGTCCTGACGCACGCATTTTTCAAGGCGCTGCTCTTCCTGGGCGCTGGGTCGGTCATCCACGCCTACCACCACGAGCAGGACATCCGCCGGATGGGTGGCCTGCGGAAGCACCTGCCCATTACGTTCGCCACGTTCCTGATTGGCACCATCGCCATTTCGGGCATTCCGCCGTTCGCGGGTTTCTTCTCAAAAGATGAGATTCTGGCGCAAGTCTACGAGCACTCGAAACTGATGTGGGGGCTGGGCCTGGCGGTGTCCTTGATGACGTCGTTCTATATGTTCCGCCTGCTGTTCCTGGTGTTCTTCGGCGAGTTCCGGGGCACCGAGGAGCAGCGGAGCCACCTCCACGAATCGCCCCTCACCATCACCGGCCCGCTGATGATTCTGGCGGTGCTGGCGACCATCGGCGGCGGCCTCAACATTCCGCACGCGCTCGGCGGCAACACGCTGCTCGCCAACTGGTTGGCGCCCGTGCTGGCGCTGCCCAACAAGCTGGCGGGCGCGGGCACCCACGCCCTCGACCACAGCACCGAATATCTGCTGATGGGCGTCTCGACGGCCATCGCCCTCATCGGCCTCACGGTGGCGTTCGTGCGCTACGTCTCCGGCCGCCGCGTCCCCGCCGAAGACGGGGCGCCCGTGCCGGCGCTCACGCAGCTCTCGCGCGGCAAGTTCTACGTCGATGAGCTGTACGACACCATCATCGTTCGGCCCGTGATGGCGCTTTCCTCGGCTCTTTACCGCTTCGTCGAGCAGCGCGTGGTGGCGCCGCTGGTCGGCGGCCTCGGCGAAGGCGTGCTCGGCTTCGGGCGCAACCTGCGCTTGGTGCAAGGCGGCTCGGTCGGCGCATACGTGCTGCTGATGGTGGTGGGACTGGTGCTGATTCTGGGCCTCAATTTCTTTGGTGGAAGATAGGTGATTGAGTGATTGCGTGATTGAGTGATAAGGCATTTAGCAATCACTCAATCACTCAATCACTCAGTCACGAATCCTTATTCGTGATGCTTTTACTATTCGTCCTCGTATTCCCCGCCGTAGCTGCCGCGCTCACCTTCCTCGTCGGCGACGGTTTGGCCAAGCGCATCGCGCTCCTCGCGGCCGTCGTTGAGCTGGGCGCGGCTGTGGCGCTGGTGGCGCGCTTCGTCCCGGCGGGCGGCACGCAGTTCGTCACCGACGCGGCGTGGCTGCCTGATGCGGGCGTCCGCTTCCACATCGGCGCCGACGGCATTTCGTTGCTGCTCGTGCTGCTGGCGGCGGGTCTGATGCCGCTCATCGTCCTTACCGCCTGGAGCCACCCGCTCCGCAACGAAAAAGCCTTCTACGCCCTGATGCTGCTGATGCAGACGGGAATGATTGGCGCCTTCGTCGCCCTCGATGCCTTCCTGTTCTACTTCTTCTGGGAGCTGGCACTGATCCCGATTTACTTCCTGGCGGGCATCTGGTCGGATGATGCAGACCGCGCCGCCATCACGTTCCACTTCCTCCTGTTCACCATTGTGGGGTCGCTGACGATGCTTGCCGCCTTCGTGGCCGTGTACATCAGCACACCCGGCGCGCACTCGTCCGACATTCAGGCGATGTACGCCGCCGCGCGCGCGCTGCCCGCCGCCACGCAGAGTCTCGTGTTCTGGGGGATTTTTCTGGCGTTTGCCGTGAAGATGCCGGTTGTGCCGTTTCACTCGTGGCAGCCCGCCACGTACACGGCTTCGCCCGCGCCCGCCACGATGCTGCTCTCCGGCGTGATGCTCAAAATGGGCCTCTACGGCGTACTGCGGTGGCTGCTGCCGCTGGTGCCAGCCGGGGTGCAACAGTGGGGCACGTGGGCCATCGGCCTGAGTGTGCTCGGCGTAGTGTACGGCTCCATCATCGCCATCCGCCAATCCGACGTGAAGACGCTGTTCGCGTACTCGTCGCTCTCGCACGTCGGCCTTATCGCGGCGGGCTTGTTCGTGCCGGCCTTCACGGGTAGCGGCGTCGGCCCGACGGGCGCGCTGGTACAGATGCTCTCGCACGGCGTCACGGTGGTGGGCCTGTTTTACGGTGCCGACTGGCTCCTGCGCCGCACCGGCACCCGCACCGTAGCCGAGCTGGGCGGCGTAGCGCGCACGGCGCCGGTGTTTGCCACGCTGTTTCTGGTCATTGTGATGGCCTCCGTGGCGCTGCCGCTCACGAGCGGCTTCGTGGGCGAGTTTCTGCTGCTGCAAAGCATCTTCGCCTACAACGCCGTGTACGGCGCGGTGGCGGGCCTGACCATCATCTTCGGCGCCGTGTACCTGCTGCGGATGTATCAGCGCACGATGCTCGGCGAAGCTACACCCGTGGCCGACGGCCTGCGCGACGTGTCGGACATCGACTTGGTGGTGCTCTCCTCGCTCGTGGTACTCATCTTCTGGATTGGGCTGTACCCCAACACCTTCATCAAGCTGGTGGAGCCGGCCGTGACGTCGCTCGTAACCGACGTGCGCGCCGGTACTGCGGCGGGCACTGAGATGTTCGGCATCCGCTAATTCTTAATCACGCTTTGTCATTGCGAGCGTAGCGAAGCAATCCTCGTGTACTCAGTGCGGCGGTTGAGCATCACAGAGCAAACGAAGATTGCTTCGTCGCAAAGCCTCCTCGCAATGACAATTCGGTAGTTATTCCTCCCATTCGTGAACACCATCCTCCTCCTCTCGTTCTTCGGCATCGCCAACCTCTTCACGGCCTTCGCCGAGAACAAGCGGTTCATTTTGCCGCTGGTGATGGCCGTGCTCGCCGTCGGGCTCGGCGTCACGGCCTTCGACTGGAACGGCCCCGCCGTGGCGTGGATGCCCGGCGTCGAGCAATACCTCGGCGGAATGCTGCGGATGGACCGCTTCGCCGTGGGCTTCACGGGCGTAGTGGTGCTCACGACGCTGCTGCTGCTGCCGTTCTCGGTCTCCTACATCCGCCGCCAGGACGCCAACCTCTCCGAGTATTACTCGCTGCTGGTGTTCGCACTGGTGGGCGCCGTGATGCTCGTCGGCTACGAAAACCTGATTATGCTGTTTTTGGGCGTCGAAGTGCTCAGCATTCCAATGTACGTGCTCGCCGGAGTCGAGAAGAAAAGCCCGCGCTCCAACGAAGCGGCCCTCAAATACTTCTTGATGGGGTCGTTCGCCACGGGCATCCTGCTCTTCGGGATGGCCCTGCTCTACGGCGCTACCGGCTCGTTCAGCCTGACGGGCATCGCCGAGGCCGCCGTCAACACGAGCGCCCCCGGCGCGATGCTGCTGCTCGGCCTGCTGCTGGTGCTCGCCGGACTGGCCTTCAAAGTCGGCGCCGCGCCGTTCCACTTCTGGACGCCCGACGTCTATGAAGGCGCGCCTACCTTCTTCACGGCCTTTATGAGCACCGTGGTGAAGACGGCCGGTTTCGCCGCTTTCTACAAACTGCTCGCCGCCGCGTTCTCGCCGGCCTACGGCGCGTGGCTGCCCACCGTGCTCGGCCTCACGGTGCTCACGCTGCTGGTCGGCAACCTGGGCGCCGTAGCCCAATCGTCCACCAAGCGGATGCTGGCGTACTCGTCTATCTCGCACGCCGGCTACCTGCTGATGGCGCTCGTGGCCTTCGACGCCGCGCGCTCGCCGCAAGCTCTGTTCTTCTACTCGCTTTCGTACTCGGTAGCCACCATAGCCGCCTTCGCCGTGGTGAAGCTGGTGGCCGACGCCCGCGACGGCCGCGAAGACTACGGCGCCCTGCGCGGCCTGGCCCGCACCAATCCGCTACTGGCCGTGGCGCTCGCCGTCTCGATGCTCTCGCTGGCAGGCATCCCGCTCACGGGCGGCTTTTTCGGGAAGTTCTACGTCTTCGCCGCCGCCGCCGAGCGCGGCTTCATCGGCCTCATCGTCCTGGCCGTGCTGATGGCGGCCGTGGGCATCTACTACTATTTCCGCCCCGTTATCGCCGCCTTTATGAGCGGCTCAGCCGACGAAGACGGCGAACTGGCACCCATCCCCGTCAGCAGCGGCGAAACCCTGATGCTGTGGGTACTGACCGGTCTCACCATCGTGCTGGGTGTGCTGCCGGGGCTGGTGAGCGTGGTGCGGGTTGCATAAGCAAACCGCTAAGAGGCTGGTTGCGGTAGCTGGAATGGACCGCGAACCTCCGGTTCGCTCGCGGTTAGGGACGGCGGTTGCGCGCGCCGAGTTGGCCGCTCCCAACCGCTGGACTACCTACTGTGGGCGAACCGGAGGTTCGCGGTCCAATGCTCAACCGCGCACAAACGCCGCCGTGGACACTCCACGGCGGCGTTCGCGTTTCAGGCAACAAGCAAGCGGAACCTTACTTCCGCTCCGGCTTATGCCGCTCCAGCACCTCGTCGATCAGCCCGTACTCCTTCGCTTCCGGCGCGATCATCCAGTAATCGCGGTCGGAATCACGATGCACTTCCTCGTAGGTTTTGCCTGAATGTTTGGCGATGATGTCGTACAGCTCCTTGCGGAGCTTCAGAATCTCGCGCGCCGTGATTTCGATGTCCGACGACTGGCCCTGCACGCCGCCGCTGGGCTGGTGAATCATCACCCGCGCGTGGGGCAGCGCCGAACGCTTGCCGGGGTGGCCGCCGCAGAGCAGCACCGCACCCATCGAGGCGGCGAGGCCCGTGCAGATGGTTGCCACGTCGGGGTTCACGTACTGCATCGTGTCGTAGATGCCCAGGCCCGCATAGACGCTGCCGCCCGGCGAGTTGATGTACATCAGAATGTCTTTCTTGGCGTCGGCCGATTCCAGAAACAGCATCTGGGCGGTGATGACGTTGGCGATGAAATCATCGACCCCGGTGCCGAGGAAGATGATGCGGTCGGCCATCAGGCGCGAAAACACGTCAATCTCGCGGAAATTGGTCGGGCGCTCCTCGATGATCGAGCGAGTCATTCCAGTCGGCGACATCGAGCCGGCCGCCACGGCCGCCATCGGTTGATTGCTCACGTAGCGCAGATACTCATCTACGCCCAAGCCGCTAAGGCCCTGGCCTTTAACGGCAAACTTGCGAAACTCTTCCTGATTCAGCATTCGGAGGGAGATTATTGAAGAAGATGTTGAAGGGACTTGGGAAAACCGGCCGATGAGCGGCGCGAAAGCCACGACGCAGACGAAGGTAGCCACCGGCCCGAAACGCCAACGGCCCCGCTCCGCACCACGGGGGTGTCGGAACGGGGCCGTTACTCGGGAAGTAGCGCGGACTTCAGTCCGCAGTGGCAGCGGCCGTTCGGGCTGACAAACTGCGGACTGAAGTCCGCGCTACTTCGTTAGAACGACATCGTGCGGAACTCCTCGGCCGTAACGTCCGATTCGCTCACAACTACTACGCCGCGCAGGTAGTCCACCACTTTGTCTGCCACAATGGCCTCGAAGGTGTCGCGGTACATCTTGCCGTTGTCCTGGCGGAGCTGCTGGTCGGCGAATTTGGCCACTTGCTCGCGCATCTCGTCGGAGGCGGAGCCCATCCCGAACTGGTCGAGCAGGTTTTGGGTAGCGCGGTCGAGGACTTCCTTCTGGCTCACTTCGAGCTTCTGGTCTTCCATCACCTGGTTGCGGATGAGGCTCCACCGCAGCTCGCGCGAGTAGGCGTCGATGTTTTCCTCGACCTTCTCGGGCGTCAGCTTGCCTTCGTTGGCCACCACCAGCCAGCGGCGGAAGAACGTGTCGGGCAGCGCCAGCGGCGTGTTCTGCACCACGGCATCCACCACCTGGTGGTTGAAGAGCTTGTCGGCCTCGCGGTCGTAGTTCTCCTGCACGGTGGCGCGCACTTTCTCCGTGAATTCTTCCTCGCCCGTCACGGTGCCTTCGCCGAACACTTTGTCGAAGAGCGCCTGGTCCATCGCGGGAGCCTGGGTGCGGGTGATTTTTTCGACTTCGAACTCGAAATCGCCTTTCAGGTCGGCAGCCTGGTCGCGGGTCAGGCCTGTCAAAGTGGCAATCGCTTTCGCGTCGTTGGCGAAGGCGGCTTGCAGATCGAACGTCACCACGTCGCCGGTTTTGCGGCCCACGAACTGCCCGACGCCGGCCTGCACCTTGTCGAGCGGCAGCATCGTGCGGAGCTTCACGGCATCCTCACCGCCCCCGGCCTGGCGCAGCTCGCCGGTCAGGTAGTCGCCGGCTTCGGCGGTTTCGGGGTCGGATGATTCGCCGAACTGGCGCTTCACCTGCTCCATCGTGTCGGCGAGGGTGGCGTCATCGACGGTTACGCGGTAGCGCGTGATGGGCAGCGCGCCGGCGGCGGGCAGCTTCACCTCGGGTAGTTGGCCGATTTCGAACTTGAACGTAAAGTCCTGCGGGTTGTCGAAATTGGGCGTTTCCTGGTCGGCGGCGGGCAGCGGCTCGCCGAGCAGGCGGAGCTTCCGCTCGCGGATGTACTGCGTGAGGCCGTCGTTGAGGGTTTTTTGCACTTCCTCGGCCAGCAGGCTCTTACCGTACATCTTCCGCACGAGCGCCGGCGGCACCTTCCCCGGCCGGAAGCCCTTCATCTGCGCTTTTTGCCCAAACTCTTTCAGGCGCTTCTCAAACGCCGGCTGGTAGTCGGCCGGCGAAATCTTGACGGCAAGGTCGGCCGTCAGGTCGGCCGTGGGGGTGAGGGTAATCTCCAAAGGATCGGGGATTTTTAGGATTAAGGGGATTACGGGGAAGGAAAATGCCGGATTTCCGGGGGCTATGGAATGAGCGTTCAGCGTAATCCCCGCAATCCCAAAAATCCTGAAAATCCCCGATTCTGTGCGGATGGAGGGACTCGAACCCACACGCCTTGCGGCACCAGATCCTAAGTCTGGCACGTCTACCAATTTCGCCACATCCGCAGTCTTGTCGTGGCCGGCCGGCTGGTGGTGCGCGGCGGCCCCCGCGTCGGCCGGTTGCCAACGGGGGCGCAAAAGTACGATTTGGAGACGGATGCGGCAAGGTGCAGCCCAGCAACCTGCCGAGCTGCACCTTGCCACGCATCAGGGCGCCACCACCAGCCGCCGGGTGGCAGCTCCGGCGCGCACCACGTACACGCCGGGTGCCAGGCCGGCCAGCTCCCAGCGGATGTCTTGCCCGGCGGCGGCTGTAGTTGTCCGCACCGCCCGCCCGAGGGCATCGAGCAGCTCGAGGCGCCCGGCCGTCGCCGCGCGCACCCCGACGGCGGTGGCGGCCGGGTTGGGCCACACCAGCAAGCCGCCCGGCTCGGGGCCGGTGTCGGCTATGCCCAGACAGGCGTCAACCGTGACGGTTTGCCGCGCCGAGGCGGCGCAGCCGTTGGGGGCGGTGTAGGTGTAGGTGATGGTATCGAGGCCGACGCCTGCCACCAGCGGGTCGAAGACGCTGCCCGCCACCCCGCGGCCGGTATAGACGCTCCCGGCCGGGGTGCCTCCGGCCAGCGCCAGCAGCCCGCCCTGTACGCAGATACGGGCGGGCAGCCCCGTAAGCGCGAGCGCCACGGCCGGGCGCGGGCGCACCGTCACGGTCACTTGCCCGGTGTGGCTGGTGCAGGGGCCGGTGCCGCTTACGGTGTAGGTCGTGACACCCACCGGCGGCACCACGTGCGGGCTGCTTTCGGGGGTGGGCACGGCGGCCGTGCTGCCCGCCGCCACGGCCCACCGAAAGGTGTCGGCACCGCCGCCGTAGGCCGCCAGCGTCACGGTATCGCCGGCGCACACGAGCGTATCCGAGGCCTGCACCTGAAACCGGTCAGCGTTGACGAAGAGCGTTTGGTTGAGCGAGGGGAGGTGGAGGCCCGCCGTTGACGGACTGACCCGAACCGCGTTGCGCTGGAAGCCGCAGCCGACACCAGTTACGTTAGGACAGTCGAGCCGTGAAAGGGCAGTACCTGCTGTCGTAATGTACATTTTGGCGTCTATGCCGAGCTGCATATCATATACGCCTCTGAAGCCCGAGAAATCTCCGACCAGATAGCGGGAGGCTTGCACTGATATGGAGTCGGGTGGCGCAGGTTGAACTGATAAAATGCCGGCAGGTGCGAAATGGTGTCGCGATCATCAATCCGGCCAACATAGAGCTGCGAGTTATCAGCCGAGAACGCGCACGAAGCTGCGTGTAGAGAACCACCCGTAGTACCAGCGGTTGCGGGTACCCGCAAGGTGTAGCGGAAGGTCGGAACACCAGTGGCACGGCCGAAGGAAAAAAGTCGAACGCCGATAGAGTCAGCTACCGCGAGCCAGCGGCTATCGGGCGAGCTTTTGGCGATACTTACGGCGTGTTTTTGTTTTGACAGGAAGCGCACCCCCGACGGCGTAGCGTGATCAAACCGGACGCCGAGCGAATCAAGTCGGTACACAAGCATCGAGTCGCGGGTGTGATTGATGGTTATCAGCCACGCGTCGCGCGCGTTGGCGTGTTGCAGCAGACTTATACACCTGCTAATTGAGAATCCGTTTTTGGCGGATTTTTATACGCACAGT
>ERZ1066122.2352-NODE-2352-length-12623-cov-33.852323_pt1 | contig 12623 bp, 9 predicted proteins | sample MGYA00382769_ERZ1066122 | MGnify/ENA primary metagenome ERZ1066122 (study PRJEB33369, sample SAMEA5778352) | biofilm metagenome | biome: Industrial cooling water; feature: Water cooling tower basin; material: Biofilm | place: United Arab Emirates | collected...
GCGATGCTGTGGCCCGCGCCCGACGGCCGGCTCTGGCTGGGCGCGCCCGGCGCGCTGTTCGTGCTGGACACCGTCGCCGCCCGCGCGTCGGTGCGGCTGCCGCTGGAGGCCGACACCGTGCCCGAGGTGGTGGGGGCGGGCGGCGGCCGGCTCTTCCTGCGCGCGGGCGAGCGGCTGCTCGCGGTGGACGTGCAGGCGCGGCGGGTGGTGGCGCGCCGCGACGAGGGCGGCGCGGCCGAGCCGCTGCTGGACCCGTGCGCGCGCTGGCTCTACCTGGGCACCCGCTCCGGCGCCGTGCTCGGCCTGGCTACGGGCTCGCTGGCGCCGCGCTGGTCGTGGGCACGGCTGGGCACGCCGGCCGCCGCGCTCGCGGCCTCGCCCGAGTGCGACCGCGTCTACCTCGCGCTCGGGCGCCGCGCGCGCGGGCAGGGTGGCGCGCCGCGCCTGCTCACGCGCGATGCGCAGACGGGCCGCGTGCTCGCCGAACTCGGTCTGCCGCTGCCCGCCGCCGCGCTGCTGACCGACTCGGCGGGCACGCTCTACGGCGTGCTGCAGGACGAGGCCGACGCGACCGTGGCCGCCTGGCGACCGGGGCCGGACGGCGAGCGGCTGCTCTGGCGGCGCTCGGCCGGCAGCCTGGGGCTGCGGGCGCCGCTGCGGCTGCGCGGCGACGGGCGCGGCGGCCGGCTCGCGGTCTGGCAGGCGGGGCGAGGCGGGCGGCCGGGTGCGCTCGTGCTGCTCGACGCGCGCAACGGGCAGCCCCTCGGGCATCGGCCCGAGGGGCTGCTGGACGCGGCCTTCGCCGCGGACGGCTCGTTGTGGATCCTGCGCGCCGACGAGCTGCTGCGGCTGCCGTGAGCCCCCGGCGGCGCCGTTGTCAGTGGCCGGCGAGGTCGGTGTCCTGGTTGCGCCGCAGCAGCAGGATGGCGGTGAGGAACGGCAGCGAGTTGACCAGCAGGCTGGCCACCGCGCCGAGCACCCAGAGCGGCCGGCCGGTCAGCAGCCCGTACCCGATCACCGCGAGGGCGGGAAAGGTGATGAGCAACGCGGCGATCGTCAGCATGCGCATGGGGCGTTTCGTAGCGACAGGGTGGACGAGGGATCGCGCACGATAGCGTAGCGTGGTGCCGGGCTCGGGACAAGCACCTCGTGTGCCAGGTTGCGGACCCCACTAGCGCCGCACGGGGTATCCGGGCTGCCCCGGCGGCACGTGCCGGGCCGGAGCAGGCCGTGAAGCCGAGGGAGTTCCCGATGCAGCGCCCGAAGCGAACCGATCCCGTGGAGCTGAGCCCGCGGCGTGCGTTGCGGCTCTACGCGCGCGCCGCCCGGCTCCGCTGCCCGCATTGTGGCGGCGGGCCGCTGCTGGAGTCGTGGTTCCGGCTGCGGCCGCGCTGCCCGCTGCGCACCGAGCGCGGCGAGGCCGACTTCTTCCTCGGCTCCATGATGTTCAACCTGATCCTCGCCGAGGGCGCACTGGCGCTGGCGATCGTCGTCTGGCTGGTCGCCGTCTGGCCTGCGGTGCCCTGGGCGTTCCCCGAGCGCGGGGCGGTGCTGCTGATGGCGGCGGCGCCGTTCGTCTTCTTCCCGTTCTCCAAGACGATCTGGCTGGCCTCCGACGAGCTGATCCGGCCGGTCAGCGCCGCGGAGCTGGCACCCTCGCCGGCGTCGGAGCCTGCCGGCACGTCGCCGGCGGCCCGACGCCCTTCTGCCCACGCACGGCGATGAACCTCGTCTTCTGGGACGTCGACACGCAGGTCGACTTCATGACCCCGCCCGAGCGCGGCGGCCGCCTCTACGTGCGTGACCCGGGCGACGCGCGCGACGCCGGCGCCGTACAGATCGTGCCGCGGCTGAAGCGGCTCTCGGACTATGCGCGCGAGCACGGCATCCTGCGCGTCGCCACCGGCGACTGGCACACGCCGGAGCACCGCGAGATCGACGCCGACGCGCCCGACTTCCGCGAGACCTTCCCGCCGCACTGCATGGCCGGCGAGCCCGGCGCCGAGAAGATCCCCGAGACCGCGCTGCGCGACCCCGTCGTGGTGCCGCTGCGCGCCTCGGCCGAGCAGGCGCGCGCCGCGGTGCGCACCGCCCGCGCCGAGGGCCGCGACCTCTTCCTGCAGAAGGAGGAGTTCTCGTGCTTCACCGGCAACCCCGCCACCGAGGCGCTGCTGGACGAGCTGGCGGCCGATGGGCTCGTGGTCTACGGCGTGGCGCTGGACGTCTGCGTGCGCCACGCGGTGGAGGGCATGCTGGAGCGCGGCCAGCGCGTCTGGCTGGTGCAGGACGCCACCCGGGGCCTCGGCCTGGAGCCGCGCGAGGAGCTGCTGCGCCGCTGGCAGGCGCAGGGCGCCCGACTCGTCGCCACCGACGAACTGACAGCGCGCTTCCCGCCGGAGCTGAGGTAGCCCGCCGCCCGACCCTCCGGCCCCGGCTACCGGCTACCGGCGGAGGGAGCCTTCGACTGCCGCGTTTCGCAGGCGCGCGAGGATGGCCTCCATCGCCGGGTCACGCCCCGCCCGGTACTCCGCCCAGGTCGCGGTCGCGGGCAGGTCCGGCGCGAGGCTCGCCGCGGAGAGGTCGTAACAGGGCGTGTCCGCCGGGCAGGGAGCGGGCGAGTAACTGTGCGCGCCGTTGGCGAAGTGCGCCAGCAGGCCGGAGTTCGGCAGCCGCACGTTCCCACCCTCGGCCCAGGTCTCCAGCTCGTCGCCGAGCGGCTCTCCCACGATCGTCGCCGCGCCGGCCGTGCGCCACGCCGCCACGTGGGTGATCCCGGCGGAGAAGGTCGCGCGGCCGGTGATGATGAAGCGCGGCATGCCCCGGGTGCGCTCCTCCAGGTGCCGCATCAGGTCGGCGGCGAGCGCCAGGTTGCCACCGGTGTTGAAGCGCACGTCCAGCACGAACGCACGCGGCCGATGCTGCGCGAGCGCCGCCAGCAGGCGCTCGCCGAAGGCGGACGTGCTCTCGCCGCTCTCGTCCGCCGAGCGGTTGTACTGGAAGTAGAGCACGCCCGGCCCCGGCAGGTACTCGAACCAGTAGTGGCGGGTCGGGTGCTGCAGGTACAGCGGCAGGCGCGCCCGCGGGCCGAGCGCGTGCACCCAGGCCGAATCGGTGCCGGGATGCCGCGGCGACAGGTCCCACCACGCCTCCACCGGCTGCTCGCGGCGGACGCGGGGCAGCGGCGCCACGCGGTGCCGGGAGGCGCTGCGGCGCCCGCAGCCAGACACGCGCAGCGCCACCGAGTCCGCCGCCGCGAGGATCCCGACCCCGTGCAGCGCTTCGGGGCTGGTCAGCGTGTAGGTGCTCATGTAGTCTATCCAGGAGGGGTTCCCGGCGAAGGTGGGTGCGACGCGATCGCGGGCGTGCCGCGCGGCCACGCCCGCGACGTCTTCGATGCGGCAGCCCAGCAGCGCGCGGTACTCCGGCGCGGTGCGCAGCACGTACAGGCCATCGCGGAACCACCAGACGCGAATCGGCAGGCGGCGCAGCTCCGTCCGGTTGCGCAGCAGGTAGAGCCGTGTGTGGGCGTTGCCCGCCAGCGCGACGGCAGACGCCAGACGCATCACCACCTCGTCGTCGTGGAGCGCCGCGAGGCGGGCGCGCGTCTCGGCGAGCCGCTCCAGGAAGAGCGCGCGCTCACCGGGGCTGAAGCTGCGGTCGAACTCGAGGAAGCGCGTGGCGAGCGCGTCGAGGTCCTGCGTCCACGCCTCCACGCGGTCCCGCGGCGCGGGGTAGTCGGGAATGCGCCGGAGCGTGAAGCGGAAGCTGTCGGCCCGTTGCCGCAGGGTTCCCCGGAGGCGCCCCGCGCGGAGCGCGGCGTGGATGAGCACGGCGCCCTCCCCCTCGCCGACGCGCAGGGCGGCGGAGTCGCCGGTGAGCCGGACCTCGGCCGCGCGGAAAGTGCGGCCCAGGGTTTCGAGCGTGCCGCCGGCGCCGTCGGGCTGCAGTGTCAGGGTGATGAACTGGGGCCACCGCGGCGTCTGCATCTCGCCTTCCCAGGCGCCGTGCAGCGCGCTCGTGGTGGGGGCGGAGAGGGGCGGCTGCTGAGCGCAGAGGCGGCTCTCGGAGAGCAGCAGCATGGCGAGCACCAGTACGGCGGTTCGTCGCATGGCGAGGCGGGGGATGACGGGTTGGGTGGGGGCACGACGCTCGCCGCGGCCTTGCAATGAGATGCCGGCCGCAAGACAGTCGTTTAGAACGGGCGGCCGGTTGCGGTAAGCGATTGGCACTGACAGATTTGGTCCGCACGCGTCGCACGAGCCGCCGTCGTCCCGGGCTCGGACTCCTGGTACCACGCGGAGCCGAAATGGACCCGTCCTCGCTCTTCTTCAGCATCGAGCAGTACTTCCCGAGCCCGCTGCCGGAGGCGCCCGGCGCCACGGCGACGGACGAGGGATCGGAGGCGGAGCGCCGCAGCGGGCGCGAGCGCCGCCGCCGCCGCGCCGTGGCGATGCGCCTGGTGGAGCGCGCGCTCGCTCAGATCACCGACGCCGTGGTGCTGGTGACGGCGGACGCGCGCATCACCTACTGGAACGCGGGCGCCGAACAGCTCTACGGCTGCTCGGCCGAGGAGGCGCTGGGCCGGCGGCTGGGCGAGGTCTTCTGCTGGCGCTGGCTCGACGACGAGTCGGAGCGTGCCGCGCAGAGCGCGCTGCAGACGGCGGGCAGTTGGGTCGGCGAGCAGGTGCAGGTCACGCGTGAGGGGCGCGAGATCCCGGTGGAGGTGTCGCTGAGCCTGATCCACGGCGAGGCGGGCGAGCCGCTGGGCATGCTGGTGGTCATGCGCGACATCAGCCGGCGCAAGCAGGCCGAGCGCGAGCGCGAGCGGCTGATCCGTGCGCTGCAGGCGGAGCGCGCGCGCCTCGCCACCGTCTTCGAGCGTGCGCCGGCGTTCATCTGCACGCTGCGCGGGCCGGAGCACGTGGTGGACCTGGCGAACCCCGCGTTCTACCAGCTCGTCGGCCACCGCGAGATCGTCGGGCGCCCGATGCGCGAGGCGCTGCCCGAGGTGGGCGGGCAGGGCTTCTTCGAGCTGCTCGACGACGTCTACCGCTCGCGCACGCCGTTCGTCGGCGAGGAGATGCGCATGCTGCTGCAGCGCGCCTCCGACAGCCCGGCCGAGGAGCGCTTCCTCACCTTCGTCTTTCAGCCGCTGAGCGAGGCGGACGCGGGCCGCTCCGGCATCTTCGTGCACGGTGTCGACATCACCGAGCAGGTGCGGGCGCGGCAGGAGATCGAGCAGCTCTACGAGCGCGTGCGGCAGGCGAGCCAGGCCAAGAGCGAGTTCCTGGCGACGATGAGCCACGAGCTGCGCACGCCGCTCAACGCGGTGCTCGGCTATGCGGAGCTGCTGCGCCTCGGCGTGCCCGATGCCTTGCCCGAGGGCGCGCTGCGCTACGTGGAGCGCATCGGCGCCAGCGCGCGCCACCTGCTGCAGCTCATCGAGGAGGTGCTCACCTTCTCGCGGCTGGAGGCCGGGCGCGAGGCCGTCGCCGCCACCGACGTCGACCTGCGCGAGCTGCTCGACGAGGTACGCGCCATCATCGAGCCGCTCGCCGCCGCCAAGGGCCTGGCCTTCGAGATCGTGGCCGACGAGCCGCCCGTGCGCCTGCGCACCGACCCGCGCAAGCTGCGCCAGATCCTCATCAACCTGCTGGGCAACGCCGTCAAGTTCACGCCCGCCGGCCGCGTCGAGCTCAGCGTGGAGCCGGCGGACGGGCAGGTCCGCTTCCGCGTCCGCGACACCGGCATCGGGCTCTCGCCCGCGCAGCAGCAGCACCTCTTCGAGCCGTTCTGGCAGGCGGACCAGTCGACGCGCCGCGCCGCCGAGGGTACCGGCCTGGGGCTGGCCGTCTCGCAGCGGCTGGCGAGACTGCTCGGCGGCGAGATCGAGGTCCGCAGCACCGAGGGCGTCGGCAGCAGCTTCACCGTGCGGCTGCCGCTGCGGCGCGGCGCCGGCAAGCCGGCCGCGTAGACCGGCGGCCGGGGTAGCGGCCGGTTCGCCGGCGCGCCCTTACCGGATGGTAGCGAAGCCGGGGCCGAATGCCGGGTGACCGTCGCCCAGAACCGCCGCAGCTTGCTGCGGTACGTCGGCCTGAGCGCTGCCGCCGACGCCGTCTGCGCGGCTCGGGGCGCAGCGACGTGGCCAGAGCTGGCGGATCGGCGGGAGGCCGCCGCACCGACGCGGAGCGCTACCCCCTGGCGGCAGCCGCGCGCGTGGTGCAGGATTCCCCCGGCCCGGGCGTGGCGGTGCTGGACGACGACCCCGGGGGAGCCCCCGTGCGCGACGCGCTGCGGGAGCACCTCCGCGCCGTCACCACACCCCGAGGAGCGCCCGACGGCCGGGCGCACGGCCGCGGCCGTGCGCCCGGTTCGCTCGTCCGGCATCCGCTAACCCCTGAACACGAGAAACATGCCAGGCACCTCCTCTCGGGCGCGGCATGGCGCCGCGCTCCTGCTGCTGCCGCTCGCCGCCGCCTGCGCCGCCGCCACCCCGCCGCCGGCTCCCGCGGCGGCCGCCGCCGGCCTGCCGACGCCGACGGGCGACGGCGCCATCTTCTTCCACCCCGACGGCACCTCCGCCGGCCACTGGGACGCCACCCGCTCGCTCTACTACGGCCCGGACGGCAGCCTGCACTGGGACCGGCTCGCCGCGTTGACCACCTACCGCGGGCACCTCGCCGACCAGCTCGGCGCCACCTCCAACGCCGGTGCGGTCATCCACGCCACCGGCACCCGCGCCCACGCCGCCAGCTTCGGGCTGGACCCGGCGGGGCGCGAGTACGTATCGGCCGACGGCAGCACGCGCACGCTCATGGAGACGGCCGTAGCGGCGGGGTTGGGCACCGCGCTGGTGCAGACGGGCTCGGTCATCGAGCCGGGCACGGCGGCGTTCGTGGCGGCGGTGCCGCGCCGGCAGGACTACGAGGAGATCGCCCGCCAGGTGCTGGAGTCGGGTGTGGAGATCCTGCTGGGCGGCGGCGAGGAGTGGTTCCTGCCGCGCGGCGTGCGCGGCCGCTTCGGCGAGGGCGCGCGCAGCGACGGCCGCAACCTGATCGAGCGCGCCCGCGAGCTGGGCTACACCGTCGTCTACACCCGCGCCGAGCTGCGGGCGCTGCCGCCCACCGCCCGCCGCGTGCTCGGCGTCTTCGCGCGCGGCCACACCTTCCACGACCGGACGGAGGAAGAACTGCGGCAGGCCGGGCTGCCGCACTACCTGCCGGGCGCGCCGACGGTGGCGGAGATGATCGACTTCGCGCTCGCGCGGCTGGGCACCAGCCCGCGCGGCTTCCTGCTGGTGGCGGAGGAGGAGGGGAGCGACAACTTCTGCAACGTCGGCAACGCCGCCGGCTGCCTGGAAGCGCTCCGGCGTGCCGACGACGCGTTCGGCGTGATGCGCGCCTTCATCGAGCGCCGCCCGAACACGCTGCTGCTGACCACCTCGGACAGCAACGCCGGCGGGATACAGGTGGTCAACGTCGCCGCCGACGCCACGCTCACGCCGCGCACCGCGCCCAACGGAGCGCCGCTGGACGGCAGCGGCGGCACCGGCACGGCGCCCTTCCGCTCCGCGCCGGACGCGCAGGGACGCAGCTTCCCCTTCGCCATCGGCTGGACGAGCTACGACGACGCCGGCAGCGGCGTGCTCGCGCGCGCCCACGGCCTGCGCGCCACCGAGCTGCTGCCGGCTACCGGCATCCAGAACATCGACGTCTACCGCATCCTCTACGAAACGCTCTTCGGCCGGCGGCTGCCCTGAGCGCGAGCCGACCGGGGGTTCCGCGCTATCCCCGCAGGCGGAAGTACAGGCCGAGCGCGGACTTGGCGAGCGGCGTCAGCTTGGCGCGGCGCCAGGCGTCGGCGGCCTTGCGCAGGATCTCGGCGCGCGTGGGATAGGGGAAGACGGTGCGGCCGAGCGCGTCCAGCCCCAGGCCCGCGGTCATCGCCAGCGCCAGCGGCGCGATCAGCTCGCCGGCGTGCTCGCCGACCACGGTCGCGCCCAGGACCTCGTCGCTGCCGGCGCGCAGGTGAACGCGCAGGAAGCCGCTCTCGTCGCCCTCCAACCGCGCGCGGTCGACGTCCGCGAAGGGGACGGTGATCGTCTGCACGCGGCCCGCCTGCCGCCGCGCCTCGTCCGGCGCGAGGCCGACGTGCGCGACCTCCGGACGCGTGTAGACGACGCTGGGGATGACCAGCTCGCTCGCGCGGCGGTGGCCGAAGAAGAGCGCGTTCTGCACCACCAGGCGCGCCTGTGCGTCGGCGGCGTGCGTGTAGTGCGGCCGGCCCGCGACCACGTCGCCGACGGCGAAGACGTGCGGGTTGCTGGTGCGCAGCTCCTCGTCGACCTCCACCCCGGCGGGCCCGTAGCGCACGCCGGCCGCCTGCAGCCCCAGCCCCTCCACCTGCGGCACCCGCCCCACGGCGACGAGCAGCTCGTCGGCGACGACCTGGCTGCTGACGCCGCGGCGCGCGTAGCGCAGCACCCGCGTCTGCCCGTGCCGCAGCACGGCGCGCACCTCGGCCTCGGTGACGAGCCGCACGCCGTCGTGCCGCAGCACCGAGGCGAGCAGGCGTGCGGCGTCGGCGTCCGCGTTCGGCAGGATGCAGGGCGCGGCCTCCAGCAGCGTGACGCGGCAGCCGAGGCGCGCGAACGCCTGCGCCAGCTCGCAGCCGATCGCGCCGCCGCCGAGGATCGCCAGCCGTGCGGGCCTCCGGCGCAGCTCGAAGACGTTCTCGTTGGTCAGGTAGCCCGCTTCCGCCAGCCCCGGCACCTCCGGCACGCGCGGCTGCGAGCCGGTCGCGATCACCGCACGCTGGAAGCGCAGCCGCTGCCCGCCCACCGCCAGCGCATCCGCGCCGACGAAGCGCGCCTCGCCGAAGAAGACGTCCACGCCGAGCTGGCGGAAGCGCTCCGCGCTGTCCACCGGGCTGAGGTCGGCGCGCAGGCGGCGCATCCGCTCCATGACCGCCGCGAAGTCGCCGTCGCCAGTGGCGGCGGGGCCGTGGAACTCGGGCGCCGCACCGGCCGCCGTCGCCCAGGCGTGCGCCGCGGCGAGCAGCGCCTTCGACGGCACGCAGCCGACGTTGAGGCAGTCGCCGCCCATGCGGTGCCGCTCGATGAGCGCGACGCGCGCGCCCAGCGCCGCGGCGATGGCGGCGCTGACCAGCCCGCCCGTGCCCGCGCCCACCACCGCCAGGTGGTAGCGCCCGGCCGCACGCGGGTTGCGCCAGTCCGGCGGCGCGACGTGGTGCAGCAGCCGCACGTCGTGCTCGCTCCGCGGCCCCTGCGCCGCCCCGCCCGTCGCCCCCCGCTCCCGCTCCTGCGCCGCTGCTCGCATGGCCTGCCTCGCTGCTTCCCGGTTGACGTAGCCGCAGGTGGGAAGCTTACGCGGGCACGCGGGCGCTGGCCAGGGCAGGGGTCGGGGGTCGGGGGTCAGGGGTCAGGGGAACGTCAACTGCAACTCAGCTCGCAGTTGACGTTCCCCTGACCCTGACCCCCGACCCCCGACCCCTGCCTCAGTACACCATGTCGTCGCCGACGCCGGCGTTGAGCACCAGTTCGCCGCTCTCCTCCAGGCGCCGCACCTGCGAGACGATGCTGCTCTGGGCCGCCTCCACGTCGCGCAGACGGACGGGGCCGAGGTACTCCATCTCCTCCTTGAGCGCGAGCACCGCGCGCTGCGACATGGCGCCCATGATGCGCTGCTTCAGCTCGTCGCTGGCCGCCTTGAGCGCCATCGCCAGCTCCTTGGACTCGACCTCGCGCAGCAGGCGCTGCAGCCCGCGGTCGTCGAGCGAGATGATGTCCTCGAAGACGAACATCAGGTTCTTGATCTGCTCGCACAGCTCCGGGTCCTGCGCGGCGAGCGCGTCGAGCAGCTCCTTCTCCAGCGAGGGCGAGATGAGGTTGAGCACCTCGGCGACGGCCTGCGGCCCGCCGGACGCCTGCATGCCCTGCGTGATGTTGAGGTCCGACTCGCTGGCGAGCGTGCGCTCGATGAGCTGCAGCATCTCGGGCGCGACCTTCTCCATGCGCGCCATGCGCAACACCACCTCGGCGCCGATCCTCGGGTCGATCTCCTTGAGCATCGCGGCGGTCTGCGGCGGCTCCAGGTGCGCGAGGATCAGCGCCAGCGTCTGCGGGTGCTCGCCGCGCAGGCGCGCGCCGAGCTGCTGCGGGTCCGCGTTGCGCAGCCGGGTCAGCGAGCCGGTGTCGGCGAGCTGGCTGGTGATGCGGCGCAGGATGGCGGCGGCCTTCTGCGGGCCGAAGGCGCGCTCCAGGATGTCTCTCGCGTAGTCGACGCCGCCGGCGGTGAGCATGTCGGCGGCGCGGAAGATCTCGATCCACTCGGTGAGCACCGCCTCGGCGAGCGGGCCGGGCACCTGGTCCAGGCGCGCGATCTCGTAGGTGATCTCTTCCGCGTCTTCGGGCGTGAGGCGCTGCGTGATCTGGGCGGCGACCTCCGAGCCCAGGATCATGCACAGGATCGCGGCCTTCTGCGCGCCGCTGAGCTGGTGTACGTCGCGGCCGTGCAGGACCGCGGCGGAGATGCCGGGCATGGCTTACTCCTCCCTCAGCCAGGCGCGCACCAGGCGCGCGGCGACGTCCGGGGCTTCGTTGACGCTGGCGACCACCGCCTCGCGCAGCGGGTTGCCGGCCGGCAGCAGCGTCTCGGTGGGGATGGCGCGCAGCTTCCGCCGCGGCGCCAGCAGGTGCTCCAGCGCCGGGTCGATCTCACCCTCGTCCTCCGCGGGTGCGGCGCCGGCGGGCAGCGTCGCGCCGGCCGCCGCCGCGCCCGTCGCGGCGCCCGAGCCGTCGCCGGCGGCCAGCGCGAGCGCCGTCTCCGCGGGCGCCGGCTTCAGCGAGCGGATCACGCGCAGCGCGATGATGAACACCAGGAACAGCGCGAGCACGGTGAGCAGCGGGCGCTGGAACGTCTGCAGCAGCGTCCAGACGCTTTCGGGCTCCGCGGCCGGCGCCGCGCCCATGCCGTCGAAGGCAACGCTGACGACGTTGATCGCGTCGCCGCGCGCCTCGTCGACGCCGACGGCGCTGCGCACCAGCGCCTCGATGCGCGCCAGCTCCTCGGGCGTGCGCGGCTCGTATTTCGGCTTCCCGGCGCTGCCGGTGTTGCGCTCGTTGACCAGCACCGCCACGCTGAGGCGCTTCACCGTGCCGGTCGCGCCGGCGAACGTCTCCAGGCTGCGCGAGTTCTCGTAGCTGGTGGCGGTGTTGCTGCTGCCGGCGCCGCCCTCGGGCCCGGGGACGATCTCCGCCGTCTGCTCGGTGGTGATCGCCTGCTTCTCCGGGTCGACCGTCTCGACGGTGCGCTCGACGCGGTCGAAGTTGATGTTCGCCGCCACCTGCACGCGCGCGTTGCCCGCGCCGACCATCTGCCCGAGCAGTTGCTGCGCCTTGTCCTCCAGGTGCGCCTCCACCTCGCGCTGCAGTTCGAGCTGGCGGCTGGTCAGCGTGGCGGGCGAGCCGGGCTCGCTGGGCAGCGAGAGCAGGCGGCCGCTGTCGTCGAGTACCGCCACGCGCTCGCTCTCCAGGCCGTCGACGCTGCTGGCCACCAGGTGCGCGATGCCCTGCACCACGTCCGCCGGCGGCGCCTGGCCGCTGCGCAGCCGCAGCACCACCGAGGCCTCGGCCGGACGGTCGGGCGTGCGGAACGAGCGCGTCTCCTGCAGCGCCAGGTGGACCTGGGCGCTCTCGACGCCGCGCATCTTGCCGATCGTGCGCTCCAGCTCGCCCTCCAGCGCGCGCCGGTAGTTGATGCGCTGGCTGAAGTCGGTCATCCCCCAGGAGGGCTGGTCGAAGAGCTCCAGCCCCGGCCGGCCGGTCTCCGGCAGCCCCTCCTTTGCCAGCAGCACGCGCGCCTGCGCCAGGCTGGTGGCGGGCACCCTCAGCTCGCCGCCGCCGTTCTCCAGCCGGAAGGGGATCTGCGCCTCCTCCAGCTTCTGGGTGACGGTGCCGACGGTCTCCAGCGGCAGGCCGGTGTAGAGCGGCACCCAGTCCGGGCGGGTGGCCCAGCGCGAGAGCGCGAAGATCAGCAGCGCGGCCGCGAGCCCGGCGCCGAGCATCAGCGCGCGCTGCCGCCCGCCGACGCGGTCGATGAGCTGGTGGAGGATGGGGGGCATAGATTGGCTTCCGGCTGCCAGCTACCAGTTACCAGCTAGGGACCTTCGGGGCTCCGGCGCCTGCATCTGACCCTGCACCTGACCGTGGCGCGGACGCCGTCTGCTGGCAGCCGGGAGCTGGCAACGGGTAGCCGGGAGGTGGGGCATGGCGGTGCGGCCTACGACTGCATGTTGATCACCGTGCGATACGCCTCGGTGAACTTGTTGCGCAGCTCGACGACCAGCTCCAGCGCGATGCCGGCCTCCTCGCTGGCGGCCATCACCTGGTGCAGCTCCACGGGCTCGCCGCGCAGGAAGGCGTTCGTCGTCTCGGTCGCGTGCGCGCGCACCTCCTGCACCTGGCCGAGCGCCTGCTTGAGCGTGTCGCCGAAGGAGGGCGCGTCGCCGCCGGCGGCCACGCCGCCGAGCGGGCTGCGCGCGCCGGCGCCGGTGCCCGCGCCGCGCAGGCCGAACGCCTCGCCGCCCTGCAGGCCCCACTGCGC